>ERZ772956.1826-NODE-1826-length-14079-cov-6.129207_pt1 | contig 14079 bp, 13 predicted proteins | sample MGYA00580683_ERZ772956 | MGnify/ENA primary metagenome ERZ772956 (study PRJEB29015, sample SAMEA2738077) | human oral metagenome | biome: human oral; feature: human-associated habitat; material: saliva | place: China | collected 2212 ... | reverse complement strand
ATATAAAAATATATAATTTGTGGAGAGAAAAAATGTTTAAAGTACGAGCACTTGCCGTGCGTAAAGGTTTTTTATGTCAGATATTTATATTCTTATTTCTATGCTTAACCATTATCATTGCTTATAAAACAGATGCTCATGCAACCACGGCTTCAATAACTGTAAATGGAAATATTAATATTAACCATCAATGGGAAACCGATGGAGCAAATTTTAAAGATTACTACAAACATTTAGATGTTACCGCCAAAACAGATAGTCCTACTGGTTATCAATTATATTTTTCTAGTGCTTCCGAAGAAAATGCATTAATCGGCACAAATACAAGGAATTTACAAAAAATAAAATCCGTTACTGGAAGTTACAATAATCTAAGTCAATATCCGAATAATTCACTATACGGATATAATCTCGAGGCGACCGATAATAATATTTATCGTGAGATTCCAAAATTAGGCCACCCTAATAAAATCAAAGTTCGAGAGAGTTCAGGTGAAGACCACATCAATTTCAACTTAGGAATCCAAATCAGTAAGGATGTTCTCTCCGATAATTATCGAGGAAGTCTAACTTTTTCGATGATTGCCGAAGATGACGGAGGTACAGCCAAGCTTGTCTCTGGACAAAAAATCAATCAGGCCATTAGAAAAGTTCTTAATATACAGGATGAATCGTATTTTACCGATCCCACCAAACAAATCCCTGAAGACTACAATTATGTGCCGAGCCTAGAAATAGCTATCGCTAAACAAAAATGTAGTCCACTAATTACTCCGGAATTAACCCAAGTAATTTCTACACCAGATTCAGAAGCAACTGTTTATCTTAGTATCTACCCTGGAGATTATCATGACTGGAAACTAACCTGTATTTGGACAAGCGCCACGGAAATAGTTTTTCCAGAAGACTTATCTTATCTTTTTGCAGGAATTAATGGCACCACCTATGAACCAAAATTCATCTTTAGAGATAATAAAACTTTAAACATGTTAAATTTTTCTCAGGTAAAAAATATCTCACATCTTTTTCATAACACTCGTCCATGGATGGGGCATAGTAGAAGTTTTAATGTAAGTACTTTTATTTCCTATCTAAAAGACTCTCCAATTGAAAATATGGAATCCGCATTCGAAAGTGAATTTATCACTAAAATTGAAAATCCACTTTTTATCAAAAATGTTACCAATCTAAAACGTGCATTCAAAGACGTAAACGCCAGCCACGACATTGATTTATCTACACTTAATGGAGATGTCGTAACAAATGCAGAATCAGCTTTTGAAAATAGTAAATTTTATACAATCAATCTAAGCTCAGTATCCTTCAAAAATATCCCATCCGCCAAAAATATGTTCAAGGATACTTCAGCATCAAAAATATCCCTAGACAATGCTACATTTAGCAGTGTCATAGATGCTTCATCGATGTTTAAGAATTCCTCAGCATCCAAGATTTCCTTAGATCAAGCTACATTTAGCAATACCATAGACGCTTCGTCAATGTTTGAAGGATCAAAGATATATCAGCTCTCATTACCAAATGCAACATTTAATAAAACCGAAAATTTTTCCAAAATGTTCATGAATACAAAAGATTACAGTAACTCTTCAACATTAGATTTATCCAGTATAAATCTCAAACAGGCCAAAGATACGTCTTTTATGTTTAAAAACCTTAAAGCCAAAAATCTTACCCTAAATCACAGCGACATTATGGGCAAAAATATTACCAATGCCGAATCCATGTTTGAATTCTGCGACTATCTTACTTCACTCGACCTGACAAATATAGACTTTAGTAAAAATACTTCATTTAAAAATTTCTTTAAAAACGACGAGAGTCTTAAAACACTCACTTTTTCTGACAACCTAAATTCTACCACGGCGACCGATTTTAGTTCCATGTTTGAAAACTGTACATCACTTACCGCAATCAATCATATCGATAAACTCCACCTTGATAGTGCAATCAACTTAAGTCGTATGTACTTCAACGTAAGAAATATCTATATGGACGATATAGTTTCTAAACTTATAGCTAATAAAGTCACCGATACCTCCTACATGTTTGCATCAACCTATACTAAAAATCCAGTAATATTTCCAACCACATTTGACACTAGCCTAGTTCAAAATATGAAGGGGATGTTTGAAAGCCATAGAGGACCGTTAATTGATCTCTCAAATTTTCGATTCGACAATGTTGAAGATATGTCTGATATTTTTGCCAAACCTGGTGTCTCCGACATTAAATGGCCGTCTCACCAAAATGCGCCAAGACTTCTTACGCTAAGTAGTGCTTTTAAAGGCAATACTAATTTTCAAAAAGTTAAGGCTCCAAAAATTACTGCACCGTCGCTTAAGGATACTAGTTACATGTTCTCTGGTATGAATCGAGTTACCGAATTCGATATTGACGATTTTGATACTTCGAGCGTTGAAAATATGCAACATATGTTTTCAAATAATCGCGATTATTTTATGCCAAGAGAGGCAGTTGTCAATTTTAACCTAAACACCTCACACGTAAAAGATCTCTCTTACTTCCTTTATCATGCACGAACTTGGCATCCAGTAGTAAATACTTTCGATACAAGAAATGTTACGAACATGGCTTCCACTTTTGAGGAAGTTTGGGCATCTCCTGAATTAGACCTTACCGGCTGGGATACTAGCAAAGTAACCAATATGACTAAATTATTCTATGATTCTTCTTATATTGAAAAAATCTATGTATCCGACACCTTCGTTACCACCAACGTTACACAATCAGATGGAATTTTCGGAGGATATTTTTCTAATCTTAAGGGACAACAAGGAACCTCGGTACCCGGACACGACATTTCTTACGCTCGCATAGACGAGGGACCATCAAAGCCTGGCGCATTCTGGCGTAAACCATAAAAAATATCCCACCAAGGTGGGATATTTTCGATAAATTCGTAAACTTCAGAGTTTTAATTAAGCTAATTCGATGACAGCACCAGCTTCTTCGAGAGTTTTCTTCAAAGCTTCAGCTTCGTCTTTCTTAACGTTTTCTTTTACGGTTGAAGGAGCACCATCAACGAGGGCTTTAGCTTCACCAAGACCAAGACCGGTAGCTTCTTTAACAGCCTTGATAACAGCGATCTTCTGAGCGCCAGCATCTTTAAGAACGACGTTAAATTCAGATTTGCCTTCTTCTTCGGCAGCAGCGGCAGGAGCAGCAGCAACAGCAACAGCGGCAGCAGCTGGTTCGATACCGTATTCATCTTTGAGAGTATTTTTGAGTTCGTTTACTTCAAGAACAGTAAGATTTACTAATTCTTCAGCAAGTTTTTTAATATCAGCCATATTAGACCTTTCGAAAAATTAAATTTGTTATTAATAGTACACTTGTTACTTGTTTTCTAAGCCAGAAACAATTCCGGAAAGACCACCAGCGAGAGCTGAGATGGAATCGTTGACTGGGGAAAGCAATTGAGCCACCACCTGGGCGACCAATTCGTTCTTGGAAGGAAGAGATGCAAGAGCATTGATCTCTGCGGTATCCAAGGCGTTGCCAGTTTCAGAAAAACCACCCAAAAGTTCGAAAGCTTTGTGGGTCTTACCAAACTCTGCCAAAATTTTAGCAGGAGCGATTTCGTCGGTATCAGAAATTGCATAAACTAATTGACCAGTAAGGTGAGTAGTATCGGTGTCTTTGTAGACAGCGATTTCATTCATCGCAACACGAACCAAGCGGTTCTTCACGATTTTGATTTTCACACCCTGCTCACGAGCACTGTGACGTAACTCTTCGAGTTCAGCTACAGACAAACCTTGGTAGTTTGCATAAGCAGTTAGTTTAGCTTCTGATAAAAGCTTAGTTAAATCTGCAACCAATGTATTCTTTTTATCTTTGGAAATTGCCATAAAAAGTTCCCTTGATTGTTAAATTTTTTATTAAAAAGTTTACGAATTTTTAATTTTCGTTACCAGAAAAATTAATTAGAAGATTTTCCTCGGCGACTTTATTAAGATTACTCCGTCGCTGTCTTTGGTAACTTCCTACATTATATCAGAGAGAAGGGAAAAATGCAAACCACCGCAAACGATTGAAAAATTAATTAAGACCCCTACCTTCCTACACTTCTAATTCATCTATAACAAAAAGCATACAAACATCACCTGTATTTGCTACGGTTCGATAATGATTATCATCGACATAGCCCACGGCTTTTTTCTTAGCATCTTTTACATAAGAGAAAGCATTAGTAGCTCTAAATCTTACAAGAGTATCTGAATAATAATTGAATCTAAAATCACAAGGAAATTCAATATCACCATCTAAAAAATCCGCCGCAATGAGACAGTATTTTACATTGTCATTGTCATGAAAAAAATATAAAGCAGTATCTGGCTCTACCTGTTTGAATATATCAAAAACCAAATCATTTAATCCATATGAACTAATTATTTCTTTAAGCTCAAGCTCATTAACTCTATTCATATCTTCTCTTATATCATTTTTACAAGAAAAACCTATCAGTCATGGTTAAATTCAACAAAGATGCAAATATAATACTATTTATTAAGACAAAATAAAACCAGCCCTATCTCTTTCAAGCAGGCGTCCAGAGCGGACACTTTTCGGGCTGATTTCCTCTATCCCTAGCATAGCATACTTAGACTAAAAATACAATGGTTTTTACCTAAAATTGATTTTCTGGATTTTAACTATTTTATCTTTGAAAACAGATATATAGTCCTTTGAATCTGTCTTATCAGATTGCAAAGATCGGTTAATTGATCCTGCGATTAAGTCTGCAAGTTGAAGAAGGTTAGTTGCGACAGAATCTTCAAATTTGATATCGAGCTTCTTTGAATTATCGCCGTTGATTTCACGTCTGAGATACGTTTTAGTATTCTTCATATTCTGCTTGCTTGAGCGACCGTCAATTGTAATTTTTGCAGTTTCGAGTGGGATTTCTTGAAGAAGCTCCTTAATCGTCCAATTATATAATTTCTCCCTATCAAAGAATGGCACCATTGCCGGGGTGATTTCGCGGAAGTCGCTTTTCTCAATATAGACTGCATATACCTGGAAATTATATTCGCTAATTCGTCGAAGCATTTCAATGACCACATTCTTCGGGTTTTTAGTAAACTTAAACTCGTGATTATATTTCCAGCCAAGAGATTCACGATAATCATCAATTTCGTGCATGATAAATTCAGCAACTTCAGGATTAATAAATAACGCGGCGGCCATTACGAAGTTATCGCTAGAAACAGCCTTAAAGCCAGGATCACCCGAGTCGTCGATGAAAACCAATTGCTTACTCATTTATTCAAATATACCATATTTCTTTTGATTTTTAAGGCATACGTATTCACTCACAGCCTTTGCAACAAAATCTTGCATAAAAAATATAAAGTGACTCTTAAACCTAATACTAAAAAATTAATAAACGATAGCGTAATTAAATTAACGATGTAAATGTTGGTTTTTATTCGTGATGATATTTTCCACCGTGTAAAATTTCTTGCGTACGATAAATCTGCTCCACCAACATCACACGCATCAATTGGTGGGGGAAGACCAGATTCGAAAAACTCCAGACCACATCAGATTTTTTCCTCACTTCTTCCGTCACGCCATACGCACCGCCAATAATTAAGACAATTTCTTTCCCAAAATTAAACTCGCGTGACATAATTTCCGCAATTTGGCTATTCTTAAAATTTACTCCACGCTCATCCAAAAGTATTACGAATTCTCGCCCAGTGAACGGCCAGTTAGCTAAATATTCATCGAGCTTTTTCTCCTCGAAAAACTGCCATTTAATATCAAACGGTTTTTTCAAACGCTTTTCGTATTCCGATATTAAACCCACAATCTCTGGAATATGCTTCTTACCGCCAGCAATAATTTTTATCATATCTCTATCATAAACGATTTTTCCAAAAATAGCATTTTTTAACATAATTTCTCCATAAAGTCCACTAATTTTAACCTTATCTTTCTTGACATTTTCCCAAAAAGGCCGTACGATTAGAGTGATATTTATTAAACAGACAGGATGCGAGGTGATGTCTGAATTACCAGAAAAACAAATAAAACGACTCCGTTCTCTTATTCAAGAAGCAGAAACTAACTTGGCTGCCGCCAAAGAACTTTTGATTTCAATGCTCGGAGACGGAGAAACCATTACTACTCCGAGAGAAGTAGTAATCAGTAATAATGAAGGCAAGATTATCGAAGGTGTCTTTGATGGCCAGATTATGATTGATCAGGATGGTAAAAACTATCCAGTGCCAGCTAACTACGCTAGTAAATCCAAGCTTGTCGAAGGTGACATTATGAAGCTCACCATCACGAAGGAAGGCAAATTCCTCTACAAGCAAATCGGACCAGTCGAACGCAAGACCGTGATCGGTACTTTGATTCGCCATGACGACAAATATTTTGTCGAAGTCAATGGTCGCGAATATGAAATTCTTTATGCATCGGTGACCTATTTCCGTCTCAAAGAAGGTTCTCAGGTTTCAGTAGTCATTCCAGCGAACAACGATGACGCCAATTGGGCTGCCGTCGAGGCGTCGCTCTAAATATGACGAAAGCCCTATATCGTAAATATCGCCCACTTAAGCTCGCAGATGTCGTCGGTCAAGACGATACTATTCGTCAGTTACAAACTCAACTCACTAATCAAAAAATTTCTCACGGCTATCTTTTTGTCGGCGCCAGAGGCTGCGGCAAAACTTCGGTAGCCCGTATTTTTGCGCACGAGATTAATCATTTCGACTATCAACTCGAGGATAATTATGTCGACATTATCGAAATCGATGCCGCCGTTTTTACTATGGTGGAGAACATCCGTGAATTACGCGACAAGGCCATGCTTGCCCCGACCACTGGCAAATATAAGGTCTACATCATTGACGAAATTCATATGCTCTCGAAAAATGCCTTTAATGCGCTTCTAAAAATTCTCGAGGAACCACCAGAGCATATTGTTTTTATTTTTGCCACTACCAACCCAGAAAAAATCCCTGCCACCATCCTTTCGCGCGTACAGATTTTCCATTTTAAGCTGGCCGATAAATCTATCATGCAACCATTCCTCGAAAATATTTGCCAAAAAGAGGGAATCAACATCGAAAAAGACGCTCTTTCACTACTCATCGAGCAAGGTGGCGGTTCCTTCCGTGATTCTTTATCAATTCTCGATCAGTTAAGCAATCTTCATCCTGATAAATCCACCCTGATTACTACCGAAGAAGTTTCTTCCGCCTTGGGTGTACCTAAGCAGGTTCTAATTCAAGAGATATTAACAAGTTACGAACAGGAAAATGTTAACCAAATACGCAGTCTCGTCGAAGAATTAATTAATCAAGGCAATAAAGCCGAAGGTATCGCGACTAGCCTCATCAAAGCCATCGTCCAAAATCCTACCGCCAAAAATCTTCACCTCATCGAAAAGCTTTATGCCGTAAATGGTGAGTTTGCCAGTGCCAAGCTCATTGTCGCCCTAATTTTAGATCATTTTAAAGCTGCACCGATTACCATCTCTGCCCCTTCAGCTCCACAAATTCAGGCCACCAAGACCCCAGTAACTACCCAAACACCAGATGCAGTACGCGCACAGGCGACCGCAGAAACCTCCATATCCACGGGGGGACCCATCGCCGAACCGGCAGCCCCAGTGACCCCTGCAGCCCCTGCAGCTCCGGTAACCCCGGTAGAACCCGCCAAGCCTTCGATTGACCCTGAAATCCGCGAACGCTTAGTAAAGATTTCCAAGTCCAAACTTACTGAAAAAATCCAAGAACGTGCAGAGATTCAAAATCAACAAGTTCAGGTCGAAGCCATGACGATTCCAGAGGCCGTAGTTTCTGGTTCTGGTGATTTTAGCGCCAAGGGCTTCTTGGAAAACATCAGAAACATCGCAGAAACCCTTTTCGTTCCGCTTAATAAATCCTATTTTACTTACAAATCTAATCAATTAGAAATTTACCCGAGCGCCAAGGTTTGGTTCAACATTTTAAACAGTAAAAACAACCTCGAGGTGCTAAGAACTGCCATTAATGGCCTTAATATTATCATCATGAATCCTGACGAGCACAAAATTCCGAGTACCGCCGTCGACTTTAATCAATTTAGTGCAGGCAAATTAGAGGCTGCGCCAAAATCCGACGACACTTCACTCAGCGCAATTTCTGATATAATGGGAAACATACAAGAACTTGAAGATAGTCCATTCTAGGAGGTAATATGGCGGAACCAGCTCAACCAAGGTCGCAAAAATCGACCATTTCTCAAAATGACCCCAGTCTTTTTGGCGGTAAAGTTCCACCTCAAAATATTGAAGCTGAAAAATCTCTCCTTGGCTCCATTCTACTCGACAGTACGACCTTCCCAGACATTCTTGAAAAACTTAAACCTATTGATTTTTATCACCAAATTCATGGACATATTTACCGTGCCATGATGAATCTGTATGAACGTAGTCAACCGATCGACCTCGTCACTTTGACTTCCGAGCTTAAATCCATGAAACTTCTCAAGGAAGTCGGTGGTGCGACCTATATTTCTAATCTCACCATGGTCGTGCCAACCGCCGCCAATGCCTTATCTTACGCTAATCTCGTAGAACAAGCTTCAATTCGTCGCCGTCTCATCAAGGCTGGCACCGAAATCGCTACCAAGGCCTACGATTCCGCCAATGAAGTGGGCGCCATGCTGGGACAAGCTGAAAAAGAACTTTTTGCGGTTTCTGATAGCAACACCAAAACCGATTACACCGCCCTTTCCGATCTCCTTGTCGATGCTTATGACCGCATGGAAATGCTCAGCAAAAATAAAGGTGCTCTCCGTGGTCTTAAGACTGGCTTTCGTGATCTTGACAACAAAACCGCCGGCCTCCAAAAGGGCGACCTGATTATTATCGGTGCACGTCCGGCCATGGGTAAAACCACTTTTGCCCAAAACCTAGCCTATAATGTTGCCGGCATTAATAAATGTGGTGTCCTTTTCTTTTCTATGGAGATGGCAAAAAATGAAATTGTCGATCGTATCATTTCCACCACCTCGAATGTCGACTCTTGGCGTATTCGCACTGGTAATATATCCAATGATGACTTCGCCAAAATTGGTGATGCCCTTGGCGAAATGGGTGAAATTCCACTTTATCTAGATGATACTAGCTCCATGACCATTCTCGAGCTTCGCAATAAAGCTCGTCGCGCCCATCACGATCACAATATTGGCCTAATTATCGTCGACTACCTCCAGTTGATTACTGGTTCCGATCGCTATGCTGGTAACCGCGTGCAAGAGGTGACGGAAATTTCACGTGGTCTCAAAATTCTCGCCCGTGAACTTGAAATTCCGGTGATTGCTCTGGCCCAGCTCTCTCGTGGTGTCACCGGTCGTGATGACCCAAGACCAGTACTTTCCGACCTTCGTGAATCTGGTTCCATCGAGCAGGATGCTGACCTTGTAATGTTCCTGCACCGTGTCGACTACTACCACCAGGAAGAGGGTTACGAGCCAACTAATATTACCGAACTTTTGATGGCCAAGCACCGTCACGGCGCCATCGGTAAGATTGAACTCTACTTCCATCCAGAATTACTACGCTTCATGAATCTCGACAAAACCCGCGAATAAATCTGCAAATTTGCTATAATAGAAACGTGGGTAAACTCAATCCAAACAAATACTTCTTATTTCGCCATCGTTTCAAACTTGGCTACTTACTACTTGGATTAATTTTTACGGGTTTACTTTTCTTTTTACCGCTCGTCACCCCGAACGGCCTCTCGAATGACGAATTTAATTTCACCACCAAAACCTTTGAATTGAATCGCCACACGATTTTTCGCGAGGTAATTGTCGACCTACCTTATCATTTACTCCAAAAGGGAATCTTTAAAATTCTTGGTGTTTCACCATATACCATTATGCTTCCTAGTGTAATCATTGGGGCAATTACCTGTATTTTGATTATTCTTTTACTTAACCGCTGGTTCAAAAACAACACTGCCATCATGGCCAGCATCATCACCGTGCTTTCTTCCAGCTTCCTTTTTATCTCTGGTAGCGGCACCGCCTTAATCATGATTTTATTTTGGACCACCTTATTACTCTGGCTCGGTTCCAAAGTTCAGGGCGAAAACAAACCAAAGGCCAGTTGGTGCTTCCTCTTTGGTATTTTTATGTGTCTAAGTATTTTTACTCCATACATGCTCTACCTAGATTTCTTTATTTTAATCTACGTTTTCGTTCATCCGCATCTCCGTTTTACTCTGAAAAATCTGCCGAAGATTCCACTCGGGATTTTCAGCCTAATGGTGATTTCTGCAGTGACCATATTAATTTTACGTGGACTAAAACACCCAGAAATTTTCACCGAATTACTTCTCATGCCGAATTTTTCTTTTACCAACTACTTCCATAACCTCGGAAACGCTGTACGGGTAGCAATCACCTGGAACGGATTGGTTGAAAGCACTTTTCTCGCTCCGCTTTATGGATTACCGGCCATTACTCTAGCCATTATTGGCTTCATCTCGACCTTCAAGGGCTTCTTTGCCTCCCGAAATTCCATGGCCTTCCTACTCACTATTTTCACCCTATTAATTTCTGGCCTCAATTCACAAATGATTATTCTTTTCATCCTACCACTCGCAATCCTAGTGGCTCACGGCATGAAATACATTCTGCATAAATGGTCCAGTATTTTCCCGTACAACCCCTATGCTAAGGTTATTGGCGTGCTTCCGATTGGCTTATTTATGCTTATTGTTATTGTTTCAGACCTCAATCATTTTATTTACGGCTATCGCTATAGCGCACCGGTTGCTAACCAATTCACTAACGACATAAAACTACTCAATCGTTATTACAAAAATCATTTACTCTATCTACCAGATAATCAAGAAAATCGTAATTTTTATGTCCATTTAGCTAACTCATACACCATCTTTAACAAAACTCCGAAATATCAATACATCTCAGATCTTAGTGAGAATACTGAGAAGCATAGTATTATTAGTTTCGAGAAAATTACCGATACCGAAAATTATGAACTCGAACATATCGTGACCAACGAAAAATCTCAAAATGCAGACCGTCTCTATCTTTATAAATCTAAGTAAGAGATGTTATAATAAATATTAATTAAGAATAGAGAATAATAGGAGAAATTATGGGTGCTACCTTTGACCAGATGAAAATGCTTAATGAACTTCGTAAAGCGCAAAAAGATCTCAAAAATGAAATCGTAGAAGTAGAAGCTGGTGACGGCGCTGTCGTGGTCCAGATTACCGGTGAATTAAAAGTAAAAAAAGTCACCATTGATCCAGAACGTGTTGATCTCGAAGACATCGCCGAACTCGAACGTTGGATTGAAAACTGTTTCCGCGATGGCTATGCCAAAGCCCAAGAAATTGCTGCCGACAAAATGAAACCTTTGATGGGTCAACTTGGCAACCTAGGACTTGGCGCTTAATGCTCCCTAGAGCCCTCACTGATACTATCGACGCGCTAGGTAAACTGCCGGGCGTAGGAAATAAAACCGCCGAACGCTATGCGACCTATCTTTTTCGCAGCGATCGCAAAATTTCCGAACAGCTCATCAACGCTTTGAGTAATTTACACGAACAGGTCAAAACCTGCCCAATTACTTTTGCTTTAATCAATGCCGACGAGGAAGTTTCGCCACTTTATGATATGCCAGACCGTGACAAGACTACTATTCTGGTCGTCGAAGAACCACTAGATATCTACGCCTTTGAACAAACCAAAGAATATCGTGGTACCTATCACGTACTAGGCGGCGCCATTTCACCGATTGACGGTATTACTCCAGAAGTTCTACATATCAAAGAATTGATTTCTCGCGTCGAAAACGATGCAGTTAAAGAAATTATTATCGCCACTAATCCGAGCGTAGAAGGGGAGAGTACGGCTCTACTTTTGCAAAAAATGCTTTCGGAAAAATACCCCGAGCTTATCATCACGCGCCTAGCCCGCGGCCTTCCACTCGGCGTTGATTTGTCTTTTGCCGATCAAATTACGCTAAGTGCCGCTTTAAACAATCGCACCAATCTCTAATTTATTTAAGCGCCGCATAAAATAGTCGCACCAATCTCTAATTCTTTTAAACACCGCATTAAGTTCTGCGCTAATCTCGAATTTCCATTATGGCCATTTTTCTCTCTGTTTTTGTGTTATAATTTACCTATTAGCATAAGAGGATTCCATGGATATCACCACACTTATTTTACTCACCGTTTCGGTCGTCAATCTAATCATTCTATTTATTGTTTTTTCGAAAACCAATCAGAAAAACACCGATCTACCAGAACTCAAAAACCGCATCGCCACTCTTCAAGACCAAACCACGCAGACTTTTGCCAATATGAATGAACGTATGATTCGTATTGAAACTAACGTCGACCGCGTCACTAAAGATATTGGTACTAATTTCCGTGAAAATCGCAAAGAAATCTCCGATAATTTTGGCTTAGTTCAAAAAACTCTCGACACTCGTGTGCGCGAACTTCAGGACCATAATACCAAGAAACTTGAAGAAATGCGTCAAACTGTCGACGAAAAACTCCAGGCTTCAGTCGAAAAACGCTTTAATGAGAGCTTTAAAACGATTTCTACCCAGCTTACCCAGGTTTATCAAGGTCTCGGCGAAATGAAAACTCTCGCCAACGGCGTCGGTGACCTAAAGAAAGTTATGGAAGGCGTCAAGACCCGCGGTATTTATGGTGAAGTCCAACTTGGTAACATCATTAGTGACACTCTGAGCTCTGAGCAGTATTGTGAAAATATTGCCACCAAAAAAGGCTCGAATGACCGTGTCGAATTTGCCGTCAAAATGCCTGGCAAGGACGAAACCGCTCAAGTTTTCCTACCAATCGATAGTAAATTCCCTGTAGAAAATTATCAACGCCTAGTAGCCGCCTATGAGCAGGGTAATAAAACCGAGATTCTTAAATACCAAAAAGCTCTAGCTATCGATGTCAAAGAACAGGCCAAGAAAATTTCCACCAAGTACATCGATCCGCCACACACTACCGAGTTTGCTATGATGTTTTTACCGACCGAATCACTCTACGCCGAAATTCTTCGCATCCCTGGCCTTGATGATGAAATCCGCCAAAAATTCCATATCACCATTGCCTCACCAAGCACCCTACCAGTGATTCTTTCGGGTCTTCTCATGGGCTTCCGTACCCTCGCCATTGAAAAACGCAGTAGCGAAGTTTGGCAAATTCTAGGTGCCGTAAAAAGTCAGTTTGGTAAATTTGGTGACCTGCTCGAAGCCACCAAAAAGAAACTTCAAGAATCCGCCAATAAAATCGATGCTGCCGCTACTACCTCTCGCGCCATCGAGCGTAAGTTAAAAAATGTTGAATCCTTACCAAGCAGCGAGAGCCTTAAGCTACTTGACGGGATTGACGATCAGGACTTTAATTCTGAAGAAAATTCATAAGCCAAAAAAATTAATTAACCTAAAAAATATAGTGCTCATCACACTATATTTTTTTGTTTCTCAATCTTAATCTGCTAAAATCAGATTTGCTCGCTCAATCATTTCACTAGTTTCGTCGGTACGCACTACATAAATTGGCTTAGATTCATCTTTCGAAATCAAAGTGTGGCGTTCTGGCATTTCACCAGTATTTTTCTCGGCATCAAGCTCAAAACCAAGATACTTCATCTTTTGAATTACCTGTCTACGCACATCATCTGAGCGCTCACCAATCGTTGCAGTAAAGACCAATGCATCGACACCACCCATCGAAGCAATCATCTGACTAATACAAGCCTGCAAACGATAGATATAAAGTGAATAAGCGAATGAGCCCATCTTATCACCTTCATCACGTAATTGAATTACCGTACGAAGATCATCCGACACCCCAGATACACCAAGTAGGCCACACTGCTTATTTAGATAGCGTTCAAGCTCCACGTCATCTTCAATCTTCAATGCACGCTTCATTGCCAGTGCCGCCGCCACATCCATTGAACCTGTACGCGTCGCCATCATTACCCCCTCAAGCGGCGTGTAGCCCATCGTCGTATCGTGAG
>ERZ772956.1825-NODE-1825-length-14082-cov-5.212590_pt1 | contig 14082 bp, 6 predicted proteins | sample MGYA00580683_ERZ772956 | MGnify/ENA primary metagenome ERZ772956 (study PRJEB29015, sample SAMEA2738077) | human oral metagenome | biome: human oral; feature: human-associated habitat; material: saliva | place: China | collected 2212 ... | reverse complement strand
CCGCCGGTGCTGTGGATGCCGCTCAAGTCCCGGATATGCCGCTCAGCGCATCCGAGGCTGTGAAGATCCTCCTCGCGCACGGAACGAAGATCCGCGTCGAACAGATCGACGCCTCCGACACGATCGACTCTTTGACGAATGGCGTGTCCTCGAAGCGCAACCAGCTCCTCATGGACATGGCCGCGGAATTGTCGATCCCCTCGATCGAGGGCGGAGCAGAAGCCCCGATGAGCGCCCTTATGGCCTCAATTGATCAGGCGGCGCCCACCTACGCCGCCTTCGGCCCGGTCCTCAGCGAAGCGATCTCCTCCAGGCTCCGCGTGCTGCTCGGCGGAGCGGGACTCAAGGCCGCGCATGTGTCCAAGCGCGTGACCGGCCACTGGCAGCTCGGCCAAGGGTGGGCGCAGCGTGTGAGCGCGCGTATCCTCCTTGACACTCGTGAAGGCGATTCCGTGCGCGGAGGCGCCCTCGCTTCACTGCCTCCAGCCCCGGCTTCAGCTTCCGAAGTCGACGCCCTCGTTGACGCGGCCGTGGGGGCCGAAGCCGACGCGCTCGGCATTGCGATCGCCGCTCCAGGCACCGGTGGAGGCGCTTCGGGTGAGCTCGTGGACTCTGCGGCGCTCACCGCCCTGACCGAGAGGATCCTCGGCTCTGATGGGCTCCTCGCCACCCAGGCGCGTTCCCTCCTCGCGGCACTCGGACACGAAGAGGCCGAGGCTCCTGGTGCGGGCGAAGACCTCTCCGCTCTTGCCGCCGCCGTGGACGCCGAACTCGGTGTCCGCTGGCTCGACTCGGTGCGCCCCGCTTTCACTCCTGAGCGCGCAGTCCTTTTCGATGACCGTTGGGCTCTTGCCCGCGAAGATCTCGCCAGGGCCGCCGCCGGTGAATTCGACGTGTGTACTCTGAGTCTTCACGCTTTCCGCGCTGGGGGCTCTGATCTTGCCGATTTGGCGAATTGGTACGCGCAGCACGCCGAAGGCGAGAAGCGACTCGCCTTCGAGAACATCGCGAAGGCCGCCCTCGAAGAGGCCGATGACGAGTTCGCGGGCGATATTGCCCTCGTGACCGGTGCCGCGCCGAAGTCGATCGCCGCGGCCGTTGTTGAACGGCTCCTCGCCGGTGGGGCGAGCGTCATCATGACGTCCTCTCGGATCAACGATGCGCGCCTCGCCTTCGCCAAGGAGCTGTACCGCGCTCATGCGTCGATCGGTGCGAAGCTTTGGCTCGTGCCCGCGAATATGGCGTCCCTGCGCGATATTGACGCCCTCACCGAGTGGATCAGCTCGGACTATTCGGAGACTTCGGGCGCGAGCTCGACCCTCGTCAAGCCCGCTCTCCTGCCGACTCTGCTCATCCCCTTCGCAGCTCCTCCCGTGTCGGGCACTCTGGGCTCAGACCCGCATGGGGCGATGGCCCAAGAGCGACTCCTCTTGTGGTCGGTCGAGCGCACGATCGCGAAACTCGCGGCCCTCGACGCTTCGACGGCGATCGATCATCGTCTCCACGTCCTCTTGCCGGGCTCTCCGAACCGTGGAATCTTCGGCGGGGACGGCGCCTACGCGGAGGCGAAGGCCTCTTTCGACACGATCTGCACGAAGTGGTCGAATGAGCGCGGCTGGCCCGAGCGCGTCACCCTCGCTCATCCGCGCATCGGCTGGGTGAAGGGCACGACCCTCATGGGCGGCAATGATCTGCTCGTCCCCGCAGCCGAGGCCGCGGGAGTGCACGTGTACACGAGCGAGGAGATCGCGACGAGCCTGGTGGAGCTCCTGAGCCACAAGACCCGCCAAGAAGCTGCGCTCGCCCCGGTGGATATGGATCTGACGGGCGGTCTGTCCGATGCGGGTCTGGATCTTCCGGCGCTCGCCGCCGCTGAACGTGCACGAGCAGCAGCGAACTTAGCTCCCGCGTCGAAGGATGCGAAGGCGACACTCTCCGCCCTGCCGAACCTTGTGACTCCCGTCCTCGCAGATCGACTGGAGTGGAACGAGGTCGAGGCCGGTCTGGATGAGCAGATCGTCATCGTCGGCGTCGGCGAGGTGTCCGCGTGGGGTTCGGGGCGTACGCGCCACGAGGCCGAGCACTCCAGCGTCGATGTGGAGCTGAGCGCCGCGGGCGTTCTCGAGCTCGCCTGGATGATGGGCCTGCTGCATTGGGCGGACTCGCCCGCGCCGGGCTGGTACGACTCTGAGGACAAGCCCGTCGAGGAGGCAGCGGTGTACGAGCGCTTCCACGACGAGGTCGTCGCCCGCTGCGGCATCCGCCCCCTCGACGATGATGGCTTCCTCATTGAGGGCGGCTCCGATGATGCGGCGACCGTTTTCCTCGCGAGCGACCAGGAGTTCACGGTCGATTCTCAAGAGGACGCGCAGGCTTACTTTGCCGCCGACCCGGCCCGGACGAAGGTCGTGCGTGATGAATCCTCCGGGGAGTGGAAGGTCCGCAAGCTCGCGGGCTCCGCGATCCGGGTGCCGCGCCGCGCGACCCTCACCCGTTCGGTTGCGGGCCAGATCCCCGCGGACTTCGATCCGGCGAAGTGGGGGATCCCCGCGTCCATGATCGAGGCCCTCGACCGGATCGCAGTGTGGAACCTCGTGACCGCCGTTGATGCTTTCGTGTCCGCGGGCTTCACCCCTATGGAACTCCTCCAGGCTGTTCACCCGGCGGATGTGTCCTCCACCCAGGGCACTGGAATTGGCGGCATGGAATCACTGCGCAAGGTGTTCCTCTCCCGTTTCCTCGGGGAGGATCGCCCCCAGGACATCCTCCAGGACGCTTTGCCGAATGTCGTGGCCGCGCACACGATGCAGTCCTACATTGGCGGCTACGGGCAGATGATCCACCCGGTCGGCGCCTGCGCGACCGCTGCAGTCTCCATTGAGGAAGCCTGTGACAAGATCGCGCTCGGCAAGTCCGATTTCGTGGTCGCCGGCGGCATTGATGACATCGGCGTCGAATCCCTCACGGGCTTTGGCGATATGAACGCGACCGCCGAGTCTGCAGCCCTGTACGCGCGTGGCATTTCGCCTCGTCGTTTCTCGAGGGCGGGAGACCGTCGTCGGGCGGGCTTCCTCGAGGCGGCGGGCGGCGGTACCGTCCTTTTGACAAGGGCATCCATCGCCGCTGACATGGGCCTGCCGGTCCTCGGCGTGATCGCCTATGCGCGTTCCTTCGCCGATGGGGCGCATACTTCGATTCCCGCTCCGGGGATCGGCGCGATGGCGGCCGCGCGCGGAGGAGTCGACTCCGGCTATGCGAAGGCTCTGGCGCGCCTTGGCCTGTGCGCTGACGATGTGACCGTCGTGTCGAAGCACGACACCTCCACGAAGGCGAACGACCCGAATGAGGCGGAGCTTCACGCGACCCTGTCGCGGGCCCTGGGCCGAACCCCGGGTAACCCGCTGCACGTCATCAGTCAGAAGACCATCACGGGTCATGCGAAGGGCGGTGCGGCGCTGTTCCAGACGGCCGGTTTGACGGAGGTGTTCCGCGACCAGCAGATCCCCGGAAATGCTGCGCTCGACTGCCTCGATCCGCAGATGCGCGAGTTCGCGCCTCTCGTGTGGCTGCGCACGCCTTTGAACCTTGAGGCGACGCCGATCCGCGCAGGAGTCCTCACCTCCCTCGGCTTCGGGCACGTGTCCGCCCTTGTTGCGCTCGCCCATCCGAGTGCTTTTGAGACGAGGCTCGCCGCTGAGCGGGGCGAGGACGCGGCCGCGGCTTGGCGCGAGACTGCGAGTAGGCGTCTTCGGGAGGGTCGTGCGCGACTCGAAGGGGCGATGATCGGGCGCGAGCCCCTCTTCGAACCCATCGAGGGGCGCAGGCTCCCCGAGTCTCAGGCTCATGCGGTCGAAGAGGCGCTTCTGCTCGACCCGGATGCGCGTCTGGGCGCTTCGGGCGTGTACGGGACGCGGGCGTGAGGGCTGCGCGTCTCATCCTCGGCCAGGGGACCGGGGTGGATCTCACCCCGGTCCCCGCGATTGCCGAACGCCTAGAAGCTCCGGGCACCGTGTTCGCCCGCGTGTTCACCGACCGCGAGTGGGCGTATTGCCTTGGGCTTGATGCCGAGGCGCCTGCAGGCGCCTCGGGCGCGCTTCGGGGTGGCTCGGGCGCAGGGGGGAGTTCCTCAGGCGGGGCGCTTGCTTCCTCGCTCCCCTTGGGAGGCACCTCGGTCCCCGTGAATGGTGCTCGCAGTATTGAGCTCCATGCGGGATCTCAGGCTCTCAGCAGGCCCGGCCCTCGCGCCCTTGAATCTCTTGGAGCCCGTTGGGCGGCGAAGGAGGCGACGATCAAGGCCTGGTCCTCGCTCATCGCTCCCAATCCCCCGACTGTGCCCGAAGAGGAGGTGAAGTGGTCGCAAATCGAGGTGGTTCACGACCCTCATCGCCGTCCGAGCCTGCGTTTCAGCGGCGATATTGCCCGCGCCCTCAAGGAATTGTCCACCGAGCTTCGGGCCGATCTTGAATGGTCCGTGTCCCTTTCGCACGAGGGCGGTTTTGCCCTTGCTTTCGTTCAGGTCCTCGCATTGGCTGATCCGTTCGGACTTGAAGGTCGTTCTCCATCGTCGTGATTTCACTGATTCTTCATTCGGCTTGCGCAGATTGTGTGTCATTCGCTCACTGCGCTTGGTCGAGGCTTGATCGATGAAAGGGATACACGCACCGCTCTGCCCTGTGCATTCGTTCCCTCGTCCACCACACCTCTTTCTTTCCCGTCCATCACCTCTTGTTCGTCCCCCTTTTGAAAGGCCTGTTCCAATGTCGATTCCATCTCTGACTCCCACCCCCGTCCTTGCCGACCGCTTCTTTTCTGTCCGCTCCCTTTCGCGCGATGCTGCGCTCATAGGGGGTGCGGCCCTTGGCGTTGGCCTTCTCGCACAAGTGTCGATTCCCATGTGGCCTGTGCCGATCACCGGTCAGACTCTTGGTGTCATGCTCGCAGGGGCGATCCTCGGTTCGCGTCGAGGAGCTAGCGCCATGACGCTGTACGCGACTCTTGGTCTTGCAGGCGTCCCCTGGTTCTCCTCTTTCGGCGCAGGCCCGGCCTACCTGCTCATGCCCTCTTTCGGTTTCATCCTCGGTTTCATTCCGACGGCGTGGCTGATCGGTCGACTCGCTGAGCGCCGCTGGGACCGTTCCCCTCTGGCCTCCCTCGGGGCTTTCGGACTTGCCTCCGCAATCCCCTTCCTCGTGGGCGTGCCATGGATGTGGATGACACTCTTTTTCGTCAAGGGCACCGCTTTGAGCCTGTGGGCAACCCTTTCAGCGGGATTCTTCCCCTTCATCCCGGGCGGGGTCGTCAAATGGGTCCTCGCTTCGATGATCCTCACCGGAACGTGGAAGATTCTTGGCGCGCGCAACTCGGCTAGTGAGTCGGCTCAAGGCTGAGAATCGTCGAAGACTCCACGGTTTTTGCTTTTTTCGTAGGAGTGCACCTCAGTCAACACTCTCGAGGGGAGTGCATCCACAGATTCGGCGAAGCGCGTTCACGGATTGAGCCGGATTGGGGCACTCATAGTCCGAAAGTCCCCTTTTTCTTAAGGTGGAGGCTCAATGAGAATATTGACGAATCTCACATTCCGTGAAAATTGAGGAATTCAGGGGGATTGAACGCGCAAAAAGAAGGGCGAAAGGAGTTAGGCTCAACCGTCACCATCAAGTCCTCGACCGAAGGCAGAGCCGTGTCATCACACAGCACTTCGCATCGCGAAGCCCCGGGGGCCAATCGGGTCCTCACCATGTCCACCATCTCCTTCACCCTGATGTTTGCGGTGTGGTTGATGTTCGGTATCCTCGGCAAGCCGATCCAGAAGGAGTTCGGCCTCGACGCCGTTCAACTCTCCTGGATCAGTGCAGTCGCCGTCCTCAACGGATCCATGTGGCGCCTCCCCTCCGGTATCCTCGCCGACCGTTTCGGCGGGAAGATCGTCATGACCGTCATGATGATCCTCGGCGCCATCGCCTCCATCGGCGTCTCCCTCGTCCCGACCGGCAACTACGCGATGCTCCTCGTCCTCGCCTTCTGCGTCGGCATCGTCGGTAACTCCTTCTCCTCGGGTGTCGCCTGGAACTCCGCGTGGTTCTCCGATCGTCGTAAGGGCTTCGCCCTCGGCGTTTTCGGTGCGGGCAATGTCGGAGCTTCGGTCACTAAGCTCATTGGACCGGGGATCATCGCGGCCACCGCCGGTTCCACCTACATCTTCGGCATCCAGGGCGGTTGGCGCCTCATCCCCGTCGTCTACGCGACCCTCCTCATCATCTTCGTCATCCTCCTGTGGTTCATCACTCCTGCGCAGGATCGCAAGCCCGCAGCTTCCGTCAAGCTTTCGACGATGCTCGAACCGCTCAAGGACATCCGCGTGTGGCGGTTCAGCCTCTACTACGTCATCGTTTTCGGCGCTTACGTCGCGTTCTCCGCGATCCTTCCGACGTTCTACGTTGATAATTTCGGCGTCTCCTTGGCGAGTGCGGGCCTGTTGACGGCGACCTTCATCTTCCCCGCATCCTTGCTGCGCCCCTTCGGCGGATGGGTCTCCGATAAGTGGGGAGCCCGCGTCGCGATGTACATCACCTTCGTGACGATCGGCGCCTTCTTCACGATCCTCATGCTCCCCTCGGGCGTCAACGCCGAAACCGGTCAGGCCTTCGGCCTGCCGCTCTGGCTCGTCGTCTTCATCATCTTCCTCATCGGCTGCTCAATGGGCATCGGCAAGGCTGCCGTCTACAAGCACATCCCCACCTACTTCCCCGACCATGTGGGCTCGGTGGGCGGCCTCGTCGGCATGCTCGGCGGTCTTGGCGGATTCTTCCTGCCCCCGCTGTTTGCCTACGTCCAGAAGTGGACGGGTCTGATCTCGACGCCCTTCATCCTCATGACGATCATCACCGGCGCAACCCTCATCTGGATGCACCTGGTCATCCAGAAGATGAAGCGCATGGCGCCCGAGGCCGATCACATTGAGGTCCCGCACGACGCACGCTGATCTTTCACGCATCGGGGCGCTCACCATTTTCGGACGTCCCGATGTTGCGTCGGATGCTTGTCGCCCACCCTTTGCTCTACGCATTGGGTGGGCGATTCCTATTGTGGGAGTTCGACGTTTGAGGGCAATGAGCCGCCTGTCACCGCATTCCTATTCACAGTGGGGTTGGCGCTCAGCGTTTTCGCCGTCCCCGGATTCGCCACGGCTTTTCACTTCACGAAGTGTCTTTTCACCTAAGCGTTCGCGCCACCAGGCGAGGTCTTCAGGGGTGTCGAGGTCGCGGCACTCAGCACCCGCTTCGACCTCGACGAGCTTCATGCGCGAAAGAACGGAGCGCACCGAACGGTCGTGAAGCGAAGAAGAAGAGCCCCGCCCCTTGTCAAGAGCTCGAAGAAGGGGACCCACTCTATAGGCGCCTTGGAGGTACTGGCGAAAGACCCGGGGTTGTCCGCCGAGGATCACAGCCCCTTCAGCTTCAGGATCTGAATCGAGAGCGCGAAGGAGTCGGGGCGCAAGGCTTGCCACTCCGGGAGAATCGACTGAGAAGACGAGGACGATGCCCCCGCTGTCCCCTTCGATCTTTTCATCGGCGAGGAGCGTGTGAAGACCTGCTTCGAGTCCTGCCAAAGGCCCTCCACCTGGAGGATCTTCCATTGTGCGCAGGATGCCCGCAGGAACGGACACAGAGTCAGGAGCGATGACGACTCTTCCCCAGGAGGTCAAAGGCGAGAGGGAATCCAGAACTCGGTCGAGCAGGCGGCCCCCGAGCTCAAGGTCCGATTTGGATGCGCCTCCGAGACGTTTTCCCTTTCCGCCTGCAATGATGAGGGCTCCAATACGCGCTGCAGCGTCCGTGTCCCTCTCGCCCATGCCCCTTCTTCCTATCCGTCAGATATTCACTGGGTTTTTCCCTAGTAATATAGAGGATATGACTGTCTCCTCTGTCCGTATCGCGCCCCCTTCCGCCGTTAAGGAGGCGGCGCCTGCGCGACTCGTTGATCGTTTTGGTCGCATCGCCCGCGATCTGCGCATCTCCTTGACTGATCGCTGTAATCTTCGCTGCTCGTACTGCATGCCCCCCGAGGGCCTCGAATGGCTTCCCACCGAGGACACCCTCAGCGATGAAGAGGTGGTTCGCCTTGCGCGCATCGGGGTGGAGCTCCTGGGGATTCGCGATCTGCGCTTCACCGGGGGTGAGCCTCTTTTACGCCGGGGACTTGAGGACATCATCGCCCAATGCGCTGTGCTAACAACCGACGAGGGGCGTCGCCCCGGTATCGCCCTGACGACGAACGCTCTCGGCCTCGATAAGCGTGCACACTCTTTGGCGAAAGCGGGCCTGGACCGCGTCAATGTCTCGCTCGACACTCTCGATCCGCAGCATTACGCGCAAATCACTCGCCGCGATCGGCTCCGTGATGTCCTCACAGGGCTTGATGCAGCCGCCAAGGCGGGATTGCGTCCGATCAAGGTCAACGCGGTCGTTCTGCGCGGCATCAACGACGCAGATCTGCCCGATCTGCTGGACTTTTGCCTCGATCGCGGGATCGAGCTGAGGATCATTGAGCAGATGCCGATCGGCCCGCCGAGCACATGGGATCGTCAAAAGATCCTCACCCGCGACGATATCCTTCACCTCCTTTCGACCCGTCATATCCTCTCCCCCCTTGACAGAGTTGACCTTCATTCGCCCACCCGCTCCTGGTCGGTGGATGGTGACCCTCAACGCCTTGTCGGCATCATCGCCTCTGTGTCAGAGCCCTTCTGCCAGGCCTGTGATCGCACTCGTCTCACGAGTGATGGGATGATCCGTTCCTGCCTGTTTTCCACTGAGGAAAAAGATTTGCGCACACTGCTTCGTTCAGGCGCTACGGATGAGCAGATTGGCGAGGCGTGGTGTGAGGCGATGTGGGTCAAGCCCCTCGCCCACGGCCTCGACACGGATGCTTTTGCTACCCCTTCGCGGACGATGTCCGCAATCGGCGGGTAATTCGCATGCCCCTTTTCGCGTAATTCGCCCCCCCTCATTCCCTGCTCATCCTCCACCCTCCGCACAGCCTCCTTTCAAAACAGTCTTTGACCTGCGCTTTTATCGAACACTTGCACACCCGTCGAAATTGCACGAAGCAGTTATTTTTACTGATACCCTCCCTCTAAAACCACGGACGATCCACCCTCGAACACCATCGGGAGGAACCATGAGCACAACGACCGCATCCCCACAATGGAAGGGCCGAATCCTAGAGGGATGGAATCCCGAAGAAGCAGAACACTGGAGTTCCCAGATCGCATGGAGAACCCTCGCGATCACGACCTTCTCCCTCATCCTCGGCTTTGCCGTCTGGTTCCTCCCCAACGCAATCGCCCCGAAGCTCAACGACTTGGGCTTTGAACTCTCCAAGACCCAGCTCTACTGGCTCACTTCCATGCCCGGCCTGTCCTGCGCAGCCTTGCGCATGGTCTACATGTTCCTGCCCGCCACCATCGGCACCCGCAAGATGGTCTACTGGTCGTCCCTGCTCTACGTCCTGCCAATGATCGGCTGGTTCTTCGCAGTTCAAAATCCCAATACCTCTTTCGCGCTCCTCCTGCTGCTCTCTTTCGCCTGCGGCATCGGAGCGGCGACCTTCTCCGGCTACATGCCCTCCACTGGTTTCTTCTTCCCCAAGCGCCTCCAGGGAACCGCCCTGGGCCTGCAAGGAGGCCTCGGCAACCTCGGCATGTCCGTCATTCAGCTCAGTGCCCCCTTCCTCATGAGCATGAGCCTCTTCGGAGTCACCTGGATCGCGCCCAAGGCCGCCGCGAATCCCCCCGTCGTCGTTAACGCTGTCATCTTCTTCATCCCCTGGTCATTGCTCGCCGCACTCCTCGCCTTCCTCTTCCTCAAAGACGTCCCCATCAAGGCGAATGTCAAAGAACAGCTCGACATCTTCGGCAATCCGAACACCTGGTACATGACCGTCTTGTACATCATGACCTTCGGTCTCTTCTCCGGTTTCGGCGCCCAAACGGCCCTCATCATCAACAACAACTTCGGCAAGCTCTCACCCTTGGCCGAATCCTTCAACCCCGATACCCTGCCCGTCGGCCTCTCCTACGCCTTCCTCGGCACCCTCATCGGCGCGGTCCTGCGCTTCGCCTGGGGGCCCCTGTGCGACAAGTTCGGTGGCGCGATCTGGACCTTTATTTCCGCCATCGGAATGGCGCTCACACTCTCATGGTGCGGCTGGGTCCTCATGACAACAGATGACCCCTCCGACTTCACGCCCTTCCTCATGGGCATGCTCGCCATGTTCTTCTTCGCAGGTGTTGGAAACGCCTCGACCTTCAAGCAAATGCCGATGATCATGCCGAAACGTCAAGCCGGAGGCGCCCAGGGCTTCACCGGCGCTGTCGCCGCCCTCGGCCCCTTCCTCGTCGGCGTCGCCCTGACCCTCATGCCCGCCCACGTCTTCTACTTCGTTGCGGCCAGCTACTGCGTTTTGTGCGCCGTCTTGTGTTGGATGCGCTACGCCCGCCCCGGCGCCCCCTTCCCCGGCTGATCTCGTGGGGCCCTCCCACGGCCCCACACCCCACCACAGCCCCCAGACCACAACCACAGGAGTCCCGATGACCTCCACCACTCCCTCCCCGAAGGCGACGGGCGCAGCCCTCTTCGCGATGGGCTCGTGGCTGCGACGCGGCACCGCGAGTAAAGACGCCCGCCAGCTCTTCCTCGAAGGCGGACGCGAAGCTGACGAGTTCTACCGCCAACGCCACCACTACGACAAGGTTGTCCGATCCACCCACGGCGTGAACTGCACGGGCTCATGCTCGTGGAAGGTCTACGTCAAAGACGGCGTCATCACCTGGGAATCCCAGGCAACCGACTACCCTTCGACCGGACCGAACATGCCCGACTACGAGCCTCGCGGCTGCCCGCGCGGCGCGGCCTTCTCCTGGTATGAGTACTCCCCGACCCGCATCAAATACCCCTATGCGCGCGGAGTTCTCGTCGACATGTTCCGCGAAGCGAAGGCGCGCCTCGGCGACCCGGTGCTCGCCTGGGGCGATATCGTCTCCGATCCGAAGAAAGCGAAGGCCTACAAATCCCAGCGAGGCCGCGGAGGAATGGTCCGAGTCTCCTGGGAAGAGGCTATTGAGATGATGGCCTCCGCCTACGTGTGGACCGTGAAAACCTGGGGCCCCGACCGCTGCGCGGGCTTCACCGTCATCCCCGCCATGTCGATGGTGTCCTATGGTGCGGGCGCCCGATTCCACCAGCTCATCGGTGGAACGATGCTCTCCTTCTACGACTGGTACGCTGACCTTCCCCCGGCCTCGCCCCAGGTTTTCGGCGACCAGACCGACGTCTCCGAAGCGGGCGACTGGTACAACGCGCAGTACCTCATCATGTGGGGCACGAATCTGCCGCTCACCCGCACCCCCGACGCCCACTTCATGACCGAGGCCCGCTACCACGGCCAGAAAGTCATCGTCGTCTCCCCCGACTACGCGGAGAACACGAAGTTCTCCGACGAGTGGCTGCGCGTCCACCCCGGCACCGATGCCGCTCTCGCCGAAGGCATGGCGCATGTCGTCTTCAAGGAGTTCTACGTCGATAAGCGTGAGAAGTTCTTCGCCGACTACGTGAAGCGATACTCGGACTGCCCCTTCCTCGTCAACCTCGACGAGGTCGACGCGAAATCCCTCGAAGGCGTCGTCGGAGCCGAGGGCCTCACCTCCTCCTACGCTCCCGGCAAGTTCCTCACGGCCTCCATGATGCCCGAGGGCACGACCGAGAGGAGCGAACACAATGAGCACCGTCCCCTCGTCATTGAGGCCGATGGCACCGTGAAAGATCCGGGCGGGACCCTCGCCGACCACTACGGCGAAGAGGGGGCCGGCAAGTGGAACCTCAAACTCGAGGGCGTCGAACCGGTCTTGTCCATGATGGACACCAACGAGTGGGAACCCGTTGAGGTCCTCCTCAACCGCTTCGACCTGCCCTCCTCCCAGGGCACCGAGTCCGTGGGCGCTGGCGTCGTGCGACGCGGTGTGCCCGCCCGTCGGATCAATGGCCGTCTCGTCACAACCGTTTTCGACCTGATGCTCGCCCAGCACGCCGTCGAACGCGAAGGCCTTCCCGGACAGTGGCCCAGTGGCTACGACGACCCGAGTTGCCCGGCAACCCCCGCCTGGCAGGAAACCATCACCGGCGTTCCCGCTGCGGCATGCGAGAAGATCGGCCGCGAGTTCGCACTGAATGCCCTCGCTTCCGAGGGCCGCTCCATGATCCTCATGGGCGCGGGTACGAACCACTACTTCCACTCCGACCTCATGTACCGCGGTTTCCTCACCCTCACGACAATCTGTGCGTGTGAGGGTCGCAATGGCGGTGGCTGGGCCCACTACGTCGGCCAGGAGAAGGTCCGCCCGATCACCGGCTGGCAGCAGTACGCCCTCGCCCTCGACTGGCAGCGCCCGCCGCGTCAGATGATCTCGACCGGCTGGTACTACATGACGACGAGCCAGTGGCGCTACGACGGCGCCCGCGCCGACGCCATGGCTCATCCTCTCGGTGCCGGCAAACTCGAAGGCATGACGATCGCAGACACCCTCGTCGAGGCCGCACAGCGCGGATGGATGCCCTCCTTCCCCGCCTATGATCGTTCCCCTCTCGAACTCGGACGCCAGGCGAAAGAAGCGGGAATGGCTCCCGCCGACTACGTCGCCCAAGAACTCAACGAGGGACGTTTGAAGTTCGCCGTGACGAACCCCGATTCACCTGAGAATTTCCCGCGCATCCTCGCGAACTGGAGGACGAACCTCCTGGGATCTTCCGCGAAAGGCACCGAGTTCTTCCTCAAGCACATGCTCGGCGCTGAAAACTCCGTCAACGCGGAAGAACTGCCCGAGGGCTCGCGCCCGCACTCAATCGAGTGGAGGGATGAAGCGGCCGAAGGCAAACTCGACCTCATGTGGGTCGCGGACTTCCGCAACACCTCGACCACGCTGCACTCCGATATCGTCCTTCCCGCCGCGACCTGGTATGAGAAGGAAGACCTGTCCTCGACGGATATGCATCCCTACGTCCATTCCTTCAACGCTGCGGTCAAGCCGCCGTGGGAGGCGAGGACGGACTTCGAGATTTACCGCTCCTTGGCGAAGGTGTTCTCCCGCTTCGCGAAGGATCATCTCGGCACGCAGCTCGACGTCATGTCGATCCCGCTGTTCCACGACACCCCCGACGAATACACCCTGAAGAACGGCATGGTGCCCGAACGCAAGGGCTGGCATCCGGGTGTGGACATGCCGAAGGTCATTCCGATCGAACGCGACTACACGATGATCGGCACGAAGTTCGAACGCCTCGGCCCGCTCGCGAAGAAAGCGGGGCTCGTCCAAAAGGGCGTTTCCTTCGACCCGGCCATTGAGGTCGAGAAGCTCGGTGATCTCAACGGTCGCGCCCCCATGGACGGGCTGCCCGGTGAGGGTTCGGCCCTCCTGGACTCTGCGGTGAAGGCCGCTGACATGATCCTCATGTTCTCGGGCACGACGAATGGTCGCCTCGCCTACACGGGCTTCAAGGATCTTGAGAGGCGCACGGGCACCAAGATGGCCCAGCTCGCCGAAGGCGATGAGGAAAAGCGCATCACCTTCGCGGACACGACGATCCAGCCCCGATCAGTCATCACCTCCCCGGAGTGGACGGGCTCAGAAACGGGTGGCCGACGCTACTCGGCCTTCTGTCAGAACATCGAACAATCTCGCCCCTGGCACACCCTCACGGGTCGCCCGCAGTTCTACATCGATCACGACTGGATCCAAAACCTCGGCGAGTCCCTGCCCGTGTTCCGTCCCCCACTCGACATGGCGCACATGTACGGAGAGAAGCCCGTCGGCCACCTCGGCACCTCACAAGAGGGCACGGCCGAGGTCGCGGTCCGCTACCTGACGATCCACAACAAGTGGTCAATCCACTCGCAATACTTCGACAACCCCTACATGCTGACTCTCGGCAGAGCGGGCCAGACCATCTGGATGAGCCCGCAGGACGCCGAGAAGATCGGCGTGAAGGACAACGAATGGGTGGAGGCCTACAACCGCAACGGCATTGT
>ERZ772956.1819-NODE-1819-length-14121-cov-132.307763_pt1 | contig 14121 bp, 8 predicted proteins | sample MGYA00580683_ERZ772956 | MGnify/ENA primary metagenome ERZ772956 (study PRJEB29015, sample SAMEA2738077) | human oral metagenome | biome: human oral; feature: human-associated habitat; material: saliva | place: China | collected 2212 ... | reverse complement strand
ACCGTAGTCATCGGGCTTACGGCAGGGCTCTGGGCAGACTCCTGCCCCGAAGTAGCCTCATCGAGGGTGCGGCCCTGAGCCTCAGCCTCCAGGCGGGCACGGCGAGCCAGACGGGCGGCACGGCGAGCGCGCGGATCCGTCTCAATAGCACTCATTGCCACGGAGACCACGCGGTCATGCTCGTCATACGCGAAAAGGGTTTCAGCACCCTCATCGGTGACCTCGCGAATAATACGGCCGCGCTCATCGCTGTAGCGAGTAGTGCGGGAACCATCGCGGTCCACCACACTCACACGGTTGCCAAAGTCATCGTAGGCATAGCTAGTACGCCCGCCTTCCGCGTCAACAATGGCGGTCAGACGTGCGTACTGGTCACTAACCCACAGGTTCGTGTAGGAAGCATCTTCGTTCGAAACGTCAGTAATGCCGTTCGGCAGGTAGCGGTAGCGAACACGGCGACCATATTCGGTGTCCTGCTCAGTAATACGACCGGCAGGGTCGTAGTAGTTCGTCACCTCAACAGTGCCGGCACTAGCCACCACGCGATGAATCAGACCGGCAGCATCATGTTCATAACGGCGGGTACCGGCGTCACCGTGCACAGCGCACAGGTGGGTACGACCATCAAGGGTGACGTACTCGTAACGCACCGACTGACCGCGTGAAGAGTGAATAGCGCCGACAAGGCCACCTTCGGTGTACTCCACGTCGATACGTGTACCGCGCTGATGCACAATAGCACCAACGCGACCCTCTTCATCACGCAGGTATGCGACAGCAGTACCTGCCCCAGCGCTCATACCCAGGTAAACACCGGTGAGGCTAAAAATGTGCTGAGTTCCAGAGTTGTCAGAGATACGCAGCAGGGACGAGGCATCATAGCTCGTAGCGTGCAAAATATAACGCAGGGAGGGGTCAGCAACAGAGCCATCCTCACCCATCAGCTGGGTGAGGGGCAGCTCTTCAAGCCACCATGCTTCACGCGGAGCACGAGCATAGCCGTGGGTGCCATCCTCACGAATCATTCGGTCGAAGGTAACCTCACGACCGTCAACCATAGTCCAGACAGCATTCTCAACGTTCAGCTGCACACGGCTCTCAATATTCGAGGACCAGCCCGCGCCAAACACACCGGATACAGCGTGCTGACCGAAAACAGCCACACTGTTGTACATGCGAGTTACAGAGCAAGCAGAAACCACGCCAGAGAACGCCATATCGGTCTCTTCTTCAATGAAGTTACCGGTCGCAACGTTCACGGGGTCATTCACATAACCGCTTGTGGTGGACATTCCTACTACAGCCGGCGTTGGAACTTCCAAATCGTGGCGCTCAGTACTAACACCAGCTGCACTGATTGCACCTTCCAGAGTCGAATTGGCAACGGTAATAACCTGGCCCGAGCTACCGTACTTTTCAAAAGTATCGGCTACGATACCCAGCCAGGTCTTATCGTTGGCGTTCGACTTATTCCACGCTTCAAACGTGCTAATGAGATTTTCAGCATCGACGGAGCCCCACTGGCACTTAACCATAAACTCTGTGGAAAGGTTACGCAGCTTGCCAGGCTCAGCATCAAAGCTAGTACCAAGGTTCGCCAAAGTATTAGAGAGAGCACGCACGGTCGAAGGGCGCGCTGAAGAGATATACATGCCCCCCGAACGAGTTGCAGTGCTCTCACGATGACCTAGCGATGTGGTGTCAATCGAGGTATCCGGCTTATACGATTGCGGCTTAGGCGGTTCACCTCCGAACGTTTCAACCCACCATTTACGGAAACCACCCAAGTCATGCTCATAGTGGTACATAAGGTCGCGGTTCTCATTTTCCTTATGAGCTGACTCTTTGAGGCGATCCACTACATCAGCCAGTTGACGGAAGATGCTGGCGATATCACGACCATCGCTAATGGTGGTATCAATATTTGCCGCCGCAACATCGGCGTAGTGACCTCTAAAGTCTTCCAGAGCCGTTGTCAGTGAGTTCTTAAGAGGGGGTAATGCATTATCAATGTTCTGCGCGACGGCGCGGCAGGCATTGGCAAGGGCATCCGACGTAGCATCATCGTACTTGACTTTTTCAGTATTCAGATCCATGCTCTGTTGTCTTTCAGTGTGGTTAGTACGGAAGTGTGGTGATTAAACAGATGTAGACAGACATGCGCACCATGCCTGGAAAACAACGTGGGTATAACCGAATAACAGAAAACGCCGCTTACCGCTCACCGCCCCGTAGCCGGGGAGCGGGGCGGTAAACGGCGTTTACCAGGGAAGGCTTAGGAGCCGCCACCTGCCTGGAAGATATCGGTAGAAATCTGGTTGAGCTGCTCACGCAGGTCAGTCAGTTCCTGAGTCAGGTTACGCAGGGTGTTTTCTACACCGGGCCAGGTGTCATTGCGGAAACGCTCAGCCAGGGGACCGTCCCAGTTGTTGGGGTCCTTCAGCTGGTTACCCTGCTGGTTGAGGTTGTTAATTTCGTTCTGCAGACCGCCATTGATGATGTTCTGGAGAGCAGTAATGGCATCCTTGGCTGCCTGCGATGAGAGTACGCGATCGGACACGATGTTCCTCTTTCGTCGTTGAGTTGCCGGAAGATGTGCATTAGATACGCGAATATCAAATACGCACCGTTAGTGCTTTGCACCACTTCGAACATTACACTATTTCGCGGCAAAGCGCACCCTCTACACCCTGTTGTGAGAAAAATTTCTCATAGTAGACATTGCACAACAGTGCGTGCATATACATTTATCTACTCTCATCAAGGGATTTCTCCCGCTACGGTATCCTTAGGAAATGCCAGCCCACTCGGGGTGGCACCCCATCAATAGAATCACCAACCACATACGAAACGAGGACTTTCATGTCTGAAAACACCCCGCAGCCGGCTGCACCGCAGCAGCCGCAGTTCACCCAGCAGGCACCCGCCGCACAGCCCGCATACGGCACACCCGTCGAGGCACCGAAAAAGAAGAAGTGGGCGGCAGTAACCGCACTGGTCCTGGGCATCATCTCCGCCTTGACCGGCATCTTTGTGATTGGTTCGTTCCTGACCATCCCGACCATCATTTTCGCTGTGATTGCTCTGGTCATGGTCAAGAACGGCATCGGCAAGGGTAAGGGCATGGCGATTACTGCTCTCGTACTGGTTCTGGTGGCATATATTGCTACGTTTGCTTTCTTCCAGATTCGTGCGGCGAACCTTGAAAAGTCTAACCGAGAGGCCCGTGAGGTTATCCAGAAGTGCGAGAACCACGAACCCGGCTACTACATCATCGAGAAGGACGGTAAGCGTTACTGCAACGCTGGCGGCTGGGTCTACGAAATGGACAAGTAAACCGGCTTATTTGGTTCCATGATTAGCCGTCGCTGGTGGAGGGGGTGTTCGCATGTGCGGCAGTCGCCGTGCCTGCGAGCGCCCCTCAACCATACCTTTAGTGAGCACTACGCATCTGGACTATCCAGATAATTTCTGGAGCGCCACGCAGAAGACCCCGCGGCCGAGAGTCATCCTCTCAGCCGCGGGGGCTTTATCGTATCAGTGTGTCCTCACGCGGCGAGCGTTAGGAGGCGCGGCGGCGGGAACGCAGTACCATCACAGTGCCGGCACCAAGCACCAGTGCGCCACCCACAGCCACAGACACCGCACCAAAACCAGTGCGGGCGAGGCCGCCCTGCTGGGAGCTAGCGCCACCCGACGCAGCAGACACACCAGACTGACCCAAGGAGCCGCCACCAGCGCCGCCACCGGAGATACCACCCGGGTACACGCCGCCAGCAGAACCATCAGCCGAACCGTCAGCCGAACCCTGCGCGTTCACATCACCGGCAGCACCAGAAGCACCAGCCTGACCGGAGCCAGCCTGCGCGGCACCAGACTGTGCGGAGCCGGGCTGGTTAGTACCAGCGGTACCGCCCGGAGTTGCCGAATCCACACGGCGCACACCACTAAAGTCGTCCGATGCAGCGTTCGGGTCCTTCGGCACGGCAGTCTCAAACGAGCACGCATCCGACGCCTTCTTACCCACAGCAACCGCAAGCTGCTGCACCGGGCTATTCACCTCAGTACCATCAGCCAAGGTCGCGGAATAGTGCACATCAAACATGTACTGGCCGGGCTCAGAGAACACCCAGTTCGCGTGCGCGTGCGTTGCGTAATCAATGTCGATCGTGGTCTTGCCGGTCGTCGAATCCAGCAGCACATCCGCACCGTTCAGCGACTCGGTGAACATGCCGAAGCGTGCACCCTCAGGCATGACCTTCGGAACCACGTGCAGGCGCACGGGTCCGCGCAGCTGCGAGTAGTCGATGTCCTGCGTGTTGTAGCCGGGCCAGGGCAGGCCGCTCTGCTGGGTCTGCGGCAGGCCGTAGAAGGCGGTGCCGACCGGGCCCATGAAGTTCAGCTTCTCGTCAGCCATACGTTCGGTGCGTACACGGCGGGCGTTCTCGCTGACGGTCCACACGACCGAATCGAGCGGGCGCACGGTCGAATCAGCGTCAATGATGCCGCTGTCGTCACGCAGACCCACGGACAGCTGGCGGTCCTTCAGGGTTGCCTGGATGTCCAGGTGGCCGTGCGAAATCTTGGTGCGGCCGTCAATCTTGCCGGGTACGCACTGGTTTCCGGGGGTTCCGGGGGTGGACGGCTCAGCGGAGGGTGCCGGGCTAGTCGAAGCAGGGGCGCTCGGGGTCGGGTTGACCGGTGCGGGGCTAGACGGTGCCGGAGTAGAAGGCGCCGGGGCAGGTGCGCTCGGCTCTGCGGAGGCGGTGGGCACCGCGGGCACGGTCGGAACCTCGCTGGGGGATACCGACGGTACGTTGCTGGGCTCAGCGGAAGGAGCCTCGCTGGGTGCCTCGCTCGGCTCAGCAGAAGGCTCGGCAGAGGGCGCAACGGTAGGCTCAGCGGAGGGTGCCGGGTCCACCGGAGCAGGCTTCAGTGCATCACCAATGGGTGCGCTGTCCGGTGCCAGCGCGCCGTGCGCGGTGTACTTGGTGCCCGGCTCGTAGTTCGCCGCAACCTCAGTGGTGGAGGCGGAAGCGTTCATATCCGGGTGGGTCAGCATCTTCACGCGCAGAGCGGTGCCCTTGTAGAAGGACTCGTCACGGAAGGTAAAGCGAGCCACACCGTCCTCGATGGAGCCTTCCAAATCGAGGTAGGGGTAGACCGGGTCATCCTGAGCGTAGAAACCGCCGCGCAGGAAGCCGCGCACCTTCGGGTCCTTGAAGCGGACCTCAACGGTGCTGAAACCGTTACCGTTCGGGGTGACGGTCACGTCGTAGTCCATGCTGGTGGGCGTGTACTGCTGGGTGCTGAGTACGGTGTTCGCCTGATCCGGGATTTCTTCGGGCCAGGAGCCGTTGCCGTCATCGCTGTAGACGCTCTCGGCACGGCCGGGCTCGTAGGTGAGCTTGTGCGAAATCCAGCGGGACGCCTCGGCGCTGTTCGCGTCGGAGGTGTCGGGAGTGAAGACAGCCTGCAGCTGGGAGCCTTCGCTACCGAGCATTTCAGACCAGGTAGCGGTACCGTTCACGACCGGCAGGTCGGTCAGGAAGTAGCCGTTGTTGTACAGGGTCAGGGTGCCCTTGAGGTTCTTGTTTGCGGCGGTGAAGGTGATGTCGCTGAGCTTGTCGTCAGCGTCCTTGTTCTTTGCCGGGTCGGCATCCAGGCGGTGCGGTGCCACGGAGAGTGCGTACTTCGCGGTGTCCAGGTCACCGACGGGTGCCGCGTTGTAGCGGTCAACGGTGGGCACGGCGGTGGGGGTGCCGTCACCAAGCACTGGCTGCATGCCGCCAACCTGCCAGACCAGCTTCGACGGCTTGGAGCTGATGATGCGGCCGTCGGTGGAGCGCGCCACGGTGCGGTAGGTGACCACGTAGCGGCCGGGGCGGGTGAAGGTCGTGGTGTTGTGGGTGTGGCTACCCTTGTCGAGCAGCCAGGAGTGCCAGCCGGTGGAGCTGCTGGAAAGCATGCGGTACACGTCGGCGGGCGCGTCGTCCGGGTTGTAGCGGAAGAGCTCCATGCGGCCGGGGCCCTCAACGGAGAGAATGTCGGTAGCGAACACGCCGTCACGGAAACGCTCGGTGGGTACCTTCGTGGAGGCGCCCAGACCCGCCCAGATGGGGTCCTGGTTGCCGTAGGTCAGATGCGGTGCCATGTAGAGGGTCTGGCCGGGTTCGCCAAGGAACGCCAGGGAGGGCGATTCGCCCAGGGTCATGGTGTACTGCGACTTACCGTCCCTGGTGCTGTAGCCCTTGCCAACCCAGTTGACGGTCTTGTCCAGTTCGTAGGTGTCTGCGCCGGTCTTGTAGGGGTTCGCCTCGTTCATGAGGACGAAGGTGCCGTTCTGCTCGTCCCAGTATGCCTTGGGTGCGTCGACGTGACCCTTGGTGGTGACGATTTTGCCGTCGTCGGGGCCTGCTGCGGCGGGCAGGGAGGGGGCTGCGCCTGCGAGCGCGAGCAGTGCTGCGGCGGAGAGGAATGCGGCGGCGCGGCGGAGGGCGGGCTTACCGCCGGGGATGAAGAGCGTGGGGGTGTGTGTGGTGACCCGACGCTGGGTCTGCTTCTGAGAGCTCATGACAACCTTTCTCATTTTTCTATCCTCTAGGGTAGCTCTTTTGCAAATAATTGTCATTTTGAACCTAAGTGAGTATAGTGATTCTCAGAAATACGTGTGCGCAGAGGCGCGCCCAAAAACGCACACCATACACATCCACAAAGAGAAAAACACGGCAGAGCACACCTCGGACGCAAGGGAGAAACCGGCAACAGGTCGCCGGATCTAACACCGGACCCAGTACTGGGCCCAGCACCGGGCAAACCCCGAAAGCATCGGGCAGTGTGCCAGCCAACGAGCAGTCATCCAAGGAGCCACCATGCAAGGACGCACCAAACCCCTGAGCCTACTCAGCGCAACCACCCTCGGATGCACCCTCGCACTCGGGGCACCCCTCACCCTCCCCCAGGTCGGCACCTTCACCGCCGCACAGGCGCAGGAAAACCAGGTCGGCGCCCAGGCAGGTACCGAGTCGCGCAGCTACGTCAACTACGAAGGCGACTACGTCATCGCGGGCGTACACACCGAAATGCTCAACGCCTTCCTCGACGGCAACCAGTTCACCCTCGCCACCCTCGCAGACACCGGCCCCGGCCAGCAGGGACGATTCAACCCCGCCCGCACCGTCTTCCACCTGCCCGACGTCGAGGACGCACACACCAACGTCGTAGCAGGCTACGACTACATTGCCCCCGAAGGCACCGACATCTTCTACATTCCCTCCACCCGCACCCGCGGCCTGCTCTACCCCGGCCTCGGTGCGGAAGGAATCCGCCCCGGCGCGCTCAAGGACAACATCATCAACCTTGAACTCGTGCGCAGCAGCGTACCCGAAGGCGGCCGCGCCGAAGTCTTCACCGAATCCGGCCGCGACAACCCGCGCGTCTTCAGCACCAACGACAAGCTCGCACCGCACACCATCACCTCTGGCGGTCACGAGCACCTCAGCTGGGCATTCACCCGTGCGGGCATCTACCAGCTGACGTTCCGCGCCACCGCAACCCTTGCCGACGGCACCCCGGTCAGCTCCGAGGCGACCTACACCATCGCTGTGGGCACCGACGCTGAGGAGGGCTTCAAGCTCCTGAACGCGCAGAACGCCGCGAAGGAAGCGGCAAAGGAGAGCACGAGCGAGGCGACCGAAACCCCCGAGGCGAGCGCCACCGCAACCGAGAGTGCCACCGGCACCCCCGGTGCATCTGCTTCCGCTTCTGCCTCCGCAAGTGCTGAGGCAAGTGCATCGGCGGAGGCGAGCGCATCCACCGGCATTCGCCGCGTGGATGGATCCGTGAACGGCCAGAACGCCGCGCAGGTGACCGACCCGAACGGCGCGAAGGCGGCGGCGAATGGTGAGCAGGCATCCCAGGGCGGATCCGGTGTTACCGCTATCAGCGGCACCGACAACACCAATAACGGCTCCAACAAGGGCGAAAGCAAGGGCGGCAACCGCAGCGTGAAGGGCTCCAACGCCCAGAACGTCAGCGCGCCCAGCAACGGCGGCGGCATTACCGGTAACGGTGTGCTGTCCTCCGGTCTGCCCGGCAGCCTGAACCAGCAGTGCATCGCTACCGAGGTCCCCGCCGAAGATGCCAAGGACTCCAAGGACGCTCAGAAGGACAACAAGCAGAGCAACCAGGCAGCCCAGGCGCCGACCAGCATCCCCACCCTCGCCGTGGTCAACACCGCCGAGCACAGCGGCCGTGAAGAAGTCACCCACGGTCACTTTGACGTGGGCCCGATCCTCAACGGCGGCACCCTCACCAGCAGCGTGAAGGACGACCGCACCAGCCCCGCCCGCCACGTCTCCCCCGGCGCCCTCGAGTTCGTGCTCAATGACGCCGCAAAGATCAACCTGCCCGCAGGCATGGAAAACATCGCCCCGGCGGGCACCCCCGTGCACATGATTGGTGCAACCCAGCAGCAGGGCGTGCCCTGGCTCGGCTGGAGCACCCAGGACCCCGAACTGCTCAAGCAGCTCGACGGCCCCGTCACCATGAGCCTCAACGGTTTTGAGGGCCCCGGCACCATGTCCACTTTCCTCTCCGGTAACTTCGGTTCCGCCGGTCAGAAGGTCTTCGATTCGCGTAGCGGCGGCTCCTTCCAGGTGCCCGCGAACACCCACCAGCACAGCAACTGGGTGTTCACCGCTGAGGGTCGCTACACCGTGACTATCGGCTGGACGGCACGCCTGAAGAACGGCCAGCAGGTCAGCAGCGAATCGGTTCTGCACTTCACCGTCGGCAACCCCGATAACGCCCCGGCAGGCAACAACGCGCAGGGCGCGGCAGAAGCCAAGCAGGACGGCGGCAACAACGCTAACGGCGCTAACAGTGCTACCGGTGGCGAGAAGAGCACCGCAAAGAACCCCGTCAACGGCTCCGTAGACGAAGCCACCGGCATCGTCACCAAGCCCGACGGATCCAAGGTGCGCATCGTCGGTAAGACCGCCTCCGGTGAGGATTGCGCCCTGACCAGCCAGGAACTCGCCAACGCCCAGAAGGCAGCCGCCGCAGGTAAGCTGCCGAACACCGGTGTGGTCATCGACCCGTTCATGGTCAGCACCTCCATTCTGGCGCTGGCACTCGGTGCCATGATTCTGCGTTCGGCACGCCGAAAGGGCCGCAGCGGTGACACCGCATAGCGGGCATACCGGCAACCGCGCACAAGCATATAGTCGGCGTACCGCCCTCACCCTCGCCTCCCGTATCGCGGTGGGTGCGGGGGTGGGGGCTGGTGCCTTCGCACTGAGCGGATGCGCCAGCACCGTAAACGCCTCCTCTGACCGGATGCGCGTGGTCGCCACGACCCCGATTCTGGCGGATTTGGCGCAGCAGATTGCCGGGGAGCGCGCCAGCGTGCACTCTCTGGTGCCTGCCGGCGCTGACCCGCACTCGTATGAGCCGAGCCTGCGCGATATCCGCGATGTCGCCTACGCTCGCTGTGCCCTGACGAACGGTCTGCTGCTGGAGCAGCGTAAGCTCAGCAAAATGGTTGAGGCGAACCTACCCGCCGGGGTTGTATCCGTGGCGGTTGCGGAGAAGATTGAGCAGTACGGCGGCAAGCTCGAAGCCATTGTTGAGGATGCCTCCCTGGACTCCATCTGGCTGGGTTTGCGTGTTGAAGAGGGTGGGCAGAACGAGTCTGCCCCCACCGATTCTTCGGATGCAGGCATGCGCTTTGAGGTGCAGAGCGTGCGGGCGCGTACCGCCACCGATTCCTCGAATGCGCAGTTGGCGGCGTTCATTACGCAGACCTTCGGCGCGGTGGAGATGCTGTGCGATTCGCATGCGCGCGGCGTGAACCTCACCCGCGAGGGGGACACCGCGATCCGTACCGGCGATATGGGTTCGCTGGAGCTTCCGTTGCAGGCGCATACGCACCTATCCTGGGCGTTTAGTGATGCCGGCGAGTACGCGATTGAGCTGAGCGCCACCGCAGTCAAGGCCCCGGAGTCGGTGCGTTCTTCGCGCGGTACCCTGCACTGCGCGGTCGGTCGTGACCCGCAGGAACTGGTGGACCGTCTGGCGAAGGAACAGAACGTTTCCGCCTCGGACATCAAGGTTCTTTCGGCAGGTCACGCCGATATTACGGCACGCACCGGCGACGGCAGGCTCGTGCTCCGCGCGGATTCCTCCCAGGGTGCCGTGGAGTACGAACTGAACCGCACCGTGGTCGCGGTCCCCTCCCGCACTCTGCAGGAGGTGCCCGCCGGCGGTAGCTACCGTTTCCTGCGTTCGGGTGCTTCGGAGCATCGCGGCCAGGTGTACCTGCTGGCGCAGGCTGTTCTGGGCAAGCACGTACACGGCGAAATCGACCCGCACATTTGGCATTCGGTGCCGAACGCGAAGGCGAGCGTGCAGGTCATTCGTGACGCGCTCACCTCCGCCGACCCGGCGGGTGCGAGCGAGTACGCGACCCGCACCGAGCAGGTCATGAAGGAGCTTGATGCCCTGGATGCTCAGCTGCATCAGGTGTACGGAGCCCTGCCGGAGTCGGCACGCAACCTGGTCACCACGCACGACGGCTACCGCTACCTGGCGAGCACCTACGGGCTGCACATTGCCGGTTTTGTAAGTGCCAGCGCGAGCGGCGAGCCGAGTATTCAGCAGCGTCAGCGTTTGCGTCGCACGGTTGAGGATTTGAAGGTTCCAGCGATTTATCTGGATAAGTCCACGGCGATGCGTTCGCCGGTTCTGACGGAGCTGGCTCGGGAGGCGCGGGTGCGTACCGGGGTGCTCTATTCAGATACTCTGGATGCGCAGGCTCCTCACTACGCGCAGATGATGCTGGCGAATGCTCACACGATTGCGCTGTGCTCGGGGGCTAGTTCTGGCGGCGATTCTTCGGGTGCCAGCTGCTCGGAGGCGAGCACCTCATAACCCGGTTTTAAGCATCCCACAAGCTTATATATCCGTATCAGCATATAGACAATCTTTCACACACCGTTTCGGTCATGATCCAAGGAAGTCCTCATGATGAACTCAACCACCCCCTCCCGTTCCTCGCGTAGCCGCGCCCTGCCCGCCCTGGCTCTGGGCGCCAGCCTCATGCTCGCACCCCTGGGCGTGGCACACGCGGAGACCACCCCGGCAACCGCAGAGAGCGCCTCGACCCAGCCGAGCGACAGCAACCTGAGCCGCGGCGAGCGCGCCCTCACCCAGACCCTGTCGGCGGAGCAGCCGGTCGCATCCGGCCGCACCGAAATTTCCGCCGGTCACGTGGATATGGGCCCTCGTTTCAACAACGGCAAGTTCGAGCTCATGCTCCACGACGACCACGGTGAAACCCCCGTCTGGCGCAGCCTGGACGAAGTCATCTACCGCGGTAGCGATAAGGCGATCCTTGAGGTGCCGAACGACCCGCGCTACTCCTTCGTGGGTGCGCCCGCCGGCTCGAAGGTGTACGTGATTCCGCAGACCGAAGCTAAGGGCGTGATCTGGCCGGGTTGGAACACTCAGGACCCGCAGCTGGTGTCCAAGCTGAACCGCGGCGTGAACCTGACCCTGGAGCAGGTGAGCGGCCCCGGCACGTTCAGCCTGTACCTGGAGAACGGCAACTTCTCGGCACCGCAGGTGCTGTGGTCCTCGACCAAGAATGAGCCGCAGAAGCTGTGGGTGGAGAAGAACACTCACACCCACGCAAACTGGGTATTCACCGCCCCCGGCGAGTACCTGCTGAAGGTCACCGCGAGCGCTGAGCTCTCCGACGGTTCGACCGTGTCCGATACCCGCTACCTGAAGTTTGCGGTGGGTGACTTCGCGAGCGCCGATACCCTGTACGCGATGGAGGCGCAGGCACGCGGTTCGGCATCCTCAGGTTCGGCTTCTTCTGCTTCTCAGGCCGCCGGAACTCAGGCTGCAGGTACCCAGGCCTCCGGTTCGTCTTCTGCCGCCGCTGCGTCGAGCGACCAGAGCGGCCACCGAGCAGAGTTCACTATCCCCTGGGGCGCCATTGCCGCAGGCGTGGCAGCTGTCATTGCCGTGGGCGCTTTCCTTTCGTTCCGCCGCCGCTCCTCCGCGCAGCGTGAGGCACTGGATGAAGTGCGCGGTGACCGTTCGTGAGCGCGTCGGTAACATCGGGTGCTGAGCCCGTTCTTGAGATTTCAAACCTGTACGCCGGCTACGCGCGCCGTTCCATCCTCAAGGATCTGTCCCTGACCCTGGAGCGCGGCGAGTTTACGGGTCTGATTGGCGCTAATGGTGCCGGTAAGACCACGCTGCTGCGCACTATTTTGGGTCTGATTCGCCCGGCGTCCGGTCAGGTTCGCGTGCTGGGTGAGTCGCCGCGTGTGGCGCGTGCGCATATTGGTTATGTGCCGCAGAAGCACCAGTTCCAGTGGGATTTTCCGCTGACCGTCAAGGATACGGTGATGACCGGTCGCGTGCGTGAAATTGGGTTCTTCCGCCGCCCGGCGAAGAAGGATTGGGTTCAGGTTTTTTCGGCGATGGAACGCACCGATGTTCTGCACCTGCAGGATGCTTCCATTGCGGAGCTTTCCGGTGGTCAGCGTCAGAGGGTTCTTTTGGCGCGCGCTTTGGCGGCGAACCCCTCCCTGCTGCTGTTGGATGAGCCGTTTACGGGCGTGGATGCGCCGACGCAGACCACGCTGACTCGCCTGTACCGCGAGTTGGCGTCGGAGGGCATCACGATTCTGATGTCTACGCATGACATGCTGGCGGCGCGTGAGTCCTGCTCGCGCCTGTGCGGTGTGCGCGGCAATATTCACCTGGATGGTCCGGCGGACTCCTTTAGCTTGGAGCAGCTGCATACGTGGTTGCACGGTCACGATATTGAGGAGGCGCAGGGCCATGCCCGCACGGGCTTCACCTGTGCCGGTGGTGCGTTGGATGAGTACGGCCATGAGCTGACTGATTCTTGCACTTCTGACTCTTCCCTCTCCCCCGCTGATACTGCTACTTCTACCGGGGGTGCCCGTTGATTACTCCTATCGATTTTCTTGCCGACCTGTTCAACCCGTCTCTGGCGTTCCTTCCGCGCGCCCTGGCGGCTGTGCTGCTGGCCTCGGTGGTTACCGGTGTGGTGGGCTGCCACGTGCTGATGCGCGGCATGGTCTTCATTGGCGATGCGGTGGCGCACTCGGTGTTCCCGGGTCTTGCGGTGGCGTTCGTGCTGGGCGGCAACCTGGTGATGGGCGGTCTGACCGCGGGCGTGGTGACGGCTATTCTGGTGGCTATTTTTAGCCAGAATCAGCGGCTACGCGAGGATTCCGTGATCGGTATTTTCTTCGCGGCGTCCTTTGCGTTGGGTATTGTGATTATTTCGTTGGCGCCGGGCTATTCGGGGTCGGTGCAGGATTTCTTGTTCGGCTCGATTGTGGGTGTTTCGAACGAGGACATTACCCAGGCTGCGATCATGGGTGCCGTTATTCTGCTGGTGTTGTGGCTGTTCCACCGCCAGATTGTGACGGTCAGCCTGGACCGTGAAAGTGCCCGCGCGATGGGCCTGCCGGTCCTTGCCCTGGATATTGTGCTGTACGTTCTGGTGACCATTTCTGTGGTGCTTGGTCTGCAGACCCTCGGTAATGTACTGGTGTTGGCGCTTCTGGTGATTCCGGCGTCGGCTGCCCGGTTGGCGTGCCGCCGACTGGGGTCGATGATGGTGTTCTCGCCGGTGTTTGGCGGCACCTGCTCGATTGTTGGCCTGTACCTGTCGTGGGCGTTTAATCTGCCGACCGGTGGCACGATTGTGCTGTCGATGGTGGCGGCTTTTGTGCTGGTGTGGGCGGTGACGGCGGTTCGTTCGCGAGCGCGTGCCCAGCTCAAGAATTAAATCCAGTTGAAGAGCTAAGCTGCTGAGCTCCGAACTCAGCCCCAGCTCAACCCAACTTTTCTCGACTAAACGCACGAGGCGCATCCCTGTTTTGGGGGTGCGCCTCGTGCGTTTTTTTACAGGTCTTAAACACCCAAAATGAACCATGTTCATGTTTAAAGAACCAAAAGATACACTCCGCGTAATAAAAGCGCTTAATTCAACACGTCGGGTTTAATGAAAATACAACCTATCAAATATTTCTTATGGGTTGATACATGTAGTGATAAAGCAGTCAC
>ERZ772956.1817-NODE-1817-length-14140-cov-28.990770_pt1 | contig 14140 bp, 14 predicted proteins | sample MGYA00580683_ERZ772956 | MGnify/ENA primary metagenome ERZ772956 (study PRJEB29015, sample SAMEA2738077) | human oral metagenome | biome: human oral; feature: human-associated habitat; material: saliva | place: China | collected 2212 ... | reverse complement strand
ATCTTAAGATGCAGCAGGTAAAAGGCCCTTATAGGGCCAAAACAAACCACCGGCTAAGCCGGTGGTTATGATTGTTATGTTTAATTTAAAGCACTTTTCTGTTCATCTGGTACATAACAGGGTAAACAACTGGTTTTCTGCCGAATAGCACATCGCTACCGAGTTTTCCAGAAATTACTCTGTAAACTTCAGTGTCGCAAGCTAGTTTATACGGAGTGTAATAGTATATTCCTACTAATCCAAATGTAAGAAAGTTTCCAATATACCAACCTATGAACGATAAGTCGTAGTTAAATGTTCTTTCCTTGTTGCCATTCATCATCTTATCTGAGAGCATTAAGACTTCAGTAGTGCTCATATCTGGATTTTCTGCAAGAATATATGTCACCATCCTATACTTATATGCCTTAACTATGCCAGGGATAATAAATAAAAGTGACCAAGAAAGAATCTTAATATTTCGTATGAACATAGTCTTTGCAATATTAACATGGTTACTCTTAAATCCATCCATAAGGTGTAGCCCGTCAGGAACCCCTGTTGCATTATGTAGAAAGAATGATCTGATACTGATATTGAGCGGATTAATTATAAAGACTTTTATTCCTAGCATTAAAAGTATTACTAGGAACATGCCGATAAGTGGAAGTGACTGAAGACTAGTATAGAATGGGTCTTGTTCAAATGAATAGTCTAAGAAACCATTTCTGCCGAAGTCAGTAGTAACCATCTCAAAGCGGTGAACTAGGGCTATTAAGCTGCCGCCAACTAACATTCTATATATTATTCCGATCAGAACCTTGTCCCAATAATTTGAATTGTGTCTAAGCTTGACCTTATACTTTATTTCTAATGAATCTATATACATAACACTCTCCTTAAATTCAATTTTCTTCTTTTATTGTCGATTTAATTTAGAATAAAACTAAATCCCTATAATGTCAAACAGAGATGCATTAACAGTTTACCGTATAAAATCGCATTACGATATAACTTGCATAATAACGATGCTATATATGAAAATGACCTCCTTCATCTAGAGAAGGAGGTCAAATAAGTTATAAGTTTTAAATCTGCGATTTGTCCTAAGAATTACTCACCCGGCTTGAAGTCGATAGTATCTTCTTCTGATACAACACCATCAGCTGGCTTGTTATCAGATGGAGTACTTGGTGCTTCATTTGTAGAAGGAGTATCAACATTATTCTGCTGTGGCTGAGAAGTAGGAGTTGCGTGGTATAGTGGCTCGTTCTGACCTGGCGCACCTGTAAATGTTGATGGGCCTGTTCCTGTTCCGTCGACTCCAAAGCGATAGTCATCGCCCTGCTTTCCTGCAAGAAGTCTATAAAGCTCCGCATCACACGCAAGCTTATATGGATGAACCCAGAAGATTGAAAGTAATCCACAAGTGAATATACTTACAATGTACCAACCGATAAATGACAGGTCGTAGATAAACGATTCCCACTTGTTGCCACGCATTAGCTGCTCAGAACGCATTAGCGCTTCATTAGTATCGATATCAGGGTTCTCCGCGAGTATATATGGAACCAGTCTGTATGAGTATGCCTTTATAATTCCAGGGATATAAAATAGAAAAGACCAAAGTATTATCCATAAATTCATAAAGAACATGGTCTTAACTACATTAAGATAGTTGTGCTTGAATCCGTCTCCTAGGTGGAAGCCTTCAGCTTCGCCGGATGAGTTGCGAAGGAAAAAGGTGTCAATGCCTACGATAAGTGGATTTGCAACGAATATCGAAAAAGCGATAACAACTGCAATTGCTATTAGTAGTATACCTATGGCAAGACCTATTATCCACTGTACGGTTGGATCATCAGCAATATTATATGAAGCATTAGCAGAAAAGCTGCTGTTAGTTCTCGTAGTTGTAGTGTTAAAGCTGCGTGTAGTAGCGACAGCGCCACCGCTAATTAGAAAATAAACGAAGCCGACTAGCACTGAACGCCAGTAATTCTCGCGGAATCTGAATCCGCCTCTCTGCTTTAGTTCGGATCTGTTGATATACATAGCCATCTCCTTTTGTCTCAATAATTTTAAATAAACTATGTAATATAGCATAAGACTTGATAAGTATAATGTCAAATAACTATGTTAAGTTTAATAAAAAATTAAAAAACGAGCTACGGAAGTGTTTCGTCTTTTGAAACAGTGCCGTAGCCCGTGTACAAATATTTATAATCTATGTATTTATAAACTTGCTATTTGCCGATATATCTGCTCTCGATGTAGTAACGCTTCTCGTTAGCTTCTCCCATTGAGAATGTCTTTCTTGGAAGAGCACCATCTGCTGCAACAGCAGGGAAAAGCATGAACTTATCCATAGCAGGAAGTGCAAATCCAGCATTGCCTGCCTCAGCGGATAGAGACTCGAGGGCCTTTGTTCCGTGGATGTAGTCGATGTCTACTGACTTTCTCTCCTTAACCATTACGTCAAGTGCGTTCTGAAGCACACCTACCTCTAGCTTTGCAGAAGGTCCTTCAACGATGATAGTTCCTTTCTGCTCGCCAGCTAGGCATGGGATTGCGAATCCACCTTCTGGAGCAGCAGTTCCCTCTGGAGCGATGTAAGCTTTCTCGTTCTGCTCATCAAGTAGCTCAACAGCTTCCTTAACTAGCTCCTCACCGGACTGACCATTCTTAGCGAAGATTACACGGTGAATTGGCTCAAATACGATGCCTTCGTCGTGGATGTTCTCGATTTCACAGAGAGCGTATCTAGCTGGGTGAGTTTCAATCTCCTCCGGTGAAAGTGTCTTCTTGATGTTTTCCCAGTTAGTCTTAGCGGTTGCAAGTGAGTGGTTGCCGTCTCCCATAGCCTGGAAGATTACATTGCCAGCACCATACTTTTCTTCAGCCTTGTCATATAGTACGGATAGTGCTTCCTGTGCGCCAGCGAGATCCTTTTCTTCAATGAAGCAGCCTGCTATGTGACCGCCATCGAGCATTAGGTCTGTATCGTAAACTGGTGTCATAGGAGCATTTACTAGAGGCTCAATCACACTCTTCTCTGGGTCATCGATAAGAATCAAGATATGAGGTAGCTCGATAGGAGCGCCTTCTCTGATTCGTAGTCTTGGTGGGATTCTCTCAACAACAGTTCCCTCTGTAGCTCTTGTAAGAGATGTGGATCCTTTGTTGAAATCATATGCTTCAAGGTCTGTAGCGATTACAAGTCCGAGACGAGTACGTCCCTCAGCAGTTCTCTTAACGAGCATGCATCCTGGCGCAAGAGTTTCAAGGGTTCCGTCAGCCATGTACTTGTCCATAGTCTCACGGATAGCCTTGATTCTTTCAGCTTCGCCTTCCTTATCTAGGAAAATTTCAGGCAACATAAGACGGAGTGTAGATGGTGCATCGCCAACAACTTCTTCTACCTGCTCCCAATACTCAGGCTCTGAAGTGTACTGGTCGCACGCTACTACAGCCCACTTGCTGTAATCAGTTCCAGCCTTAGGTACCATTATTTCAGGGATGTGGAAACCAAACTTGTCCCAATTGTACTTTGCCATTGCTTTAATACCTCCTATGGTCATTCAATTCAAATGTTCATGATATTTCTATTATTTCTTATCAGAGGACAAATTGCAATAATTCAATTTTATTTATGTTCAAAAACAAAAATCTCGTTCAATTTCAGTAAAAGTAACACAGCTTATTCGATAGAATTTAGTATTCGAATTTGGTATAATTAAGCAGGGTTTATAGAGGTTATTAACATAGGGGAAAATTCAATCTATTAATGTAGCACAGCACATCACATGAGCGGAGAGATTGTTTCTGTTTCCGTATGTATGGAGATGAGCTTTTTTATTGGGAATTGAGTAAGATGCATATTGATAAGGAAAAGCAGCAGGAACTATTTGCAAAATATAATACACCAGAACATGTACAGCGCCACTGTGACGAGGTGGCAAGGGTTTCTGTGCTTATTGCTGAAGGGCTTAATGAGCGCGGATTTGAGCTTAATATAGAAGTGCTGCGAGGAGCAGCGCTTGTGCATGATGTTCTTAGAACAGAGAAGGAGCATGATAGGCTGGGTGCTGAAGTTTTGATGAATATGGAGCTTCCCCATGAAGCGGAGCTTGTAAGGCGTCATATGACTTATCATCCGTTTAACCATGCTGATAGATTTGAGGAAATAGATGTACTTTGCTTAGCAGATCGCCTGGTGAAGGAGGACTGTTACGTTGGTCTTGATGAACGGATGCAGTACTTGATAGATAAGCCGGGCAAGACACCGGAGCGTACAGAGAGAATCCTAAAGGCAAAGGCTCATACACAAGATATCATTAATGAATTAGAGGGTGATCTAGGAATGACACTAGATCAACTCTGCGGTAAAGAGCGTAGTAAAGAATCAGATCATCAAGATAAGGTAAGTCAATAAGAGCTATCATATAAAAGTAAAAAATCAGGAGCCTGCAGCTCCTGATTTTTGTATCCAGTAAAATTAATACTGAGAGGTTATCCAATGATACCGCCACCGACAACGTAATCGCCATCATATACAACTACAGATTGTCCCTTAGTTATAGCGCGCTGAGGCTCATCGAATACGATTCTAACCTCTCTTTCGCTTATAGGTGTAATAGTCGCTGGTGATTCCTTGTGCTTATAGCGAATTCTTGCTTTTGCTCTAAAAGGCTCATTAGGGCAAGCTATAGAAACCCAGTTGAAGTTATGTGCCGTCAACACATTAGTGAATAAGTCTTCGTTTGAACCGAGCACTACTTCGTTATTCTCAACATCTATGTACTGCACATACATCGGTTGCTTAAGTGCAAGCCCAAGGCCTTTGCGCTGTCCGACAGTGTAGTGAATTATACCTTTATGAATGCCGAGAACTTTTCCATCCATATCTACAAAATTGCCAGACTCAATCTTCTTTCCTGTATATCTCTCTATAAAAGCAGCATAATCGCCATCTGGGATAAAGCATATATCCTGAGACTCCTTGCGATTTGCGTTGATGAAGCCATGATCCTCCGCTATTTTTCTGGTCTCTGACTTGTGTAAGCCACCGAGTGGAAACATAGTGTGTGAGAGCTGTTCCTGGTTAAGGGAGTAAAGCACATAACTTTGATCTTTAGATAGATCAGCTGCCTTCTTAAGCTTGTATCTTCCGTCTTGTCCACGCTCAATAATAGCATAGTGACCAGTAGCTATATAGTCCTGACCTAGCTCTTGACCAGCTCTAAATAGCTCATCAAACTTAAGGGTTCTATTGCAGTCTACACATGGATTCGGTGTGATACCATGCTCGTATGCGCTTATAAATTTATTTATTACCTTGTCCTCAAACTCCGGCCTGAAGTCACATACTTCAAAAGGAATGCCTAGATTATCGGCAACGCTCTTCGCATCGCTGATATTCTCAAGGCTGCAGCACGTCTTGGCATCGCTGCCAATAGTTTTGTTGTCATACAACCTCATGGTGACACCTGTCGCTTCATGACCAGCATCTATAACGAGGAGAGCTGCTACGCTGCTATCTACACCGCCGCTCATAGCGACGAGAACTTTTTTTCTCATTTCTAGTCTCCTAATTTTCATTGAATAACTGATTATAGCACAATAATCGTTAATTATAGTATTAACTGAAATACATGAATTTTATCAAAATCATATTGACTCCCTTTGTGGAGTAGCGTATATTATAGATGAACATATGAACAATTGCGCATATGAACAAATATATAGTTAAGTTTAAAGTAGGAGTATTTATGGTAAGTAATGAAGCGCCTCACTGTGAGGTTAACGAAATACACGAAAGTACGGTAGAAAAGGTAGTTAGAGCTATGCCAGATGAAGAGGAAATCTTTGATTTATCGGAGCTTTTCAAGGTGTTCGGAGATTCTACTAGGATGAAGATTCTTTTTGCGCTCTTTGAAGAGAAGATGTGCGTATGTGATTTGGCCGAAGCTCTTGGGATGACACAGTCTGCGATTTCACATCAACTTAAGCTTCTCAAACAGGCTAAGCTGGCAAAGTTTTCTAGGGCAGGCAAGCAGGTGATTTATGAACTTGCAGACGATCATGTGAGAACAATAATTGCTATCGGCAAGGAGCATATTGAAGAAAGATAATCACAGATATTTAGAATAGATAAGAGTAAGCAAAGGTATATTCAATATATATAAACAGTAACGGTAATAAATACCACAAATAAAGGAGTGTAAAATGAAGAAGAAGTTTAAGTGTGAAATCGATTGTGCAAACTGTGCGGCAAAGGTTGAGGAAGCGATTAAGAAGTTAGACGGAGTTGAAGATGCGAAGATTAACTTTATGATGCAGAAGTTTACCCTCGTTGCCGATGATGAAAGATTTGAAGAAATCATAGATGAGGCTATAAAGACTGGTAAAAAAATCGAGCCAGACTTTGCAGTAGAGAGATAGTTTTTTACTTCAAATTAGGCTTTGATAACTATTGAGCTTAGAGACTAGGGGATTCAAATATGAATAAAAAGCAGAGAAATAGAAGAAATAGAATAGTCATATCTCTTACCTGTTTTATAGCGCTCATGTTGCTTGAGTTCGCAGGAGTACTTGAAGGACTTAATGGGTTTATTCTATTTATAATTTACTTTGTACCGTATATTATCGTCGGTAATGATGTAATCATAAAGGCGGCAAAGAATATCAGTAACGGTCAGGTGTTTGATGAAAATTTCCTGATGATGATTGCGACCTTTGCTGCTTTTGGACTAGGTGTATTTGGTGACGCCCAGTACTCAGAGGCTCTTGCTGTCATGCTGTTCTACCAGATTGGAGAAGCTTTTCAGGACTATGCTGTTGGGCAGTCTAGAGCGTCAATCGCTGAGATGATGGAAATAGCTCCTGAATCAGCCTTTGTGCTTAATGGAGATGAGACAAAAGAGGTAGATCCAGAAGATGTTGAAGTCGGAAGCATCGTGGTAGTGAGGCCTGGTGATAAAGTTCCACTCGATGGCATCGTTATCGAAGGGGAGTCGTTTCTCGACACTTCGGCTCTGACTGGAGAATCTGTTCCGAGAAGAGTTTCTGAAGGTGACGATATAATATCTGGATGTGTGAATGGCGAAGGTATGCTTAAGGTCAGGGTCACTAAGGAGTATGACGATTCGACAGTTGCTAAGATACTCGAGCTAGTTGAAAATGCAAGTGCAAGAAAGGCAGTTCTTGAGAACTTCGTTACGAGATTTGCGCGTGTCTACACACCGATAGTAACAATTGGTGCGGCGATGCTCGCAATACTTATGCCGCTGGTGTTTAACCTATCTTGGGTAGAAGGTATAGAGAGAGCCTGCAACTTCCTGATTGTATCTTGTCCATGTGCTTTAGTTATTTCAGTTCCATTGGGCTTCTTCGGAGGAATAGGTGCTGCGTCAAGGATTGGTGTTCTAGTAAAAGGTAGCAACTTCCTCGAAGCCGCAGCGAACCTTGATACTATGGTTTTTGATAAGACGGGGACTCTGACAAAGGGAGAGTTCAAGGTTTCGAGAGTTGAACCTACGAAAGGTGTAGATGCCGATGAGTTGCTCGAGCTTGCTGCATATGGTGAGGTATATGCGACGCATCCAATCGGTAAGTCTATTATTGAAGCAGCAAGTGGTAAAGACATAGATACAAGTAGGCTAGAAGATGTTCAAAATGTAACTGGTCGTGGAACTAAGGCGAAGCTTGATGGAAAGCAACTACTTGTAGGTAGCCGTAAGCTGATGTTAGAAAATGATATAAAAGAAATAGTAGAAGAATCTAACTCAGAGCTGGGAACCCTTACATTTGTATCATATGATGGCAAGTATAAGGGATATATAGTGATAGCTGATGCTATAAAAGAAGATGCAAAAACTAGCATTGCTGAGATGAAGCATGAGGGTGTAAAGAAAGCAGTCATGCTCACTGGTGACCGTAAGACAACTGCAGAAGCTGTGGCGGCTGAACTAGGACTTGATGATGTCAAGTATGAGCTGCTTCCTGCAGGTAAGATAGAAGAAGTAGAAAAGCTAGTCGCAAAGAACCATCAAGGTGATAGTAAGCTTGGTTTTGTTGGGGATGGTATCAATGATGCACCAGCTCTAATGAGAGCTGACGTTGGATTTGCAATGGGCTCACTTGGATCTGATGCGGCGATTGAAGCAGCAGATATAGTTCTAATGGACGATGACCTACGCAAGCTGCCGCTGATTCTAAGAATAGCGAAGCGAACGATGAAGATAGTGAAGTCCAATATTGCATTTGCGATAGGGGTAAAGGTTCTCATTCTTGTACTATCTGCCTTTGGACTTGCGTCGATGTGGGTAGCGGTATTCGGCGATGTTGGAGTTAGCATCATTTGCATAATCAACTCGATGCGCGTACTTAAGTTCAGGCAGTAGGCATTGCTTATGAGTCTCGGTTTGACTTAAAGCGTAATATAGCATAGAATAAAAAATGGTTTTCAATTCTTAAGAGTTGAAAACCATTTTCTTGAATTTTAATTGAGGTCAAAATGGAATCGAAAAAGAGATACAAGACAAAACAGTACGATGAACTTGTTGAATATATTTCGTCTATACCAGGACAGCACTTTACGGTCAATGAGTTATACATGCATTTTGCTGGTAAAGATAAAGCAATTGGAGTAACAACCTTATATCGTCATCTACAGCGTATGCTCGATGATGGTATTGTGAGTAAGTATGCGGTCGGAACGAATGGTGCAGCATGCTTTGAGTATGTCGGTGATGGAGCGCCACATGAGACTGTCAGTGCATACCACTGTAAGTGTGAAGGGTGCGGTAAGCTTATTCATGTTCATTGCGATATGATTAAGGACATTGAGCATCACATGAGCGATGAACATGGGTTTAAAATCGATCCATTTCGAACAGTATTCTATGGCACCTGTGAAGATTGTCTTGATACTCAAAAGGATAAGTAAAATATGAATATAATGAAAACTAATGATATGAGTGACCTCCTCCATGGCAGCATATGGAGGAAGGTCTTAATTTTTGCATTACCGCTAGCGCTTACAAGTGTGCTACAGCAACTCTTTAGTGCAGCTGACGTAGCTGTGCTGGGAACTTTTGTCGGTAAAAACTCAATGGCAGCAGTAGGAAGTAATTCGCCTGTTCTCGGTCTGATGATAAATATGTTTATAGGCATTTCTGTCGGAGCCAATGTAATTATGTCGAGATTTACAGGTGCACAGGATAAGGAAGGTGTGGGTAGGGCGGCTCATACAGCTGTAGTATTAGCGCTTCTAAGCGGTATCACAATAGCTATAGTTGGTAATATAATTGCAAATCCAATCGTCGATATACTCGGCGTACCAGAGGATATTGCGCCTCTCTCAGTTAGGTATCTCAGAATACTGTTCGGGGGAATGCCGTTTATAATGCTATATGACTTTGAATCGGCGATATTTAGGAGTCAAGGTGATACGAGAACTCCGCTAATATGTCTCGCTTTATCTGGCATCGTAAACGTGGCTCTTAATATATTCTTTGTAGTTGTAATGAGAATGGATGTTGAAGGTGTCGCACTTGCAACGGTATTAGCGGATGCTCTTAGTGCAGCGCTTCTATTCTATTATCTCAAAAAGCACGAAGGGGTAGTTCGTATCCACCTAAGTGAACTCAAAATAGATAGAAGAATAACTAAAAGCATCCTCAAAATAGGTGTGCCATCTGGAATGCAAGGTATGGTATTCTCGATATCCAATTTGCTCATCCAGTCAGCGATTAATAGCCTTGGCACTGATGCTATGGCGGGTGCGACAGCATCGTTTAATATCGAAATTATGGCGTACTTCATCTCAAATGCGTTTGGACAGGCAGCAGTCACATTCGTTGGACAGAATCATGGTGCTGCCAATTACCAGAGATGCAAGGAGATAGTCAAACAGACACAAATTCTCAACTGGATTTCAATGATAGTATTTGGTGTTGTCATGATTGTGTTCGGAAGAGAGGTTCTAGGAATATTTAACGATGACATGACAGTGATAAGGTTTGGTTATGAGAGGCTCGTGATACTCATGGTAGCCGAGGTTCTGAACTCAACGATAGAAACGTTGTCTGGTGGCATGAGAGGTTACGGATACTCTATGAGTCCAGCAATAGTAACGCTTATCGGTGTATGTGGCGTAAGAATTGTATGGGTTTATACATTCTTCAAATTATATCCGACATGGTTTAACCTCATGCTCGTTTACCCAGTGAGCTGGGCGATTACAGCTGCTATGATGGCTTTTGCATACAAAAGAACACTCAAGAAAGTCTTGCCTAAGGGTGAGGTATTAGTCTAAAATATAAGGGTTAAGACAAAGGGTTCGAAAGGAGATTGAGATGAGATTGCCTGCGCCGATTGAGAAATTCGCAGAACAATATATTGTGCCACACGCCAACGCTATAGTATGGGCAGCGATACTAGTAATCTTTGCACTCTTCGGCTATGTGTGCTATAGAGCTAGGGCTAACAAGCCTTTAAAGTGGATTCTATTATTGGCGCTCTTTGTGTGGGCGGCTGTGCTCGTGCTACTCACTATAATCACTTTTGCAAGTGATGAAGAAGCTTTTGCATTCTTAAACATGTAAGTTAATTACAGAGACAATTTTATACAGCAGTTCGAAACCATCCTGCTTTATCAAAACTACGGGTACTAGGAATACGAAAGTAAGCCGGCGTTTTGTTTTGCGTCGGCTATTTATTTTGATCATTTTCAATAGTGGACCATCACGTGTGGTGATATGAGTTGCATTGAATATGCTTGTCTTCTGGAATTTTAATTATGGAAAGGAGAGCTTGGGAGAAGATAACCCAGGCAAAAACACAATGAGTAATGAATTACTGCTAATTATCACACTGATAGTTGAGTACAGCGCCGTGGTGCTAATGTACAAGTTCCTAGGTAGAGACGGACTATATCTATGGACAGTGCTCGCAACTATCACCGCCAACATTGAGGTTCTTATCCTCGTAAAGGCGTTTGGCATGGAGATGACACTTGGAAACGTCCTCTTTGCGACCACCTTCCTAGTTACCGATATCGCGAGTGAGATCTATGGTAAAAAAGATGCTCATAAAGCCGTACACCTCGGTGTTGCGACTTCCGTTGCATTTGTCGTTATCAGTTCATCATGGCTTCTGTATTCGCCTAGCGCTAATGACTTTGCATCGCCTGCAATCAGAGAAATATTCTCGAATACACCGAGGCTGATGTTCGCAAGTCTTGCGGTATACGCAATCGTTCAGTACTTCGATGTGTGGCTATATCACAAGTGGTGGGAGTTCACTAATAAGAGATTTGGTGATAAGGAGAAATTCCTGTGGCTTAGAAATAATGGCTCTACGCTGCTTTCTCAGCTCGTAAATTCGGCGCTGTATACGGTGTTTGCCTTTGCAGGAGTATACGATACCAAGACTGTTATAACACTCATATTCTCGACTTATATAATCTATATCGTGACTAGTCTCTGCGATACACCGTTCGTGTATCTATGCAGATCGATAGCTCGCAAGAAGGGCGATATAACCGTTTGAAATTAAAAGAAAGCCACGCAATGCAATATATGCTTGCGTGGCTAGAATTTTGTATTGGTATATCTAGTACAATAATTTGCTAGCTTAACGATTCTTTAAGCGTTTGTGTTTCCTGCGGTGTTATGACCGAGGTGCTTTGCCAGTGCCTTGGAAACTATAGTGCCGAGCACACAGCATGTTACCGCTTCGATTAAGCCCTGAAGACCCACAAGTGTGATTACAAAAGTAAGCGGATTGGTAGCACCAATCGTATGTGCCAGCTTCTGGATATAGTCCGTATCATAGAATGCAATGACTAGGAATCCCATGAAGAATAATGTGTTGAGCAGGGGAGCGCTAATTGACCCTATTGAGAATGCAATTGTACGGTTTTTAAAAATATTATTAACCGCCTTGAAAATAATCCCTGCACATGCACCCATGAGCACTCTCGTGATGACGCATAGTACAAATGTTTTAACAGGTGCGATTTGAAATAGCACCCCGCCCATTACAGATGCTCCGGAAATCGCATCCATGAAGCTTGCTATGCCGAACACTCCGCCGAGTATAGCTCCTGCGAGTGGACCCATTAGTATCGCTCCGATTGCGATTGGAAGTGTCAGAAATGACATATAGAGCGGACCTATAGGTACACTGCCTAGTCCCGTAAGCTTCATCACAATTTCAACCGCTACGAGAAGCGCTAATTGCGCAAGAAATTTAGAGTTGGATAATTTATCCTTCATATTTACCTCCTTCTGCCGTTCCGAATTAGGATACAGCGATGAGTCGGGTTGCCCCCGAAGAAATGATTTACCTGGTATTGTACTGTTCTCCGAACTCTCTATCGCGCTGTAAGCTGCGATGATATCCGCACAGTAATCTGCCCGTGAGATTATAACAACTTGTGTGATAATTTACAACAAATAATCATGTAATTATGCAGCAAATTATAGGCTGTGTAACCTCGAAAAAGAGAGCATAAGATATTATTCATAGATTACTAGCGCGACAAATTTTACAGGCTCATCCTTCTTGTTGGTCAGGCTGTGGCCCTCGCCAGGTCCGGTAAATGTGACATCGCCAGCACGCACAATCTTAATTTCCCCGTTATCGTTATACTCTGCCTCGCCGCTCTGGATTACATAGATTTCTGCATCTCCTTCGTGAACGTGGTAGCCGACACCACAGTCTTTCTCAAGTATTATTTCCTTAAATAGTCTTCCTTTGCCAAGAAGTTCCTCGTCGCAGTCGATAATCTGCGTCGTGATCATGTGACCAGGTCCATTAGCTACAGATGGTTTAGTATAGTGCTGCCTTTCATCTTTTGTTTTAATCCAACTCATCTTGTTCCTCCGTAATATTAAGTCATTTTGATAAATTTCACGCATATATGATCTGTTTTGCTGCAGATAAAATGGCATGCATCAGATGCATGCCATAATTTTTGTTTAGTTATCCTCGGATTTGAGAAGCGATTCGTTATATCCGAGCATGTTGCATGCGGTATCTTCGATGGTATCCGCCATGACTGTAGCATTTTCAAGGCTAGTAGCACAGAAGATAGGTCCTCTATTAGCGATTACACATATATTGTTGTGCTTTAGCTCTTTAAGGATGCTGTCGATAAACTCAGGTGTATGTGGTTCTACGTGTTCACTCGCACTGACATCTCCTAGTAGCTGGCGAAGGGCAGGGTCTGTAATCTTAAAGCCTACCTGAGCAGCTGCAAATACAGAGAGTCCATGTGAGTGTGTGCGGATTATCGCATTCCAATCAGGATGATCTTTATAAATCGCAGCATGTAAGTCGAACTCGCTCGAAGGTACTCGCTGGATATGGTCAAATGCTAGTGTGTTAATATCCACCTTTACGATATCCTCAGCACGGATATTGTTGTACTCCATCGCCGAAGGGGTAATCAGCATCTCATGGTCATTGAGTCTAACAGATAGGTTTCCCCATGAGCCGTGAAAAAGCCCCAAGTCCTTGAGCTTATTAGTGCAATCAATTATGTTATTACGAATGTCTAATTCATCAGTTGAGATATTGACAAAATCAACATGTTTCTCTGAATTTACATTGGAATACAGATGATTGTGCATCTGGCGTGTGCGTAGAGCCTCTTCGTCTGTAAGGTGCTTTATACCACCGATTTTATCACCGTATATCTCCGCTTCGATGCTCTTCTCTATAATCTTAATAATCGAAATTGCATCTTTCATATTATCGCTTGCGCTAAATATACCCTTGCCACGAACCAGGCACCCAGCTCTGTCCTTAAGAGCTGCTAGAAGAGACTTAGAGGTGGTATCTACAGCGATTTTAATGTCAGTTCCAACGATGCCTGCAAGATCATAGAGAGCTGGCTTAAGTGATTTAGCATCTTTTGAAAAAAGTGCTGCAGGCTCTGTGCATGCAAAAATCATGATGTTGATGTCACGTCTCGTACTCAGTATCTTACCGACATCACCAGAGTTCATGTCATAAAGATGTAAATCTGAATCCTTAATTGTATCCAGAACTAAGCCTGGTCTTGACATCAGGTATGTTCCATTATCAACTCTTGCAATAATTGAGCCGTATGCCTTGGTGTATCTATCTGTAAAGTCGGAGGCATACT
>ERZ772956.1816-NODE-1816-length-14153-cov-86.383742_pt1 | contig 14153 bp, 12 predicted proteins | sample MGYA00580683_ERZ772956 | MGnify/ENA primary metagenome ERZ772956 (study PRJEB29015, sample SAMEA2738077) | human oral metagenome | biome: human oral; feature: human-associated habitat; material: saliva | place: China | collected 2212 ... | reverse complement strand
CCCGAAGGAGCGGATTTACAGTCCGCCGCGTTTAGCCTCTTCGCTATCTCTCCAATGTTTAACGAGAACTATTATATCATGAAATTTTCAATAAAACAAGTATTATTTTGTCAAATTATAGTTTTCAATCAAAATTTCCACAGCTTTTTCAAGTTTTTTATAAAAACTATCGACATTTCCATTCTTTATGATGGCAAACTGACTATCTAATTCGGCAATTTCACCAATAACCTTTTTTCCAATCGTCAAAACGTAACCTTCATAACTGTCTTTTCCAACAGTCACTTTTGCATCAGTTAATTGAATTTCAATTTTCTTATCTTTTTTACTCATACTTTACCTCTTTTCAATTTTCTATTGTACAAGAAAATGCGCAAACTAGCAAGAAAAAACTCCATTTCAGCCCTTACAACTGTATGGAGTTTCTCTTTACTTTGTGTTATTTAGTCCACTTTGACAATCCATCCCTCTGGTGCTTCAACATCACCGAATTGGATACCGGTCAATTCATCATAGAGTTTACGTGTAACAGGACCTACTTCTGTTTCACTGTAGAAAACATGGAAATCATCGCCATGTTGGATACCTCCAATTGGCGAAATAACCGCTGCTGTTCCACAAGCACCTGCCTCTACAAAACGATCCAAATTATCGATTGGGACATCACCTTCAATCGGAGTCAAGCCCAAGCGGTGTTCTGCCAAGTAAAGCAAAGAGTACTTGGTAATAGATGGTAAGATAGATGGACTCAATGGCGTAACAAATTCATTGTCTGCCGTGATTCCAAAGAAGTTGGCTGATCCGACTTCCTCAATCTTGGTGTGGGTAGCTGGATCTAGGTAGATAACATCTGAAAAATTACGTGATTTTGCCATTTTACCTGGTAGAAGACTGGCAGCGTAGTTACCGCCTACCTTGGCAGCTCCTGTACCATGTGGGGCTGCTCGGTCAAATTCATCTTGAATCAAGAAATTCGTTGGAACCAAGCCACCTTTGAAGTAGTTGCCAACTGGCATGGCAAAGATAGTGAAAATATACTCCTCTGCAGGTTTTACCCCGATGATGTCTCCAACACCAATCAAAAGCGGACGAAGATAGAGGGTTCCACCCGTTCCATATGGTGGTACATAATCTTCATTGGCACGAACAACCGCTTTACAGGCTTCCACAAACATCTCAGTTGGGACTTGAGGCATCAAAAGACGGTCACAGGTACGTTGCAAACGCTTGGCGTTTTCATCAGGACGGAACAGTTGAATACTGCCATCCTTAGTACGATAGGCTTTCAATCCCTCGAATGCTTGCTGACCATAGTGGAGACTTGGAGAAGACTCTGAAATATGCAAAGTTGCATCTTCTGTCAACTCTCCTTGATCCCATTGACCATTTTTGTAATGAGCGATATATCGATAAGGTAATTTCATATAAGCAAAGCCAAGATTTTCCCAATCAATTGCAACTGTCATGTGTTTCTCCTTTATACTATTCAAACTATGTGTTCTATTCTACACTTTTCTACTAAAATTTCAAGTAGTATTTGTAATTTTCTGAAAATTTTCTCAACAAAAAGAAATCAGTCACTTGGACTGTTTCTTTACAGATTTGCTTTTTCCTCTTTCAAGACTTCTTTCAGGTAAGCATCAAAAACTTCTTCATCTGAAATGGTGTCTGAGATAAAGCTTCCATTGCTAGTACGTTCTGATAGGTTCAAATCTTGCAATCGACTCTCATAGATTGTTCCCTTGTTAGATTGGACAAGCAGTGTTTGGTCGTTCTCTTCCACTTCTGTACTAAAGAGATCACCAATCAAGCCTTGTTCTGCAACTGCTCCTGCCAAGAAGACACGATGCGGTTTGTTTTTCAACTCACGTAAGACTTGTAGACCTCGTTTGGCACGGCTGGTTGCTGGAATTTCGTCAATAGAAACACGTTTTAAACTACCACGTTGGGTCAAGAGGTAGAAGGATGAAGTGTTACAGATAAAGGAGGATTGGAGGACATCATCTTCTTTCAGGTTCATGGCCTTGACACCCGCAGCCTTGGCACCGACAACTGGAACCTCTTCGATATTGAAACGAAGGGCATAACCGTTTTGACTAATCAAGAGTACATCATCCAGTTTGATTGGAGCTACTGCTACAATTTGATCAGTCTCGTCTTTGAGTTTAGCGTACTTGACTGATTTCGACTTATAGGTTCTCCATGGGGTGAATTCTTTACGTTCTAAGCGTTTGATTTGACCAAGGCGAGTTGCAGCAAAGTAGGTTGTCGCATCATCAAACTGGTCCACCACTTCTACGTAAAGTACTTCTTCATTGGTTTCAAAGTTGGTAATGGTTTGGCTCAGATGCTCTCCAATATCCTTCCAGCGAATATCTGCCAACTCGTGGATTGGTCGATAGATGACATTCCCAAGAGTCGTGAACATCAAGAGGTGCTGGGTTGTCTTGGCAGATTGAACAAAGATCAGACGATCATCATCACGTTTGCCAATTTCTTCCAGAGTGGAAGCCGCAAAAGAACGTGGGCTAGTACGCTTGATGTAACCAGCCTTGGTCACGCTGACATAGGTATCTTCCTCAGCAATCAAACTAGCTGTATCAATCTCGATTGCTTTCGCAGTATCTTCTAAAGAACTCAAACGTGGAGTCGCAAATTTCTTCTTGACCTCACGAAGCTCTTTCTTCATGAGATTGTACATGGTCCGTTCATCACCTATAATGGCCGCAAGCATGGCAATCTTTTCACGAAGCTCTGCTTCTTCTTCCTGCAAAACAACGACGTCCGTATTGGTCAAGCGATACAGTTGCAAGGTAACGATGGCCTCAGCCTGCTCTTCTGTAAACTCATAGCTGACTTTGAGGTTTTCCTTGGCATCAGCCTTGTTCTCAGAGGCACGGATAAGAGCAATAACTTCGTCCAAAATCGAAATCACGCGAATCAAACCTTCAACGATATGGAGACGTTTCTCAGCCTTTTCCTTGTCAAATCGTGAACGCGCCAAAATCACTTCACGACGGTGGGCGATATAGCTAGTCAGGATTGGAACAATCCCGACCTGACGAGGTGTGAAATTATCAATCGCTACCATGTTGAAGTTGTAATTGATTTGCAGGTCTGTGTACTTGAAGAGATAGTTAAGAACCAGCTCGGTATTAGCATCTTTCTTGAGTTCAATAGCAATACGAAGACCGTCACGGTCAGACTCATCACGAACCTCAGCAATACCAGCTACCTTGTTATTGACACGAACATCATCGATTTTCTTGACTAGATTAGCCTTATTGATTTCATAAGGAATCTCAGTGATAACGATTTGTTCCTTACCACCTTTTAGCTTTTCAATTTCCGTCTTAGAGCGAACGACCACGCGCCCTTTCCCAGTTTCATAGGCTTTCTTGATTTCATCACGACCCTGGATGATAGCTCCTGTAGGGAAGTCTGGTCCAGGCAAGAATTCCATGAGCTTGTCCACCTTGGCAGTTGGATGATCAATCATGTAGACTGTCGCATCGATAACTTCGGCCAAATTATGTGGTGGAATATCTGTGGCATAACCAGCCGAAATACCTGTAGAACCATTGACTAGGAGGTTTGGAAAGGCTGCTGGTAAGACAGTTGGTTCTTTCTCGGTATCGTCAAAGTTCCAAGCAAAAGGAACTGTCTTTTTCTCGATATCTTGAAGAAGGTAGCCTGCAATTTCTGACAAACGCGCCTCGGTATAACGCATAGCTGCAGGCGGATCCCCATCCATAGAACCGTTATTACCGTGCATTTCAACTAGAATCTCACGATTTTTCCAGTCCTGAGACATACGGACCATGGCATCATAGATGGAACTGTCACCGTGTGGGTGGAAATTCCCCATGATGTTCCCGACAGACTTGGCCGACTTACGGTAGCTCTTGTCAAAAGTATTGCCATCCTTATTCATCGAATAAAGAATACGGCGCTGAACCGGCTTCAAACCATCACGAATGTCTGGCAAAGCCCGGTCTTGAATGATGTATTTGGAGTAACGCCCAAAGCGCTCTCCCATGATGTCCTCCAGGGACATGTTTTGAATGTTAGACATAGGATACTAAGCCCGTAAAATGCAAAGTGAAAATAGGAAATTCTTAAAGCGAGCGATGCTCACAAGAGAATTTATCTTTTTCACACAGTATTTAGGGCGTGTTCAACTCCTTTCAAAGAATGTAGAGTAGGTTTTGTATAAGAAGGATATTTTACGGAAATTAGTCCCGTATTCAGTTACGATAAATAACCAAACGACCCTTTCTGTAGTTTAAAAAACATTGCTTAATTATTTAGCGATTAGGAAGTTTCTCCTCAGCATATCTCATCATCTTCTCCGCCACATCCTTATCGTAATAAAATCTCATCTTTTGAGCAAGAATTTGAGCTTCTCTGTGGAAGAGATTCATTGTGGAGAATAGGGATTGAGTGATTTTCTCTACACTTGAAAAATCAAGGAGAGCAGAGAATTCCTTCTCTTTCTCTGTAGGTAAATACTGGAAAAGATACTTGTAGTTCTTACCGATATCGACTGTTCCCCTATCACTTGCTACCTGCCAAGCTAAGACCTTCAAGAGTTCTTGTTGACAAATCCTGTAGAGATGGTCCGTCGCATAAATGACTTGCTTGCGACAAATACCCTTGACCACGTAAGCTGACACCCACCAAAATTCATTGCAGACTTTTTCAAAATCTATCTGACTAGCTGGACTTGTCCAGTAACGTTGAGGATTTGGAGAATAAGGAGCAAATAAGCCCTTAGGGTCCTCTAGCACCGTGAAATCCGCTTCACTTTCTACCCACTCCTTGATATGCACTTTAGGACATAGAGTCAAATCGATCCGATTGCCATCTTCAAAAAGCATAAGATAAAGTCGACGGTTTCCCAGCACATTATACTGTTCAATCAGACGGTTGCCAAACTGATCCAACCAAGCAAGGTCACTCGTCAGATTATATAAATCGTCCACGACATAAACAACATCATAGTCTTGAAACTCGTCTTTTGGTGCTTTTGTATCAGTTCGTGAACCAGACATGGCGACAGCCTGGACTTTTAGACTTTTTGCGGTTTGTATAATTAGATCAAACATTTGCGCTTCACTTCTATGTTGTCTGCACATATCTTTTATAGAATTATTTTTCATTGCCGTCTTGCTCCTCTTGTTTTTGGATGCCTCGTATTCTTTTCTTCTCAAGTTCGCCGACTATCAATTGGATAGTTGAACAAATCCCCAAAACGATTAAAACAAAATAAAACAAATTCATATCGTTTCTATGATATATTTGAAAGCTTCTCCATAATACAAAAGTATTTACTAATGAAAGAAGGAAAAGTAAAATAGCATTGAATAGGAGTATTATAGCAAACTTACTCTTAAAATACCTATAATGTTTTCCAATCCGATAGAGGGTATATGGTGAGAAAACAATCATCAAAGGTGTGAAGGCAAGTGCATAAAATAAGATAAACCCTATTCCTGAGTATGGTTTACTTTCCATTGGTAGATCTAATAGACAGATACCAATAGTGAGGATGTTCAATATAAACAAGGATACTGTGCGAGCACACTCTTTTCTACCTTTATTGGTCATTAAGTCATATATAATTCCCAAAATAGCCAAGAGAACGAGGAAAAAAGGCAACATTAATAACGTAATCAATACCTCACCTCCAATAGTTATAGCGATTATTCACATACAAAAGATGATCGTCACCTTTACTTGAACTTCATAACTCCCCTGTCTGGTAAAGGTTATACCCTTCGTAATAACATGAAGCATCCACACCCTTAAAGAAACAGGCCTGAGTGAGGTCATTCGTCAGATTATTGAGGAGGAGATACTTGAGTTCGCCAGTCGATACCGCGCTGCGCTTCGTGGCTAGGAGGTAATCTTCCTTGTCCACGTGAGACCAGTCCACGACTTGCCCCAGCTCAGCCTTGAGGAGATGATCCAGCCAGAGCCTCATACTTCTTCCGTTCCCTTCTCGAAAAGGGTGGGCGATATTTAGCTCAAGGTACTTCTCAACAATCTGCTCAAAGGTCTGCTGAGGCATCCTGTCAATATTTTCCAAGGAAGCTGCTAAATACATGACAGGCGCAAAGCGAACATTCCCTTTGGCGAGATTGACTGTCCGAATCTGGTCGGCGAAGTCATAGATTTCTTTAAATAAGAAGCCATGAATAATGGCCAGAGTCGCATAGGTGCCAGCTGCTTTATCGTCCAGAAGCTACTTTTCAAAAAGCTCTTTCGCTCGGGTTTTGCTGATTTTTTCTTCCATCTTGGCTAGTTCAAGCGAATCCATCAGACCAAGTTTATTGTCAAGCGTCATAAATACAGCTCCTTTCATTTAGATAGATTTTCTAAGCCCTGTTCCCACAGGTTTAAAACCTACTGTCTGATAAAATCCATCCGCTTCTGATATTAATTCAATGCGAGTCAAAGGATGTTTTTGATGAATTTCAGCGATCAATCGCCGTCCCAATCCTTTTCCGCGATAGGCTTTATCAATGATAATCTCAGCTAAAAAGGTCGTCATGACTTCATCTGTCAAGTAGCGAGCAAAACCAAGGATTTTCTGGTTCTCTTCAACTACCAAGTAATGGGACAGATTTGTTGAAAATAATGATGTCACTTTTTCCTCTGTAAAAGAAATCCATTTTTCATTTTGATAAAGGGAATAAATAGCTTGACAATCCTTTGTGCTTGCAGGTCTGATTATCATTTTCTACTCCTTTCAAATCCAATGCGACCACTAACAATTTTTCAACTCAAATTTAGTTATATTCTAGTTACTCTCCGTTGCTTCTTCCCTCGACTCCTTAGCTGGCTTGCGTTTTTTATAGCGGCTGCGGATGGTGTTGAGGTGGTCGCAAAGATTGACCTTGTGAGTTCTTTCGGGATAAGCATAAGCACCGATGGCAGTAAAGTCCACAAGGAAATCATAAATTTCTTGCAGCTTGAGGCGGACGGACTCATTCACGCTCTGGTGAGCTTGTCCGAAAATCTGGTGAGAAAATTGTCATTTCATTATTTGGGATAACCATGAATTGAATCCAAACGATCCAATTTGAAAGCATTTAGCTTTGTTTTAGAATTATACTGAACTATAGCAATTTTCTTATGAAGCTTATCTAGTTTCCCATCATCCAGTTTCTCATTGGTTGCCACATTAATAAATCTATTAATTGTGTCACTATCAGATTCATTATTGCTGTTGTAATTATAAATAATCAATTCAGAATCTGTCTCCAAAAGTGAGTTAAGAATATTATTCCACCACCAAAAGTCACTATTACCGATTGATAAACCATATAATATAAATAAATCAGTATCATTAAAGTACGATTTATATCTTCTGTCATTCTGAGCCCAATAGGGCTTTAAAAAATTTTTAGCTAAATACCTTTTATTTTCATTAGTTATTTGATTATCATTGTCAAAGCCAAACAACATTGATTTTGGGACATTCTGATAACCATGAGGATGGGAGATATTGGTAATTAAATAACTGGAGTGATTAGTATCTTTATTTAAATACGAATCAACTACATATACATCTTTCAATTCTCCATGATCAACAATTTTTTCTAACTTACAGTGTCTATTTTCAGGATTTGGATAAAATTTGATTTGTCTATCAGCATCCCTATACGGATGGGGATCAAATTGTTGTTTATCTAGCAATAAGATATTATCCAACATAGAAGTATAGTTGAAATTTAAAATTTCCCAGTTAAATAAAGAATAAAGTTTGGTTTTCCTTGGAAAAGCCAATTTATTGAAATTTATCCAATCTAAATCACCTAAAAAACGGGTAAAAGAAGTGAGAGCAATTCGTTTATCTGTGCTATCACTCCCTAAACCAGCAAGCATATCAGGAGTAATTATTTCATTTAAAAAATTTGAGAACTCGATTTGAAATTTATTGAAATCTTTAGTCAATTTCTCTATGTCCAGCCAGCCTGGTTGATTAAAAATCTCAATTAAACTATTCTCAAAGTCACTCCAATTTTGCTTGATATTGGGATTCTTTTCATTATCTTTCTTATCCTCAGTCATTTTTTTATAGATCATATTATCTTTATCAAAATTCTTATGGCAGAGATAATTATAAAAATTTTGATAAGAAGTTCGATATGGAGATTTAAGATATTCCATTAACTGAATATCTACACCATTTCCAAAGAGAGCCATGATATTAATTTGTCCATCATTAGACAGTTCTTTAAATTCTTGATTTGTATAAATATTATAGCCCATATTTTCTTTATCATCCTTTCAAAACACCATCTCCCCACTCTCTTCCAGCGTAAACTTAACATTATCCTCAATCCACTTACGACGTGGTTCGACCTTGTCTCCCATGAGGACATTGACGCGACGTTCTGCGCGTGCTAGATCTTCGATTGTGACGCGGATGAGAGTACGGGTATCGGGGTTCATGGTCGTCTCCCAGAGCTGGTCCGCATTCATCTCACCAAGACCTTTATAGCGTTGGAGGGTAGCCCCTTTACCGAACTGCTTACGGAGTTCTTCTAACTCTCCGTCTGTCCAAGCGTAGGCTACTTCTTCCTTTTTGCCTTTCCCTTTGGACATCTTGTAAAGAGGTGGAAGGGCGATATAGACATGGCCTGCCTCGACAAGAGGACGCATGTAACGGTAGAAAAACGTTAAGAGCAAGGTCTGAATATGGGCACCATCTGTATCCGCATCGGTCATGATAATAATCTTGTCATAGTTAGCATCTTCAAGAGAGAAGTCTGCTCCGACACCCGCTCCGATGGTATAAATCATGGTATTGATTTCTTCATTTTTGAGAATATCTGCCATCTTGGCCTTGGCTGTATTAATCACCTTACCACGAAGAGGTAGGATAGCTTGGAACTTACGGTCACGGCCTTGCTTGGCAGAACCACCGGCAGAGTCCCCCTCAACTAGGTAGAGTTCATTCTTAGCAGGATTCTTAGACTGGGCTGGGGTCAATTTTCCAGACAACAAGCCCTTGTCTTTCTTGTTTTTCTTACCATTTCGGCTCTCATCACGCGCCTTACGTGCTGCTTCACGGGCATCACGAGCCTTGATAGCTTTACGAATCAGATTAGACGCGAGTTCTCCGTTTTCCATGAGGAAGAAAGTCAATTTATCAGCTACAATCCCATCGACAACGGGACGAGCTAGTGGACTTCCAAGTTTGTCTTTGGTCTGTCCCTCAAACTGCAAATGTTCTTCAGGAACCAAGATAGAAAGAACGGCTGCTAATCCTTCACGGTAATCGGATCCTTCAAGATTTTTATCCTTTTCTTTGAGAAGACCCGTCTTACGTGCATAGTCATTCATAACCTTGGTAATGGCAGACTTAAGTCCTGTCTCATGCGTTCCACCATCTTTCGTACGAACGTTATTGACAAAGGATAGAATATTATCTGAAAAACCATCATTGTACTGGAGGGCAACTTCCACTTGGAAACCATTGTCTTCCCCCTCAAAGTACAGAACTGGTGTCAAGGTTTCCTTGTCTTCGTTCAAATAGGAAACAAAGTCTTGTACCCCGTTCTCATAATGGAATTCGATTGCTTCATCTGTTCGCTTATCTGTCAAAGACAAGGTGACATTTTTTAAGAGAAAGGCTGACTCATTGAGTCGTTCTGAAATGGTATTGTACTTGAAGTCAGTCGTAGAAAAAATCGTCGCGTCTGGCATGAAGGTAACCTTGGTACCTGTCTTAGACTTAGCAGCTGTCCCAACCTTTTCAAGAGTTGTTACTGGCTTACCACCATTTTCAAATCGTTGCTTGTAAACTGTACCGTCACGAGTAATTTCAACTTCTAACCAGCTTGATAAGGCATTAACAACGGAAGATCCCACCCCGTGGAGACCACCAGATGTCTTATAGCCACCTTGACCGAATTTCCCTCCGGCATGGAGAATGGTAAAGATAACCTCAACAGTTGGAATTCCCATGGCATGCATCCCAGTCGGCATCCCTCGACCATGGTCTTGAACCGTTAGACTTCCGTCTTTATTGATGGTCACATCAATACGGTCACCAAATCCAGACAAGGCTTCATCGACTGCATTATCCACAATTTCCCAGACTAGGTGATGGAGACCAGCACCGTCAGTCGATCCTATATACATCCCCGGACGTTTACGGACCGCATCCAACCCTTCTAGCACCTGAATGGCGTCATCATTGTAGTTATTAATATTGATTTCCTTTTTTGACACAAGGAACCTCCTATTTGTTCATCTTTACTATTTTACAGGTTTTCTAGGGATTTTGCAAAATTTTTCCCATTCAGCTGTCACAATTTCACAAGATATTCTCTGACTTTCCACAGCATTTCATGGTATAATAGGTCTATGATGACATTTGTATTATTAATACTAGCTTATCTGCTAGGTTCGATTCCGTCTGGTCTCTGGATTGGACAAGCTTTCTTTCAAACAAATCTTCGTGAACACGGTTCTGGTAATACTGGAACGACCAATACTTTCCGTATTTTAGGTAAGAAAGCAGGTATGGCAACCTTTGTGATTGACTTCTTTAAAGGGACTTTGGCCACTCTCCTTCCTATTCTTTTCCACCAACAAGGTGTATCACCTCTCGTCTTTGGACTTTTGGCCGTAATTGGACATACCTTTCCTATCTTTGCAGGATTTAAGGGAGGCAAGGCTGTCGCAACCAGTGCTGGGGTTGTTTTCGGATTTGCGCCTGTCTTCTGTCTCTACCTGGCAATCGTATTCTTTGGAACCCTCTACTTGGGTAGTATGATTTCCCTATCTAGCGTTGTTGCTTCTATTGCTGCTGTAATTGGAGTTCTGATTTTCCCACTATTTGGGTTTATCTTAAGTAGCTATGACCTTCTTTTTATCGTAATTATCTTAGCTCTTGCTAGCTTGATTATCATTCGTCACAAGGATAATATCGCACGCATCAAAAACAAAACTGAAAATCTCGTTCCTTGGGGACTAAACTTAACACATCAAAATCCTAAAAAATAAAACGCCAGTTTCAAACTGGCGTTTTTTGTATGCTTATTTAGACTTAATGTAGTTGATACCATCTGCCTTAGGAGCAACTGCTTTTCCGAAGAAGGCTGCCAAGACAAGAATTGTCAAGACATAAGGCGCGATTTGAAGGTATACCGTAGGAACTCCTTGCAAGAAAGGAAGTTGAGATCCGATAACGGCCAAACTTTGAGAGAGTCCAAAGAAGAGACTTGAAAGCATAGCACCAATTGGATTCCATTTACCAAAGATCATCGCAGCAAGAGCGATAAATCCAGGACCGACAATAGTTGTCACTGAGAAGTTGACAGAGATTGATTGAGCATAAATCGCTCCCCCAATTCCACCAAGGAATCCTGAAATGATAACTCCAAGATATCGCATCTTGTAGACGTTGATTCCCAAGGTATCCGCTGCTTGAGGGTGTTCACCAACCGAGCGAAGTCGAAGACCAAAGCGGGTCTTGAAGAGGATAAACCAAGCAAGGAATGAGAAGGCAATGGCTAAGTAGCCAAGTAGGCTTGTTGACTTGAAGAAGATATCACCAATCACTGGGATATTGGCCAAGACTGGGAAATCAAAACGTCCAAAAGTCTGGGTTAGATTATCCGTTTGTCCTTTGTTATAAAGAACCTTGACCAAAAAGACTGCTAAAGCGGGCGCCATCAAGTTCAATACCGTACCACTGACAACATGGTCCGCACGGAAGTGAACAGTCGCTGCTGCGTGAATGATGGAGAAGATTGCTCCAACAAGTCCCCCAACTAATAAGGAGATCCATGGAGTTACTGCTCCAAGTTGTTCTGCAAATTCAAGGTTAAAGACTACTCCAGAAAAAGCACCCATAACCATAATTCCTTCAAGACCGACATTGACAACACCAGCACGTTCAGAGAAAACGCCTCCGATACTTGTAAATACAAGCGGTGCTGAATAAATCAACATGGATGATACCAAGAGGGTTAGCATTGTTGTAATAGACATACTTACTTACCTCCTTTTACTTGTTTTTTAGGTTTGACAAAGCGCTCGATTAGGTAGTGAACGCTGACAAAGAAGATAATTGATGCTGTTACGATACTAACAAGCTCTGATGGTACTTGCGCCGCATTCATACCAGGTGCTCCAACTTGGAGAACACCAAATAGAAAGGCTGCAAATAGAATTCCAATTGGTGAATTTGAAGCTAGTAGACTAACTGCCATACCATTAAACCCGATAGCCAATGAAGAACCTTGGACATATACGTTTTGGAAAGTTCCTAGACCTTCGACTGCTCCACCTAAACCTGCCAAAGCTCCTGAGATAATCATCGAAAGAATGATTGTACGTTTTGCAGAGATACCTGCGTATTCAGAAGCATTTGGGTTAAGACCAACTGCACGAATTTCAAAACCGAGAGTTGTTTTCTTGAGCAAGAACCAGATAACTCCCACAGCAATTATTGCAAAGAAAATCCCGATATTCATACGTGAGTTTCCAGTCAACTCAGACAACCATTGCGTCTGGTAGGTTGCATTTGCACTGACACGAATCGTTGAGTCTGTACTTTGCATGATATCTTTAGGGAAGGCATGAATAAAGGCATTTCCCACATACAGTACAATGTAGTTCATCATGATGGTCACGATAACTTCTGACGTACCCAGATAGGCTCTGAGGATACCAGGAATTGCACCAACAATTCCACCTGCAATCAAAGCGATAATCACTGTTAATGGAATCAAGATGAGACGTGGCATATCAGGATTTGACAAGGCAAACCAACCACTGAGGATCCAACCTGCAAAAGCTTGACCTGGCAAACCGACGTTAAAGAAACCTGCACGACTGGCAACAGCAAAACCAAGTCCAATCAAGACTAGAGGCCCCATGGCACGGAAAATTTCACCAACTCCACGAAGACTACCAAAGGCTGTGTAGAATAATTCCTCATAACCCCAAATAGCATCGTAGCCGAAAATCCACATGACAATAGCTCCAAGCAGGATTCCTAAGAATACAGAAATCAAGGGAACCGAAATTTGTTGTAATTTTTTAGACATCACTCTTCTCCTTTCCCAAGCTTCCGCCAGCCATCAAGACACCAAGTTCTTGTTTATTGGTTGTTTCTGGTGTCACAACACCTTGAATCTTCCCATCGTGGATAACAGCGATGCGGTCAGAGACATTCAAAATCTCATCCAATTCAAAGCTGACAACAAGGACAGCCTTGCCATTATCACGGGCTTCAATCAAGCGTTTGTGAATGTACTCAATGGCACCAACGTCTAAACCACGTGTTGGTTGGCTAACAATGAGGAGATCTGGGTCACGGGTAATCTCACGGGCGATAATGGCCTTTTGTTGATTTCCCCCTGAGAGAGCTGCTGCTGGAACAAACTCACTAGCAGCACGAACGTCAAATTCTTCCATCAATTTCTTAGCATGAGAAGTAATATTGGCATAGTTCAAGATACCATTTTTACTGAGTGGTTCTTTGTAATAGGTTTGAAGAGCAATGTTTTCTGAAATCATCATATCCAAAATCAAACCATCACGATGGCGGTCTTCTGGAACGTGCCCCACACTCATCTCAGTAATTTGTCGAGGATGCAAGCCGACAACTGACTTGCCTTTCAAATCAATGCTACCAGACTCAACTTTCCGAAGACCTGTGATAGCTTGAATCAGTTCTGACTGACCATTTCCGTCAATACCCGCAATACCAACAATTTCACCAGCACGAACATCCAAAGAAAGGTTCTTCACAGCTGGTACGCCACGGTTTTCATTGACAACTAGGTCTTTGATAGACAAGACCACATCTTTCGGCTGGGCTGCTTGTTTGACTGTCTTAAAGGATACGGAACGTCCAACCATCATTTCAGCCAAATCTGCATTGGTTGCTCCTGCAATCTCAACAGTCTCAATAGATTTTCCTCGACGGATAACCGTAACACGATCAGAGACTACACGGATTTCATCCAACTTGTGGGTAATCAAGATGATGGACTTCCCTTCTTTAACAAGGTTTTTCATTATGGCCATCAACTCATCAATCTCCGAAGGAGTTAATACCGCTGTTGGTTCGTCAAAGATAAGGATATCAGCACCACGATAGAGTGTTTTCAAGATTTCTA
>ERZ772956.1811-NODE-1811-length-14186-cov-11.289788_pt1 | contig 14186 bp, 10 predicted proteins | sample MGYA00580683_ERZ772956 | MGnify/ENA primary metagenome ERZ772956 (study PRJEB29015, sample SAMEA2738077) | human oral metagenome | biome: human oral; feature: human-associated habitat; material: saliva | place: China | collected 2212 ... | reverse complement strand
ATTTATTTTGTAGACCACGTTATAGTTGCCCAACAACACTTTTATTCGTACCGCGAAGAAGGAAGAATATAATAAAGGTAGGTTCTAAAAGACAGACCAACGTAGAATTTTGAGAACATGCCTAAACACGCTTCTCCAGAATCTTATATTACAATGTTCTTATTGTAAGCGACTCTCCTATTCTACAATTTAAATCCAAATCGGTTGTAAGAAGATACAATTACCTTAACAACCAATTTGGATTCAAGAAAACACTATCGCATCACTATCTTATTAACATAGCCATTTATAGAAACAATATATATACCTTCTGATGGCAATTCTAAAACAATATGCGAAGAAGATACAAGGCTGTTTGCTATTTTTGTTCCATTAACCGAATATACAGACAGAGTCTCACCTAAAGGAGCATTGTCTATAATAACCTGTCTTCCAGATACACTAATACCTACATCATTGTTCGATACCTTGCCTATTCCTGTCGGATTAGTTACACTCAAGACATTTTTAGAATTAACTACAACATTGCCATTTGCCGAAATAATACTTCCTGCTGGAATTACTATATAACAGCCCTCGTGTGGCACTTCTACTCCACCGAAATTACAAGAAACAACCCATTGTTCTTTCTCTTTAGTCAATACAGGCGTAGCTTCTTTAATCAGTTTGTTGTTATTGCCAAATAGTTGTATCTTGGCATTCGGCGAAAGCATTATTGGCTGGTTATAGAAAAAACGAACTTCGTTAAGCACACCATCTTTATTATCAAGAATGTTGCACCCTACATAGTTTATTGTATCCATAGGTTCAGTATATCCGCCTACAAAATCTACTTTTGCTTCTTCATTCGTTATGTCGGTACGGAATCTTGGTCTCAGACTTCCTTCGGGCAATACAAGCGAATAGTGCACTCCTTTCTCAAAGTTCATCTTTTCTCCAAAGTCAGCATAGGCTTGACCTAAGTTCCAATCCCAACCTACATTTGCTTTAAATGTTCTCACTGGGAGCCCCTCTCTATACAATGTCATTTCTGGTTCTCCAATAGGTTCTGTTTCTGTTTCAAAATAGAAACATATAAGTCTTTCTGATGTTACAGTAGAACCATCTTTAACAGAACAATATTTTCCTTGAATCTTTGAAGGGACTGTAAAGCTAAATTTAAGATTTTCAGCTTTTATCGTAGGATTACTTTTAAGACTAATTGTACCTGATGGAACTTCCAGCTGATAAGAGCGACCTTTGGGAAGAATAAGTTCATCGAAAGAAATAACCGCAATGCCCTGTCCTTGATAGGTATCAGACTTAATTGTACCGGTTGCTACCGTCTTACCATCGCAAGTTATCAGGGCTTTTGCATCTTCAGCAACTGTAATTTTACCTGCAAAATAGATGTTAGTTACATTAAGCGGTTCATATACTCGCTTATTTTCAATAGTACAACTCGTCGGAGTTAATATTTCATTACCCTCCGCAAATGTTGGTATTGCGAGCATACATAGCCCGATTATACAAATAAGTAAATGTTTTTTCATACCGAACTCCTTTCTTCTAAATGATTAATTAATAGTTCATCGATTGAATTAAATATGCTAAATAATTTTTACCAATGGTATAATTGTTTTCTTTTATTGCAAAACATTACTTGACAATTATCCTCCGTGTACAAACCAATTTGCCTTGCTTTGCCAAGGCGCAGATGTATATGCCCTTTGAAAAGTGAGGTGTCTCAATGCTCTTTGTTGTAACTGTGGAAGAGAGAATCTTCTGCCCGCATACATTCAGAATATCAATATGGTCGCAGTTTTCTATGGAACTTAATTCTATTGAACCATTACGGTATATTACGTAGATATTTCGTGTATATGCAATATCGTCAATCCCGGTTTCTCTGGGATTGATAACAGGTCGAATGGGGAGACCGATTGTTCTTATGCTAGATCTTCTGCCAACACTGCCTGAATCGTAATCTATATCTTTGGCTTTCATTATAAGATCATCAGGATCTCCTTCTGCTCTATGGAGCGTTCCGGTCCAACAAGATCCTTTCCAATTCTGGTTACGATATGTTGTCCCTTGATATGTAGCAGCGTATCCGGCAGCAGGAAGAAACAGGGTGTTTTCATTTGCACCATAATGGAAGCGTCTGCCCCAAATGCCGTCCACTTCCTCCCATTTATTCCAGCAGAGTCTCACGAGTTCCCCTACCTCCTCAAAAGTAGGCAGGCGCCATCGTCCGCCCCATTTTACCCTCGCGGCATCGTATTCCGTCCCGCATATATCTTCTCCTATATTCGTGCATAAAAGATAACAACCTACCCCGGGAAGTTCTTTGTATCCTTCAAAGAATTTGTAATTCTCATCGGTGTATTCCTCTTTCGGCTCTGTCTCTCCCCATGCGAAGTAGTCTCCGAAGTCTGTAGAAGATGTTGCACCAATATTGCAGGTTGCCCATAAAGTTCCGCTAGGCAATCCCATATCCACATATTCATGACCATCTATGACGTTTGTCTGCGCGTAAGAGGTTGAGATAAATATGGTACTTAGAATAAATGATAGATAAGATCTCATATCGTAATAAATTATTTATTGTACATTGTCAGACTAAAGTTCACAACTGCAAATGTACTTATTTCCTTACCATACTATTTTATGATTATCTTTTTTGTGTAAATCAATTTGCCTTGCTTTGTCAAAGTGCAGACGTATATGCCCTTTGAAAAGTGAGGTGTTTCGATGCACTTTGTTGTAACCGGGGAAGAGAGAATCTTCAGCCCGCATACATTCAAGATATCAATATGGTCGCAGTTCGCTATGGAACTCAACTCTATTGAACCGTTACGGTACGCCATGCGGATAGTCTGCCTGTATTCAATATCGTCAATCCCGGTTTCTTTGGGATTGATGACGGGACGAATGGGAAGACCGATTGTTCTCATGCTGGATCTTCTGCCAACACTGCCAGAGTCGTAATCAATGTCCTTGGCTTTTGAAATATGATCATCAGGATCTCCTTCTGCTCTATGAAGCGTTCCGGTCCAACAATATCCTTTCCAATTCTGGTTACGATATGTTGTCCCTTGATATGTAGCAGCGTATCCGGCAGCAGGAAGAAACAGGGTGTTTTCATTTGCACCATAATGGAAGCGTCTGCCCCAAATGCCGTCCACTTCCTCCCATTTATTCCAGCAGAGTCTCACGAGTTCCCCTACCTCCTCAAAAGTAGGCAGGCGCCATCGTCCGCCCCATTTTACCCTCGCGGCATCGTATTCCGTCCCGCATATATCTTCTCCTATATTCGTGCATAAAAGATAACAACCTACCCCGGGAAGTTCTTTGTATCCTTCAAAGAATTTGTAATTCTCATCGGTGTATTCCTCTTTCGGCTCTGTCTCTCCCCATGCGAAGTAGTCTCCGAAGTCTGTGGAAGACTCAGCTCCGATGTTGCAGGTTGCCCACAGGGTTCCGCTTGGAAGCCCCATATCCACATATTTATGTCCGTCAATCACATTTGTCTGTGCATAAGAAATTGAAACGAACATAGTACTTAGTATAAATAACAGACAAAGTTTCAGCGTATATATCCCTCTGTTCCTCATATTTAGAGATTTAAAAAATATTTTTTTCATAGGAAGTAATTTACTTAAACATTGTTTCAGATTGTTATTGCAAATATATATTATAAATATTAAGAATGGAAAAAAGAAGTTGCATTTTACTTCTATTTACATTACTTTAACCAGAATTAAGAATAAATATACCAATAGGAGATACAATATTATTTTTTTAATGGTGAAATCTATCAAAAGAATTTTTTAGTATCTGTCTATAATTATAGAATAGAAAAATGTAATTATAAAATCAGATTTTGTAATTACAAAAACATTCATTCTTAATTATATTTTTTTTGTGCTGTAATCACGATTGGCAATTAGGCTGTTCAAAACCCAATATTCTAATGCTCAATAGAGATAAAAGCTTCGTTACACCTTATTAATATAATAACCTGTAAATTGCCAAGTATTTAACAAAAAGTGAAAAGTTGAAATTTTGTACCACGCATTTTTTATATACTATCCATAAAACTACCCATAGAACTACCTACTTTCTGCTTTGAAAGGGCTAAATTGAGTTGTAACTTTGCACCATCGCACGAACAAAAGCACTTGCGTGCAACGAAAAAAGCAAGTGCAATATTTATTAATCTTAATATTTTTAATTAATGAACTATTCAATTACAAAAAGAAAGATGGGCGTTGGTCCAAAGAAAGGCTTAACAATGTACATAGCCAGAGCAGTTTGCCAAAAGCAACGTGTAAGTTTCGACAAACTTTGTGAATTTATGGCTGATGGTTCTACTGTGAGTCAGGCAGATGTTGCAGCTGTTTTCTACAAATTTCGAACTGTATTAAACTTACTTTGTTCGCAAGGAAACATTGTAGATGCGGGACCGCTCGGCAAATTCCGCCCTACTTTTACTGCGAAAGCTGTAGAAAAAGAAGAAGACTTTAAGCCTTCCACTCACATCATTAAGACACAGGTTTTATTTAAACCAAGTGCAGATTTTAGGACGCTACATGATGTAGAATTCTTTAAAATTACTGCAGAATCAAAAGGTAAAGGTAAGAAAAAACCTGAAAATGGCGGAGGGTCACAACCACACCCATAAAACTTTAGATTAACTTATTAAAAATGATTAGGAGATGCATCAAAAATGGTGCATCTCCTTTTTACGTCTATACGAGAAATGAGAATAAAATAATAAGAGGGTAAATCGAAACGCTTTTCCGACTACCCTCTTATTCAAACATCAGCAATTAAATAAGTCAATAACTAAACATTATTAAGTTAAGTGGCGAGTAAGTCAATAGCCCATGAGCATTTCGTTTCTTATAAATTAATAATCTCATATTTTCTTTATTTTCTAGTTAATGCTTACGCTATTTACTAAAATGTCAGTTATGATGCAAACTTATCCTTGTTATCCACTGCTGCAATAAAGGTTATGCTATCATTACCAGCTTGTACAGCTAAGTCTGAACGTGACTGCAAATTCTCTATGTTCTTATTTTCACTATCACTATCATCATTATTAACCGACATATCATTCATTATCTAGCGTCTGCTCTACAAGTATAGTCTTAAATGCGCAAAATGTTTCTAATAGAAAAATCCTGGCTTTCGTAATAGATAATAGCTTGTTTTTTACATTTACCTTATTTAGACTTATAATAATAAATCACAAAATTATAGAATAGCTTTTCTATTAGGTTTTAATATCATAAAAGGGTTACTTAAAGCATAATAAAATCGTAAAATTGCTATTTTAATACTTTGCTGAAAATGCAAAAATACACCTAAAATCAGACTTTAAGCCTATTTAAAATGAATTATAAATCACTGGTTAACAAATGCTTGCTTATTTAATACATATTATTTACAATATTGAGTTATGTTTTTTTAATAAAATTCGTATATTTGGCAAACAACTCATAAAAAGAGCCTATATGACAACTGAAAATTTAGTGCAAAGTATCTTAAATGCCTCATGGGGCATCTATCTTGCATTTACGTTCATATTTATATTTATGAAGATTCCTAAGCGTAAGTCTTTTGCACCTTATAAACGTTCGCGTGTCTTCATGGTGTTTGCTTACTTTTTTCTCTTTTTACAAATATTCATTGGATGGATGCTTCCTAAGAATTCAATTTCACCAGAAGTTCTTGCTGCCATTGATACACCTTTCTTCTATATCGAACTTATATTTCTTTGTTTAGCTTTCTTTCATTTGCTTGACCATTCTTTTGGATCTTTTAAACAAATATTGCTGGATTTGTCGTCATGGTGCATAGTATGTTTTGCCTGCATAACATCGCTTACGATTAAGAACCACACAATTCAAATCGTATTGGTATTATTCAGTAGTTTTATGTTGGCCTGCTTCACTACCATTTGTGTACTTCGTTTTATTAGAATATATAAGGTTGCACGTGTTCAACTTTCTAATTATTATACCGACCAAATGTATTACTTTGTGCTTTGGATACGTCGAAGTATTACGTATATCGCAATTTTTGGAATTGTCAGCTTTGTAGTACTCTTTGCTCCATATACATTTAGAGTGGTTTATTTTTTGGCAGCAACTATCATGAATGTCTATATTGCCAAATCGTTCATTAACTATTCTTTTGTATTTGAAGAAGTAGAACATTCACTTAATCTGAGTTTCAACCAGCAGATATTATTAAGAAACCCTCAAACTCACAAATCAAACGATACCAAAGCTAATATTTTATCTGAGTCACAAAAGGGTTTAATGCGTATATGGCTTTCTAATGAAAAATACTGTAATTCGGACTTAACTATTGATTCGGTAGCTCGCGAAATAAAAACTAACCGCAGCTATCTATCAAGATATATCAACGAAACTTATAATTCTAATTTCAGTAACTGGATTAGCAGTTTACGCATCCGTAAAGCCAAACAGATAATGCAATCAGACACAACGCTTACAATTGAAGAAGTAGCCTATAAAGTAGGCTTTTCATCAAGCAGTTACTTTATTCAAATATTCTTGCGATTGGAAGGAGTTACCCCTTTTCGTTGGCTTAATACACAACAAAGGATATAGAGAAAACGAAAGTTATATGTAATTTTTAAAAATATAATTACAAAACAAAAAACTGTAATTATAAAAATAAAAATTGTAATTAAGTTTTTATTGAAATGTAATTACAATTTTTTCATCGGCAATTCTTGCCCATTTAAAAGTTTTTTTTACTCTTTAAGAAATTGGAACTACTATTCTTCTACTTCTATTCTTTGTTCGTGGTCTGAATGTATTCTAATATCTCGGAACGAAGTAGGCGATACTCCAAAGAAATTACGGAAAAGACGATTATAGGTACTTCTTGAATTAAAACCAGCCATCAATCCTGTATCGTTAATATTCATATCAGGTCGTCCTACCAACAATGCAGCTGCATAACGCAGACGATAACGTGTAATAAACTCAGATATGGTAAGTCCGTCGGCATATTTCCTTATGGCACTACCTAAATAAGTTCGGTTTGTATTTAATAGCGCAGCCATAGTATCTCGATTAAAATCAGGGGCGCAATAAGGCTTATCTCTGTCCATCATTTGGCAAGTTTCTATAAACAAGCGTTCTTCCATCGTTAGCTTTTCTTCAGATAAAGTTTCTAATGAAGCAAGGTTTAAGCGTTCTGTAAGTTTAAAACGTTGTATTGTTTTAAACATTATCTTTTCTCTTTCTCGGAGCTTTCGTGTGTAAATATAATAAATCACACCTAATAATATTGACACTACCAACGCTCCTAAAGCGATAACTAAGTTCATATTAGCTTTATCTCTGTTAGCTCTTTCGATTTCCAATTGGGAGTTTACGCTCATTTCGTTGATTTGGTTACGCATGTATTTTTCTTCTAAACTATCGCGTTTTTCCATCAAACTACAGTATAGTTGCGAGGCTTCCTTATATCGGCCTGCTTTATTTAAAATATTAGCGTGGTCGATTAGCAAATTATTCATACCCATAGCATCGTTAATAGAGGAACTTATTTTCAGGCAAATATTACTATACTTCAAAGCTTTTTCGAAATCTTTTTTGCATACCCAAAACTGTGCTATACTATAATAATAAGCCGACTTTACTCTTATTGTTTGAGAATTGATTGTTGCAGCAACTTTCTGAAGATAAGGTTTGGCTGTATCGCAGTTTCCCAATTGTACTTGTGCGTTTCCTATAGAAAGATAACAATAAGCATACCATGGTGTCAGGGGTGATAAAGATCTGCCTTCTTTTTTTAATGTTTCAGCTTGTTCATTTAGTTTTACTTCCCATTCTTGAGCAACTTGAAGCATTTGAGAATATTGCCCTTCATTATAAAGAGCGTCGGAATAATTAGAATAAATTAATATGAGCAAACGATTATTTTGATGTAGTTTCTTGGCATATTCAAGAGCAATAGAAAAGTGTCTAAGTGATATGATACCATCGTACATGCCAGCATAAATTTCTCCCAAAAGATTATTCGCAACAGCAAGGCCATATTCGCTTTTTCTTTTCTTAGCATCGGCAAACAGTTCTTTAGCTTCTGAAAGTGACCGAATAATTTTTTCTGAGTAAAAATAATGCTCCACCAAAAGCGACCATAATTCATAATAGTGCTCTATATAGCCATGAGTTATCATTTTTTTCATAGCATTTGGCAACTCTTTCTGAAGTTCTGTCTGTCTGTCGTAGTTATAGTAGTAAGTCATCAAACCTTTTAACCCATAGACTTCATGAGGTATTGAAGCTTGTTTTTTTGCTTCTGTAATATATAGTTTCAGTAGTTCGTATTGCTTTTTATCGTCTTTTCCAATAGCTTCGTCGCAAATATAACGCAAATAGGGTAATTGCTTTTCTTTCGGTAATTGCAGCATCTTACCTTGAATGGTTGCAAGGTTTGAATCAGCAAACACAACAGAAAAGCCAGCAATAAGAAAACAAAGCGCACAGAAAAAAACTTTTAAGAAATTAGGCGTAGGTATTAAATCGTGTAAAGGTAGCTTCATATTCAGAAATATTTCGTTTTTTACAGCTTGTTTAGGCAAAGAAATACATCGGTAATCTGTTTCTGCATGTCTTCTCATACTCAACATTTAGAAAACAACGATGCTTTTCAACTATATTTATAACTATCTGACTACAAAGATAATGATTTTATTCTAATCATTAACTATTTCCTTATTGATATTTACTAAATTATTTCTTTCCTTTTTACAACAGCTCGGGCAGTTCGTATAGCTTTGTTCCGTTGCTACCTTTAATTAAAATGTAATGTTCTTTGGGCTGACAACGTTCTATTTCAGCTTTAACAGCCTCAACATCCTTAAACTTTTTAAAAGTAGTAACAGTCTTTCCAAATTCCTCGCCAACAAGCCAAACATTTGTTATGCCTGCTGATGAAAGCAAATCCACCACTTTTTGGTGTTCTTCAGCGGTTACTTCACCCAATTCGCGCATATCTCCAATAATTGCCATTTTATTGTCTACTGACATCAATCGAAAGTTTTCTATGGCTGCAGCCATACTTGAAGGATTAGCATTATAAGCATCAACTATAAGTTTATTATTCTTTGTTACAGTCAGTTGTGAGCGATTATTACTTGGTATATAGTTTTCTAATGCATCACATATTTGTTGTGTCGAAACGCCAAAATGCAAACCAACTGCAATAGCAGCCAACATATTATCTAAATTGTACGCACCAACAAGATGGGTGAGAACTTCTTTCCATTCACCTCCTGATTCGTGCCAACGGAAACGTAGGAATGGAGCACAATCAACAATTTCTCCTTGCACATTTGCTGTTTCATCTTGACCATAAGAAATTAGTCGTGCAAAATCACGTTGTTCAGCCATTTCTACCAGGTGAGCGTTACTTTCGTTTAAGAAAAGTAGACAATCATGTGCTTTCAAGAAATCGTATAATTCACCTTTTGTTTGCTTAACACCTTCAAAACTTCCAAATCCCTGTAGGTGAGCACAGCCTACATTTGTAATTAAGCCACATGTTGGTTCTACATATTCCACCAATTTTTCAATATCGCCTTTATGCGATGCGCCCATCTCTATAACAGCAATCTCATGTTCTGAACTCAGGCGAAGTAAAGTTTTAGGCACACCTACATCATTGTTGAAATTACCTTCGGTGTGCAAAACATTAAATTTTTCAGCCAACACGGCCGAAATTAGTTCTTTTGAAGTAGTTTTACCGTTAGTGCCTGTAATTCCTATTACTGGAATTTGAAACGTACGGCGGTGTGCCCTTGCTATTTCCTTATAGGCTACAAGGGCATCTTCAACGAGTATAATACGATCATTTCCTAACTCAGCATACTCTTTATCATCGATAATGGCATAGCTACATCCTTTTTCCAATGCAGCTTTTGCAAATTTATTACCATCGAACGATGCACCTTTTAGTGCAATAAATATACTTCCTTCAGGGCAATTTCTACTATCTGTCGTTATAACAGGGTGTTGTTCGTATAGTTTATACATTTCTTTGCTGTCCATATCTTCGTGTTTTTTATACATGCAAAGGTAATGGAAATAGTATAAACTCCAAAGGAAAGAACATGCTTTTATTCGAGTTTATTCTAAAAAGAAAACTTCTTAAAACAGCTATGAATCAAATAAAAAAGTATTATAGCTTACTATCTATCAATAATCAAAACTATATAGAAAGTCTTTACATGGTTCGAAGAAAGTGAAGAACATAAAAATATTTGGGAAATGCAGTTTATTTTCAAAACAGAACAAGATATAAAAATAATGTATTAACTTTGTCCTATCAAACAAGAAAACCGTATGTACGTACAGCTCGTGTTTGACTACAAACTAATTTAATGCAACAGAAGCTGTTATAAAGATAGAATAAAAGATTAAAAAAGCATGAAACGAACCCATTATAAAGTATCCATTATCGGGCTACAACTACTTTTATTTTTCTCTTATATTGGCTTGATTTTCTTTTATCTTTACAAATTGGATAAGGAAGTCGCATTTTTTGATATTCCTATAAAATATACCAAATCTTCAATTTCAGATCAAATATATGGTATTGGCGTTACAGGTAGTACAGGTTCAACTACCGTACACTTTAAATCAGACAGCTTTCCCAATAAAGAATTTAGAGCACATTACTATAAATCTCTGGTTTTTACAAGAGGATTTTTTCGAGCAATTGAGAAGGAAAGACTGCCATCCTTGGGGTGTTATTTAGAACCCAGCTTCTTGCATAGTAAGGAGAAAGAGATACCATTCTTTTATTCTGAGCAAGAGAAAGATATCTTTTATTACTTAGGTTTAATATCTTATATGAAAGATAAATACTTTTATTTATTACTCTTGCCTTTACTTCTCATGATGCTTATGTGTTTTTTCACTAAGAAAATCAAATCATATATTTTGATAGTGATAACAGCAGTAGCTTGGTGTTTAATAATCTTTTTATAATTAAACGAGGTTGAATTCATGAAAAAAAAAGATGTCAAAAGGTACACAAAACCAATACAACAGAAAATAATTATCGGAGTACAATTGCTCATCTTCTTTATTTATGTAGGTTTTCTTTTGATAGAATGCTATAAGACAAACAAAGAAGTTGTATTCGTTGATGTCCCTATTAGATATAATAATGAGCTATACCCAACTCAAGATGTTGGAATTAGATTTACAAAGGGTGGGTATCGTACTCCAGGCGATATGCGATTCACATCGGATAAATTCCCATATAAGGAATTTGAAGTTGATAATTTTGATGGAGTCTTATTTTTTAAAAGTATTTACTGGAATAAAGAAGAGCACCCTGAATCTTTAGGTTGCTATGTAGAAAAAAAATATCTTCAAGATAAAGAGCGAATAATTCCATGCTTTCTATCTAAACAAGAAAAAGATGTATATCATTACGTTGCATTATTATCTTATGTGAAAAGCAAACATATCTTTTTCCTAATTACACTTACAATAGCTATGTCGTTGATTATGATCTTTTACGCTGTAAAAGAGAATTATTCACCTATATTATTCTTATTAGCTGCATCATCATTTATTTTTCTCTTTTTTACAATTCCAATCGCTTTGGTAGGGGCACTTTTAATATACTTTTTCCCCTCAAAAGACAAAATAAAGAAAATTATCATGGGTAAAAAATAAAGTTTTACTAAATAGATAACAAAATCTGTTTCAGCAAAAATAGATAAATCTTAACTACTCTATACAATAAAAAAGCACGATTTTATCGATAAATTTAGTTAGATATAGAAATAAAAATCCCGCAAATCTTTTGATTTTGCGGGACTTAAAACTATTATTTGTTTTTAAAACAATTTATTTACAGCTCATCAGTAAGAACGAAACCATATTATGGTTATCTTTCCCTACTAATTATGAACGATGATTATCTTCACGACGTGGACGACGTTCGCCTCTATCGCCACGTGGACGACGTTGTGGTTCAACATATCCTTCAGGCTTTTCAAGTAAGCAACGGCGTGAAAGCTTGTACTTACCAGTCTTTGGATCAATGTCAAGAAGCTTAACCTGAATCTTATCGCCTTCCTTAATTCCTGCTTCTTCAACAGTTTCAAGACGTTTCCAATCAATCTCTGATATATGGAGCAAACCATCTTTACCTGGCATAATCTCAACGAAGCAACCATAAGGCATAATAGAACGTACTGTTCCTTCGTATACTTCGCCAATTTCTGGTACAGCAACAATTGCCTTAATTTTGCCCAAAGCTGCATCAATAGCAGTTTTATTAGGTGCAGAAACCTGGATTTTGCCAACACCATCAACTTCATCTATGGTAATTGTAGCACCACTTTCTTCCTGCATTTGCTGGATAATCTTACCACCAGGACCAATAATAGCACCAATAAACTCTTTAGGAATCTCAAGAGCTTCGATACGTGGAACCTGTGGTTTCATCTCTTCGCGTGGTTCAGCAATTGTTTCTATTATCTTACCAAGAATATGTTCGCGAGCTTGTTTTGCTTGCATAAGTGCTTTTTCGAGAATTTCATACGAAAGACCATCGCACTTAATATCCATTTGTGTTGCAGTAATACCATCGCGCGTACCTGTTGTCTTGAAGTCCATATCTCCCAAGTGGTCCTCATCACCAAGGATATCACTAAGCACAGCATACTTTTCTTCACCTGGATTCTTAATCAAACCCATTGCAATACCAGATACAGGTTTTTTAATAGGCACACCAGCATCCATTAAAGCAAGTGTACCAGAACATACGGTAGCCATAGAAGAAGAACCATTAGATTCCAAAACTTGACTTACAAGACGTACTGTATAAGGAAAATCTTCAGGAATCATACCCTTCAAACCACGCCATGCCAAGTGTCCATGACCAATTTCGCGACGACCAACACCGCGTTGTGCCTTTGCCTCACCAGTACAGAAAGGAGGGAAATTGTAGTGAAGCAAGAAACGTTGATAGCTCTTATCAAGTACGTTGTCCACCATCTTCTCATCCAACTTTGTACCTAATGTACAAGTTGCGAGAGCCAATGTTTCACCGCGTTGGAAATAAGCACTTCCATGTGGCATAGGTAATGGATCTACTTCGCACCAAATTGGACGAATCTCATCGCATGCACGTCCGTCCATGCGCTTACCAGTATCAAGAACACTGCGGCGCATTGAGTCGCGCTGTACATCAGCGAAATAACGTTCAATTTGTGCGTGTTTTTCCTCGAGGTCGTCTTCCGAAAGATCGGTATGTGATGCATCGTAGCGCTCAACAAAATCTGCTTTAATCTTAGTATAAACTTCTTCACGGTGTTTCTTATCGTCATCACCGCTCTGTGCCTGCGCATAGCAAGCATCATAAGTTTCTTTCTTTACTTGTTCGCGAAGCTCTTCGTCGTTTACTTCATCGCAATATTCGCGCTTAACGTCTGTTCCAAGTTCCTTAGCAAGTTCTTCCTGTATTTCACACATTGGCTTAATAGCGTCATGTGCAGCCTTAAGAGCATTGATAAGGTCTTGTTCTGAAACCTCATCCATTTCACCTTCCACCATCATAATATTGTCTTTGGTGGCACCAACCATTATGTCCATATCAGCATCTTTCATCTGTTCGAAGGTTGGATTTATGACATATTCTCCATTAATTCGTGCAAAACGAACTTCAGAGATAGGATATTCGATAGGTATATTTGAGCATTGCATAGCTACAGATGCTGCAAAACCTGCCAAAGCATCGGGCATATCAACGCCATCAGCCGAAAGAAGCATTACACTAACGAACACTTCTGTGTGATAATCTGAAGGGAAAAGAGGACGAAGCACACGATCTACAAGACGTGATGTGAGAATTTCGTCATCATTGGCTTTGCCTTCGCGCTTTGTGAAACCGCCAGGAAAACGGCCTGCGGCAGCATACTGCTCGCGATAATCTACTTGCAAAGGCATAAAGTCTGTACCTGGAACTGCCTCTTTGGCTGCACAAACTGTTGCGAGGAGCACAGTATTTCCCATTCTGATTACTGCAGCACCGTCTGCTTGCTTTGCAACCTTTCCAGTTTCAATTGTGATGTTTCTTCCATCAGCCAATTGAAGAGTTTTCGTAATTACGTTCATCTAAAATTTAAA
>ERZ772956.1804-NODE-1804-length-14225-cov-6.567819_pt1 | contig 14225 bp, 10 predicted proteins | sample MGYA00580683_ERZ772956 | MGnify/ENA primary metagenome ERZ772956 (study PRJEB29015, sample SAMEA2738077) | human oral metagenome | biome: human oral; feature: human-associated habitat; material: saliva | place: China | collected 2212 ... | reverse complement strand
TCTTAGGGTTCCATCTTCTTGTCTGGTGACCAAAGTGTACACCTGCTTCTAAAAGTTGTTTCATTGAAATTACTGACATATTGTCCTCCTGGTTTTCCTTCCACTCGGATTCCGCAAGCATATAACTATAGCAGTTACTATAGCACCAAGATGCTGCACACCGGGTGTGAATTATAAAAAATGGTGGTCCAAAGCGAACCACCATATATTATATATAAGATTAGTTGTTTCTGCAAGGAAATTCTTAAACAAATTGCTTGTAAATCTAGATATTTTGCACTAATTTATCAATGTTTAAGCTATCTTGAAGCCTTCTTTCTATAGATAGCAACTATAGCACCAAATGATGCCAGTAGAACTAGAGCCATAAGCTGCATATCAGCTACATCACCTGTGTTTGGCGCAGAGCTTCCTTTTGCATTTGGTCTCTGTGATTTCTGACCCGGATTTACAGCAGGATTAGTACCTTGATTTCCCGGATTTGTTGCATTTCCTTGTGTAATATTGATAACCGCCGTTGCATATCGTCCGCCTGCATAACTTATCATCACGGTATGTCTGCCCTTAGCAAGGCTTGATGTATTGATAGAAACGATGGTTGAACCGCTCTTTGTTGTATACTGAGTGCTGTCGAAAGGCTCTCCGTCAATTATTACTTCATGGAAATCAGCGTGTGGAGCATCAACTCTGATTACAGCCTTTTCTCCCTGCTTTACGCTTACTTCCTTACCCTCCAAAACGTCATACTCTGAACGTGAATCTGCAGCCTGGATCTTTTCGAGCTTATCCTTGTAGAATAACAGCTTCTTATGTGACCACTGATCGTATTTCTTTGACTTTGCCAAGAAGTCCATTGTAACACCGAAATCACTTACCGGAATTACATAGTGCAGCAGTCCTCCATCCTCTCTTGCGACGAATGCTTGTGAATTGGCGATATGAGCCGATGTCCAAAGATTATTGGAATTCGTCTTTGTTATCGCTCCCGTTGGCGCATCCTTGGTTTTCTTTCCGACATATATCGCATCGTAGCCCGTACCGCTTAGGTATATATCGGCAAGTACCGGCTTACCGTCATCACCGACTGTAAGAGTAGCCTTTACGATTCGGAACATCTTGCTTCCGCTGACATCTCCTATTCCATCAGGACCTATCTTTTCCGGATCACCGAGAACCTTGTATATTCCCTTTGTCAGCTTTCCGGGTTCTTCAGGCAGCTTTAACTTCTTTAGGAAAGCAATAGTAATCTCAGCCTTATCGTCCGCCTTTGTTATCGCTTTACTAAATGTCTTCCGCCCCGTGGACTCCCACTTGCCTGTTGCAACATTCTTGACAGCCACCTCATAATCATCGTTTAACTCCGCTGTCAGATTTGCGTCTCCTTCAAGCTTGTATTCATAGTTATCGGCATTCTTCTTATCAGGATTAATTTCAGCACCATCTGAACTCCTAAGCTTGAGCTTAGCCTCATCAAGTGCGTTTGATTCAGTAGCACCATCTGTTTTGATTACCTTTACAGTAAATCCGTACTCCTTGGATGCCTCTTTGTTTAGAGTAATCGTAAGTCTATATTTTATCCACGTCTTCATCTTAGATGAATATGCAGACATCTCGAATTCTTTGTTAAGAGCAATCGGAATTTCTGCTGTTGCCGTACCCTTTTCGTAGCTTGCGGACGGTTCTGCGGTAGTCGTTACATACTGACTCTGTCCGCCATTGATATTAACGCTGAATGCAGGATATGTCTTGGATGTGAACATAATCTTACCATAGGACTTGCCATCCTTTATTGTTATGCCCTTACATTCAATCTTAACCTTACCCGTGCCTCCGCTTTTTTCTATCTTATCTGCTTCGTAGTTTCCTGCAGCAATATCTGTCGCATTGCTGAAGCGCTCTGTAGCTCCTGCGGCAGGAACAGTATCAGCAAATGAACTGAATGCAGGTATCATAGAAATTATCATGGCTACAGCTAATACTAAGATCAATAATCTCTGCCTCTTGTTGCTTGTGTAACTCATTTATCCCTCCAAATACTATATGAGTAATAACTTAACTTTGTGGTCATATCCTCATGAACACATCATAATAATTATATCATATACACACAAAAAAAGCCAACCTCATCACCTTAAAAGACGGTCAGCCTTTGTACACTTTTGTTTCCTTAAATTAGTCTCTATCGTAGCTTACAAGATCATCGTATATTTCGTATGCTGCCTGTGAAACAGCTCTATTGTTTGGACATTCATCCGTTAACAGTGGATAACCGTCGATTATATCCCTTGCTCTCTTCGCCGCTAGAACAACTAGCGTATATCTGCTATCTACTTTCTTTCTTATCTCATTTATCGATGGATATAACATTATTCTTCCTCCCTATACTTTGCGATTATCTCGTCTGCGATTTTATCTATTTTGTGATGTTCTGCATATATTATGCTCTTCACATGCTTAACGGCATCCTCGAGCTCGTCGTTTACAATATAGTAATCGTAGTTCTTTAGCATCTCTATCTCTGTAAGAGCCTTTGCTATCCTCTGATTTAGGCTTTCCTCACTTTCGGTTCCCCTGCCTGCAAGACGGTGCTTGAGCGTTATAAGTGATGGCGGACACACGAAAATCGTAATGCTCTCCGGATAGTTTGCCTTTACTTGCATAGCACCCTGAACGTCTATCTCAAGTAATACATCCTTGCCCCAAGCGAGCTTGTCCAGCACCTTTTGTTTAGGAGTTCCATAGTAGTTTCCGAACACTTCTGCATGCTCTAAAAACTCATCATTCTGTATCATCTCCTCAAACCTGTCATGGTTTACGAAGAAGTAGCTTACTCCCTCAATCTCTCCGTCGCGCGGTACTCTGGTCGTAGCGGATACTGAAATATCTATATCAATGTTCTCAAGTAACTTCTTGCAAATCGTTCCCTTTCCGACTCCTGACGGACCGGATAATACAAAAAGTTTACCCTTATTATCAAAACCTTCCATACCTTGTAAAAATAGTACTCCTAATCTAAACTTATCGAAATAAAATTATAGCATTTTATAACTGAATTCTCAAGTTATAAATACTATTTTATCCCTTAAAATGCATATTTTGTGTCCACACGGGAATTTTGACGAAAAATAAACGTGCTGCTACTCTATGTTCTGAACCTGCTCTCTTATCTTTTCAACCTCAGCCTTTATCTTGAGCATCCTCTCGGTTATGCTAAGGTCGTTAGCCTTTGAGCCTATGGTATTAGCCTCTCTGTTCATCTCCTGAACCAGGAAGTCGAGGCGCTTTCCGTCAGGCTCTCCCTTCTCGTCAATGATTTTCTTCATCTGCTCCATATGGCTGTTAAGCCTTGTGATTTCCTCATCTATATTACATTTATCAGCAAAGATGGCAGCCTCAACCGCTATTCTCTCCTCAGATGCAAGCGTGGAATCCTCAAGAAGCGTTGATATTCTTTGCTTTAGTCTCTCTGCATATTCTTTGGGAACTGAAGGAGCACGCTCACTTATCTCAGCAACAAAGCCCTTGATGACTTCACCTCTTTCTAACAAATCTTTCTCGAGCTTTTTGCCTTCTGCGACTCTCATCTCATCAAGATTTATCGCAGCAAGTCTAACGGGCTCAAGAATCGCTTCTAAAACCTCATCTTGATTTTCTACATCCGGAACTATCTTCATAACATCCGGCTGCTGAGCGATTAAATCCAGATTCAGTTCACCGCTTAGACCGAAATTTTCCTTGAGGATCTTGAGATTCTCTACATACTGCTTTGCAACAAGCTCATTCAGCTTAATGTTTACATCGCTTTCCGTCAGGCTCTCGACCACTACAGAAACGTCGAGCTTCCCACGCTTTATCACTTCTTTAATAGTAGCTTTTATCTTTTCTTCTGCGAAGGCATATCGCCTCGCCATCTTTACATTTATATCGCAATACCTGTGATTAACCGATCTTATCTCTACGACTACAGTTTTCTTCTCGTCTGTCAGCTCGGCTCTACCGAAACCCGTCATACTTTTAATCATGTATTTATCCTCATTTCTGTATGCATATCCATACACAATAATACCATATTTACATTTGATTGACAAACGAGCACAGTCAAATTAAAATTAAATACATACATTTAAGGAGGATGTCTTCATGGCATTTGATGCAATTGTTACAAGAGCAATGGTCAAAGAACTGAACGACCTGATTTTGCTCGGAAAAATCGATAAGATATACCAACCTATCCGCGACGAGCTGGTTATAAATATACATACCAAGCGTGGTAACAAAAGGCTTTTCGCATCTGCATCCAGCAACGCGCCAAGACTTCATTTTATCGACTATAATACTGCAAATCCGGCAACACCTTTTGCCTTTTGCATGCTTCTCCGCAAGCACCTGTCCGGTGGAAGAATAATTGCAATTAAGCAAAAGGATTGTGAACGGATTATAGAGTTCTCTTTTGAAACATTAAACGAACTCGGATTTACCCTAGGCAAAAAGCTGATCTTTGAGATTATGGGAAAGCACAGCAACATAATTTTAGTTGATACCGAAAGTGGAAACATAGTCGATGCTATCAAAAGAGTTTCCATTGATACAAGCCGTGCAAGGCAGGTCCTTCCCGGAATGCGCTATGAGTATCCGCCTGCTCAGGATAAGATAGGCTTTGATGAACTGACTTTTGAAGAATTTGCTGCACTTCAGCCATCACCGAAGATCTATCTAAACACAATCGGCGGCATCTCCCCTGCTATCGCCAGAGAACTGGCTGACATGGCTTTGAACAGGTGTAAGCAGGAAGCATTCGAATTGATTAAAGCAGCATCACAAATCGGCAATGCTCCGGAAACAAACCTGGCGAGGGATTCTCGACAGGAAATAAAACCGGTCATTTACTACGAGGATAAAGAATGTACAAAACCTCTCGACTACCACGTGATGAACTTAAATGAGCTTGAACAATCAGCTTATTCAAGGCACTTTGACAGCATGAGTGAATGCATAGATAGTTTCTTCTCCGGCAAGATAAATTCAAGTCTGGTAAAGCAACGCTCACACGACCTCTACAAGAAGGTGCAGGCTATGTATGACAAAGCCGTCCTTAAAAAGCAGAAGCTCTCCGAGGACTTGATTTCTGCACAGGACTCCGAGTATTTGAGGCTCTACGGTGAAATTCTTACTGCAAACCTGCACGCAGTAAAACCCGGAATAAGCAAGGTGAAACTCGTGAACTACTACGACGGAAGTGAAATTGAAATTCCGCTGGATACAAGGTTTTCGGCATCAAAGAATGCACAAATATATTTTAAGAAGTATGGAAAATCAAAGACAGCAATAAAGGAGAAAACATCTCAACTTAAAGAGACTCAAGCTGACATCGATTACCTCGATTCTGTTTTGAGTTTTCTGGACGAGCCGGAAAATTCAGATGACATAGAAGCTGTTAGAGCCGAGCTCGTCGAAGGTGGATATCTGCGACCAAGAAAACTGAAAGGGAAAGCTCTTAAATTTAAGCCTAGTCCTCATAGATATAAATCCCCTTCCGGATTTGATATTCTCGTCGGTAGAAACAATAAGGAAAACGATCTTTTGACGCTGAAAACTGCATCAAAAAGTGACATCTGGCTCCACACGAAGGACATCCCCGGTTCTCACGTAATACTTAAAACGAACGGAGAGAATGCTGCGGCTGACGATATCTACTGTGCAGCTGCAATTGCCGCTTGGCACAGTAAAGCCAAGTCATCTGCAAATGTAGCCGTCGACTATGTTCCGGTAAGGTATGTCAAAAAACCGTCCGGTGCAAAACCCGGCATGGTTATATTTACAAATAATCGCACTGTATATATAGACCCTGCATTACCTAAAAAAACAGATTAGATTTGAACTGCCCATTAAAGCCTATGCTTTGGGGCAGTGAACTCAGTCTAATCTGCTTTGTTATTTTCGTTTCTAGTTTTTGATTGGAATCATTTCTCTGATAGCGAGCATCTTCTTATCTGTCTCTGCAATAGTGTCTGCACACTCCTTTAGCATATCCATAATTTCTCCGGCATTTTCTATATCCTGCTTGTACTTCATTTTATGCTCAAGACTTGCCCAATAGTTCATGGCTACCGTTCTAATTTGAACCTCAACGCGCATTGGTAGCTTTTCATTTGAAAAGAAAACAGGCACTTCGATTATCATGTGGTAACTGCGATAACCGTTCGGTTTAGGATTCTTAATGTAGTCCTTTACCTGAATAAGACGTATGTCGTCCTGTCTTGCGAGCATCTTTGCAACCTTGTATATGTCGTCAATAAAGCCGCATATGACTCTAATTCCTGCAACATCATTGAGATTTTCCTGTATGGAATTAAGTGTCAGTTCATCTCCCTGACGTTCAAGCTTTTCGAAGATGCTAAGAGTCTTCTTACGCCTTGAGAGTATACTGTTTATGGGGTTTTGATGCCCACGTAGCGATAGTTCGTCATTTAGTATCTCAAGCTTGGTTCGCACCTCTCTTATCGCTGATTCATATCTCATTAGAAGTATATCCAGCTCATCCATAAATTCCTTAGCTTCTTCGGGATCATTTGGTAGATATTTAGTTATGAGCCCCTGCATGGTTTCTGCTTTTGTTCTCATTTCTATTTCCCCCATATAAAATCAATTAGCAATTTGTCAACTTCCTCGTTTTCGTGTAGCTTGCTGTGTTTTCCACCTTTTCCTTTGATAAGCTCCTCCCTATAGGATTTTGCTTTTCCCTCGACCAGATATCTCAAGCTTTTAGATGAAATTATGCTTACAGCACCATCGCCACCGTCACCTCTATCACCGAAAATATTAAGCACATCTATTTGATTCTCAGGATAAACATCTCTGATTCGGGTAAGTTCCTTGTATGTTTCTGTCATTATACTCGGTTTCCCATTTTCTTTATCAAGAGCAGTATTCTCATCAAAATCATAAGCTAGGATTCCATCAAAATGCCCTGCTATATCAACCTGTTTAATCAGCTTAGGAAGAGTCCTATACCCACTATTATCAAGCATATAATACATTATTGACATATTGCCCATAGAGTGACCGACCATGTTCATCTCTGTAAAACCGTACTCATCTTGCAACTTCTTAACCACTGCTAAAGCGTACCTTCCGTCCTGACGATAATTAGGATTCTTGTTATCCTCATAGTTGACTAGTACTATAGGATTTATTGCACCCTCTTCTATCTTGCCATCAAGTGTGACATTGCCTGATTTGTCAACATTTGCCTCTATGACCGTATTTGTCACACCGCTCTTTACCGCAGCCCTTGCCATATGCCTTTCTGCCAGGCTGCCGGAGCCAAAACCGTGAAAGAACAAAGTAGGACGCGTCGACTGAATGTACTTAGACGACGGCTGCCTGTTATATATTATTGCGCTTTCAATACCGTATGCGACTGTTACGACAACAAAAATTAAACATAAAACGAGCAGTATTTTCTTTAATTTTCCTAAACGGAATTTTGTATCTTTCATTTACTTACCTATACCTATCACACCATTATTATACATAAAAATCATACGTATGTCAGTAATAAGCTCCATATAAAATATACCCCTTTTGCTGATTAATCGAGCAAAAGGGGCATGCCTTTTTCTTTGTTTTAACTAATATTAATCTTTAACATAGTGATTACTGCAGTGTATTTTTCTTTCTTCTGATTGCAAATGCAAATCCACCCGAAGCGGCAAGAAGCATAATAAATTCGATTCCTAAACTACCGTTATCGCCGGTATTAGCTGCTTTTTTCGATTTATTAACTGCATTCTTTGCTTTGCCTCCCGGTCCTCCATTATTTGGATTTTCTGATGGTCCTTGACCCGGCTTTGTTGTATTTCCACCCGGTGGATTTTGTCCATTTTCCGGAACCTCTTGTTTTTTTGCAATAAGGATAACCCCTTCACCATATGCACCGTCGCTTTGAGTCATTTTAATCCTGTGTTCACCGTATGACAGTGTATCAAGGTATGCAGACGAAAGCTTTAGTCGTATACTTCCTTCGCTTATCTCATAGCACGATTTATCAATCGGCTCACCGTCGAGCGTAAGCTTGTCGAACTTATCAAATTGACCGTCCTTCCAATACATGACAGCACCTTTTGATACTCCCTTTGTATATTTAACCTTATCTTTACTTGCTTCGGCTTTTAGATTCTTGTTATCCGCATCCGGATATGTCGTCTCAAGCTTGTCCTCAACAGGCAAGCTGATATCGTCGAAGTAGCAGTATATTCCATCATTTCCTGCCGCATTCAGGTTTGGCGGAAGACCGTTTTTGTCGACCTCACAATGAGCGTCGAGAGCGCTTCCGAAGTGTCCCGAATGGATGCGTATTCCGCTAAGCTTGATTTCATCTCCATCGCCTGCTTCAAACTCAAAGTAGTTATTATTGACAATATCATATTGAGTCTTAGGTCCGATAATATCCTTACCGTTCAGCTTACCCATGAGATAAGTGGTATCAGGAAATCCCGGATTATAGATTGCAGAAAGCTTCTGGAGTGGAAGATCAAGGTCTGAGAATGTGACTCTAATCTTATCGCCCTTCTTAATAACCTTGCCTTCATTTGATAAATTCTTTGTCTTTACATTTATAGCTCTTGCTCTCAGTGTAAAATATCTTACTCCGCCGTTATTATCGGTTATCCTTATGATATTTCTACCGTCGCGAAGCTTTACGGTATACTTGCTTCCGTTAGCATCCGCCTTTTCCCATGTATCGTCGGCAAAGAAGGCATTGTTGTTATAGTCATCCTTAGTCTGTATAGGTCTATGGTACTCTACCGAAGCAATTCCAGATGCTGCCTTAGGCTCAAATGTGAATTCCTTGAATTCCTTACCGCCCAGCTTTCTTCCGCTTGGTCCGGTAATCGACTTAGGGAAGTAAATGGTATCATACTTGCGAACCTTTATATTAGGATCTATCCCAAGACCGCTTCCACCGACATCGTAAATTGCGATTCCTGTATTGGCAGGATCTATGGCAGGCGCAACCGATTCAACGGTCTCACCGTTTGAGGTGTTATACCGCAAGCGACCGGTTTCATCATAGCTAATGGCTACAATGGATGCACCTTTTTTACTCTCGCTCGCCTTGATATCAACCCATTCTCTTCCGTCGGATCCCTTGGTGCCACTCACGCTTACGGTATCTCCGTACATCACCTTATAATGCTTGTCAGGCTCTAGAATGGTGTTCCCGACATCGTCGCCCGTTCCCTGAGTTACTCTGAAGGTGTTCAGCTCCACCTCTTCTCCCGGATTTAGTGCTCTATACATGCCCTCATCCTTTATGTTCGTATATATATCGTTTTTTAGGAATTTTGCGGCATAGCCCTGAGCTTCACCTGACGGAGCATCTCCCTTCTTACGAGGTAGAAAGTCAACATTGGCATATTCATCCCCCTTCCCAGCCTCAAGAAGAAGTCCTCCCATGCTTTTCACATAGTCAGTTCCCTCGCCTCCGCCTATCAAAAGCATTGAAGAGTAACCATACGCTCCCCCACTTTTAGGACCTTTGAAGGTATAAACATCGTAATTTTCATCAAGAGATTCACGCTTGATGTCGCTGAGTAGATTTTGTGATGCTACATTATAATCTTCAAATGGGTAGTACGCCTTTGTGTTTTGGGCATACATCTTGATATTCTTGAGCCCTTTAGGCACTCTTATGCGATAAACTGCCTTTTCCGGTTTGATATAATCAGCTCTGATCTTTACATTTGCCCAACCAGAACCTGAGCCGACCGGATGAATTTTTTTCAGGAACTCCTTATCTATTGTACATGTGAAGTAATTATTCTTTATCTTTATAATGCCCGGGTTATTAAATATTCTAATCCCAAGCCTCTTATCAAGGAATCTTCCCTTTACCGTATAGCTGAAGCCTTCGTCGGCTCTTAGCAGATATGTGAATTTGGAAAAATCGCCCTTAGCATCAAATCTATAAATTGGTTTCATAATTTCGCCCGAGGAGCTTATTACTTCCACATCCATCTTCGGACTCCAGCCCTTTGCTTTGAGCTCTTTCCATTCTTTTCTATCTATAGCATTCATTCCATCTATGCATAGATATAAGAAAACCTGCCTCTGATTTAGTATTCCCGGTTTGATCGTTATCGGAAGTTGGGTAAATATTTGCTGAAAACTTTCATCATCTTTATTTTTTTTGAATCCGCTTTTCAGTGTATATTGTCCAGGTTTAAGCTTAAGCCTCCAAATATCATTACGACTTCCCGGTCCTAATAAATCATCTATATGTTCACCTTTATATTTAACCTCCGTATTTGCGACACGTCGTCCTTCACTATCATAAAGATCATAAAAATACCCCGCATTAGCGCTTAGAAGAAGCTCGACATCTACGGGTTCATCATTCACCGGCGGTTCCTCCTGTGCCTTGCTTTTTACGATAAAGCTATATACCTTTCCGTTTTCTTCCGTTGCGCTTTCATCCGGCGCCCATCCTTTCATTCCACACTTAACTTCAAGTTTATCGCCGTTTTTCACTCTAACAGGCTCATTTTTGCTTATTTCCTTGCCGTTTAGAAAGTGTTTAACCTGATATTTTTTGTTTGTGGCTTCTGAGAAAATACTGATTGCCTTATCCTTATCAAGTTCTAGTTCATATTCATATTTATCCTTTGAAAATTCACTGCTTAGGTTTCCTTCCGAGAAGCTTATTTTCTTTACAGTTCTGTCAGTACTGTTCCAGTCTTGCCCTAAATCCTGTCCTAAATTATGAGTGTACTGAAGTCTTATTACATCGCCATCCTTAAGGGTTCCCTTTGAATATGAGAATTCCTTGAATCCCTTGTCTGTAAACCAGTCGTTCAGGGTTCCCATCCAGCCGCTGTAATCGCCCTTTTCCTTTTCTTTGAGACCTGCTATCTCATTTATATATGTCTTGGACTCATTGCTCCATCCTATACTTACATCGTTTTCCTCACATGCTCGCTCTACGCAGTCCATCATCGTATCGTTTTCGTATAGCGCGACCTTTACCGGAGGCAGTATCTGTCCGAGAGGTTCCTTCCAATCCTTACCCTCTGGCACTGGGAGACTGTCCTCAACGCTAACCGTAACAAAGCCGACACGCTCACCTGGGATATTCGATGGGCTCTCCTCCGCATGTGAAAAAGGAATATTCATCAAAATGAGAGAAAGAGCAATCAAAAGACATAGAGCCCTGTTTTTATATTTGTTCTTATACATCGTTCCTACCGTAATCTAAATACCAGTATCAGCCCGATGAATGCGGGCTGATACTTAAACAAAACATCTTCTTAGCTTATGTTTGAAGGAAGAGAACCCCATGTTCCGTATAACCACACGACAGTATCTCCATCCTCTACCATATATGCTTCTCCTCCAACCTTGGATGAAATAGGCTTGAGGTTGCCATCAGAGCCATAAACACCGTACATCCAGTACTTATAGTTTACTCCTCCGACATACAGAGTTTCTCCTACCTTAAGCTGGGTTATATATGCATTTACCGAATGCTCCGCCGTATTGTCCGGAATCTGTGCTACGGAAGCTACGGAGTCTATTGCAGTAGGATAATTAACCTCGCTTCCGAATGCATCGCAATTGACGCTTTTCGTTACCGACACAAGATTATTATCAGCGCTTACACTGTCATGATATATTCTGATATTCACATTCGCATCAGGCTGAGCTAACGACGGATTTACTATGAGACCAAGATCTAGGAATCCTACCGGGCTCTTAATAGAAAGGACATTGGCACCTATATCAGCATTAGGGCTTAACCTTACACCGTATTTTGCCACATAACCTGAAGGATAGGCGCTTATGATTTCCGATGTGACATCATCATCGACATATCCGTTCACTCCCTGACGCATCCAACTATGTTTTAAAGCTTTAGGATAATCAGCTGAAGGAAACAGCAACGGCCTATAATTATTGTCAGCAGCCTGTACCTTAAACTCCACATATCCATTTTCACCCTGTGTAACTACCTGGTTAAAAGGCATGTTATAGGTTGTAAGATTCGGCACGGACGTCCAATCGAGGTCAGTTTGTGCGGCAAATGCTGCCGAGCCAATACTGAAAATTATACCTAGCACTAAAAGAAGTACTCCTGCTCTCCTGAGCATTTTGTTATTTTTTTTAATCGACATTTCAATATTCTCCTTTCTCACATGCTTTGCATGTAGGACTGAAACAGATGATTCCGTCTTATCTCCCGGAAAGTGCCGCCCGGAATCATGCGGCGCTACCTGCATTTCTTCCTCAATCAATAACATACCACCTCCTTTGTTTCCAATATAATCGACATGCTAATATGTCGATAAAAAAGGACCATACCTCAAATGAGATACAGCCCGTATTCGCTTTCTTAATATATTTGCATCAATGAGTCTCTCGCTCAATGCAAACTCTCACATAAGGCAATCTGACTTAGCATTCTTATTAGATGCACTACAGTGGCGGGACCGCACAGGAATTTGACCTGTTTCCCCTTATGTGATTGATATTTAATTTTCCAATTGTGCTTACATAATATTTCTTGTTCACAAAATTGTCAATATCTATTCACAAAATAAATATATATAATAGGGTAGAGCGAGGGCGTTAGCCCTCAACCCTCCCGTTGCACCGTACGTACGGGTCTCGTATACGGCGCTACATCAACATAGAATCAAGCATTAACTCAGATAATACGCTAAAGGGTCGACCAATCCCGGTCGGCTCTTTGTCTTTTTGCCAAGTATCGTTGGATTGAGCAGGAAATTAATATCCCGAATAGTAGCCATTCGGTACCATCCCTGCCTTGCGTTTGCCACGCTTAACAATCTTTTCTCCTCAAGGCCACATTTCTGAATCCTATTCAGAGCCATCAGGTTCTTGAATATGGTCTTCGGCTTTTTCCACTGTTTGAGTATCACTACTCTCACCTTGTGCCTCAGCCATTGTCCATATTCATCAAGAAAGCCTTTCATACTACCGATTCTGTAGTAGTTTATCCACCCCCGAATGAGCCAGTTCAGTTGCATGAAGGTAGACTTTATGGTTCGCGCAGCCGCTTTCTTCCGACAAAGAATCTCACGAGTCTTCTCATAGAGTTTCTTCTTTCGGTCTTTGGCAGGCCTGCACTTCCAACCGTCTTTGCTCTTCCAGAATGTGAATCCCAGAAAGTTACTCTTCGCAGGTCTTACTACCTTTGTCTTAGTGGCACTGACTCTCAGCCGAAGTTTGCGCTCCAGCCAGCTTGTCACAGACTTCATCACTCTGTCTGCCGCCATTTCACTTTTCACGAAGATGTCGCAGTCGTCAGCGTATCTGACGAAATGAAGTCCCCTTGATTCCAGTTCTTTGTCGAGCTTGTCAAGGTAGATGTTGGATAGTATAGGTGAAAGAGGTCCGCCTTGCGGTACCCCTTCTTCACTTGGGCTGACCAAGCCATCTTCCATGACTTTTGCTCTTAGAAACTGTCGAATCAGTCTTAGCGTTTTCGCATCATTGATGCGTTCTCTGAGTATTGAAATTAACTTGTCATGGTTTACCGTGTCGAAATACTTCTCAATGTCAAGGTCTATCACCCACTCATATCCCTCGTTGAGGTATTCGAGGGCTTTCTCTATCGCACCATGGCAATCTCTGTTCGGTCGGAACCCATAACTATGGTCACTGAAATATTTGTCATATCCCAGAGACAGTATCTGTGCTGTCATCTGCTGTACAACTCTGTCTGTGACTGTCGGTATTCCGAGAGGTCTCTTCTTGCCGTTGGTTTTAGGTATGTAGACCCTTCTTACCGGACTCGGTCTGTATTTACCTTCACGTATCTGAGTCTTCAGCTTTTGCCTATGAAGAGTAAAATACACGTCAAGTTCATCTACCGTCATCCCATCGACTCCGGCTGCACCTTTGTTTCGCTTGACGTTCTTGATTGCCTCGTCAATATTCCTGTCCTGTAATATCCATTCGATTAATTCCACTTGTTGCTCCTCTTTCTGTTCGTAAAGCTGTCGGAAATCATCCCCTCTACCTTTTGCCTCCGCAGACTTACGTTTCTGCTTTCAGAGCATATCCTCGATTTCGGATTATTCCGACCTTGCTTGCAATGATTTGCAATACATTGACATTAGACCCTTCCCGTTCGTGCTCCCGGTACTATGGTCTCAGCTGACTCCCGGACGCAAGCCTTTTCCGCACGTGTTTCCACGCCG
>ERZ772956.1797-NODE-1797-length-14257-cov-5.491762_pt1 | contig 14257 bp, 10 predicted proteins | sample MGYA00580683_ERZ772956 | MGnify/ENA primary metagenome ERZ772956 (study PRJEB29015, sample SAMEA2738077) | human oral metagenome | biome: human oral; feature: human-associated habitat; material: saliva | place: China | collected 2212 ... | reverse complement strand
GGCATCAATCACAAACTTCATGATGCCGCGCGGGTTTTCCAGGGTCTTCGCACGCGGCATGGCGGCGATAGCGGCAACGGGCTTGGCGGCAACCTTGATGGTGTGACCGGCGGCGAGCGCATCACGCTCAGTCAGGCCGACGGACGAGAGCGGCGGGTTCATGTAGATGGTTGCGGCAACCGCCCGGCGATCCTTCGTGGAGCGGGAACCATCGCCGAGCAGCTGCGAGAGCACCACGCGGTAGTCATCCAGCGAAATGTAGGTGAACTGCGGGCCGCCGTTGACGTCACCGAGCGCAAAAATATTCGGTGCGGTGGTGCGCAGGTGCTCGTCGACAGCGATTGCGCCGTGCTCGGTAGTTTCGATGCTCGTGTTCTCAAGCCCCAGCCCCTCGGTGGCGGGTTTGCGCCCGGTTGCGACCATCACGTAATCCACCTCAAGGTGCTTGGATGTGCCCTCGGAGTCCAGGTAGTTCACGGTCACGGAGTCGGCGTTATCGGTAACGGTCTCTACACGAACACCCGCGTGAGCGGTAATGCCTTGGTCGGCGATAATCTCGCGTGCCGCCTGGGCGACATCGTCATCGTAACGCCCGAAAAGCGCGGGAGCGCCCTCAAGCAGGGTTACTTCGGTGCCGTAGGAGGAGAAAATACCGGCGAACTCGACGCCGATAGGACCGCCGCCGATAATGCCCAGGCGTTTCGGGCGCGGGGTGAGCTTCTGCAGTTCGGTGGAGGTGAGCACGCGCTTCGATTCGCGGGTGCCCGGGATGGGCGGGATAGTCGCCACGGCACCGGTGTTGATGATAAAACAGTCGGCGGTGACGACCAGTTTGTCCTCGCCCGCGGTGACCTCGACCTCGGTGTCTGAGAGGAACCGTGCGTGACCGTCAATGAGTTTGGCGGTGGCGTTCGATTCGAGAATTTCGCGGTTCTTCGCGCGCATGGCACCGGTGAGTTTGTCACGGAAAATCACGGCGCTCTCGTAGGCGGCGTCCGCAGCTTCGGCGTTGTGTTCGCCGCTGGCACGGAATTCGTCAGCCCGGTGCACAAGCGCCTTGGTGGGCACGCACCCGATATTGATGCAGGTGCCGCCATACATGTCTGTGGACTGCTCGATCAGGGCGACGTTCTTGCCGGTTTTCGCGTAGGCACCAGCAAGGGTTTTGCCGCCCTTGCCAAAGCCGATAACGACCATATCAAAGTGAAGGCGCGCGGTAGTCATAGTGTTCTCCCGGTGAAGTTTGAGGTGTTTATAATTCGTGTCTGGTGTTCCGGTGAACTTCAACGGGCGGCGTATGGCATTTATTCCTGGTTTTTGCAAGAAAACATTAAGTTTTTTGACGCTGCGCTGGCGGGCCGTCCACCTTATCTTATGCAGCCTAAAAAGAGCCTTTATGTGAATAAAGCGTTGAAAATCCCGCTTTATTCACATAAAGGCTCTTTTTACACCCAGCAGCGGGGGTGTAAGCTACCGCGACACCACACTCACACGCTCGCACTGATGCTCCCCCGACTCGATAAGGTCAATCACGGCGACCGCGAAATCCGCATAGCTGATTTCGCTCTGCCCGGCGGCATTCATCGTCAGCACATCACCTGCCAGCTGGTATTCACCCGTGCGCTCACCCTCAGAGTTAAACACCAGGGCCGGGCTCAGATACGTCCAGGCAACATCGTCGCGGATGCGCAGCGCATCATACGCCTGCGCCATCGCAGTAGCCAGCGGCTTGAATTCTTCGGGCATGGCGGGCGAGTCTACAAGCCGCTGATCCGTGGTCGAGTCGGGGTAGAGGCTACCGGCGCTGCCGATAACGAGCAGACGGGTTTGGGTGCCGCTGAGCGCATCCGCAAGATGGACTAGGTGATCCTTGTGCAGGTGCAGGCTCTCGGGAGTCCACGCGCCGAAGGCGTCTACCACCGCATCAAACCCCGACAGGTCGCTGCGAGTGAGCGCGAAAACGTCCTTAATGAGCGTGTGCTGCGCCTGACTGGGGTGCTCGGAACGCATGATAGCGGTAACTTCATGCCCGCGTTCGGTGGCTTCGCGCACGACGAGAGTACCGGATTTACCGTTTGCACCGATGACTGCGATTTTCATGTTTCCTCCGCGATAAACGTTGTATTCTTAGGACGTATTCAACGCTACCGACGCGATAAACACCTGTGAAGACGGCACTTTAACGTGCCCCAGTTACCCCGAGGAAACTATTGTGACGGACCAGTATCTTTACCAAAACGCCGAGCTGCCGCAGTGCCCCGTCGAAACCACACTAGAGGTTATTTCAACGCGCTGGGGCGCCCTTATTGTGCGCGATCTGCTCAACGGGCCCCTGCGGTATAAGGAGCTTCAGCGCTCGCTTGGTGATATTTCGCAGAAGGTGCTTACCGAGAATCTGCGCCAGCTTGAGGCTCGCGGAATCCTCACCCGCACCGTTTACGAGCAGGTGCCGCCGCGTGTGGAGTATAAGCTGACCGAGCTGGGGCAGAGCATGCGCCCCCTGTTCGATGCACTGTGGGCGTGGGGCGAGCACTACCAGGAGGCCGTCGCGCAGAGCTAGTTGTGAAAGAGCGGCGGCGGTGAGCGTTATTGCGCCGGTTGGCCCCTAGCGCGCCTCGGTTGTCTATTGTAGGGTTTGTTTTGCATCTGGCGGTTATTTAAGGCGCTGAATGCAAAACAAACCCCAAAATAGACAAGGGCAGTACTGGCTGTTACGCCACCTTGAGCGGTTGGATTGCCGCTATCTGCTCACCCTTGAGGTCTTCCACCAGATCAAGCTCATACGTGGTTTGCAGGTTCAGCCAAAACTGCGGTGTTGTGCCGAAGTAGCGGGCAAGGCGCGCAGCTGTATCGGCTGTGATTCCTCGCTTGCCGTGCACAATCTCATTGATGCGCCGGGGCGGCACACCAATTGCCACCGCCACCTTATTCTGGGTAATCCCGAACCCTTCAATAAAATCTTCCAGCAGGACTTCTCCGGGGTGAATTGGCGCAATTTTGTCAGTGATAGTCAACGATCTCTACCTCCTCAGGTCCTAAATCGGTCCACCTAAAACATATTCTCCACTGATTATATTGTCTGCATATGACGTGTGGGGCGGCGCGGTAACTCGCAGAAGTGCATCCCATCCTGCGGGTTGCTTTGCGTTTCGCAGCTTAAATAGCCTCAAAATAGATGTGCCTCTGCCCCTTTGGAATCTAGACTGGTGGTAAACACTTTTACCCCCCCCCCCGAATAAAGGAGCCGTCATGGATGCCCGCGATGTTCTGCGCGAAGCCGCAAGCCGACCCGCAGCTGAGGCGAAAACTCTTGTAAACACCCTGCCCGAAGGGGCATTGAACGCGCACGCGGGTGGGCATACGAATTCGATCGCCTGGCTGCTGTGGCATGCGGGGCGGCAGATGGATGTGCAGCTCGCGCAGCTGAACGGCGAGCCGCAGGTGTGGCATCGTCAGGGGTTCGATTCCCGCTTCAACTTGGGTAAGCTGGGCGACACGGTGGGCTACGGTCATACTGCGGAGCAGGCGCGTGCCGTCGTGGTGGAGGATGCCGCGTTGCTGGTCGAATATTTGGGCGCGGCCACTGCGGCGTTGAGCGAGTATATTGCGGGTTTGAGCGAGGCTGATTTAGATGAGGTGATTGATACGTCGTGGACTCCGCATGTGACGCGCGGGGTGCGGCTGGTGAGTATGATCGACGATGCCGCCCAGCACGTGGGGCAGGCAGCCTATGCGGCAGGCATTCTCGCGGGCGGGGCTGCCAGCTCGGACAAGGAGGGGTAGTGGTTGTTGGTACGAGCGGAACCGATTGGCGTGGTGGTGCGACTGCCGAGCAGGTTGCGGCGCTTAGGCGGTAAGAAAAAGGCTGAATTGATGGGTTTAGCTCGGGATCACCTCTCCCCCGCTCAGCTTAAGGATGCGGTTCCCGTTCAGTCTTATAAGCTCACCACCGCAGGGTGGGCACTCCTTAATGCCCACCCCGAGGTGGTGGCTAAACATCCGAAGAAGGGTTGATCTTTAAGGATTTCGACTTAAAGGGTAAAACACTCAGATGTAGTACTCGATTGAATTAAACCTTAGCCTTCTCAGGGTTATTATCTGAACCAATATCTAACCCATAGTTCCAAGATTCCCATTCGGGATGTTCATTCTTAATCTTATTTTTCCACCTTTTATAAATTTTGCTCTTTTCAAACCCTTTCCGCTCTCTCTTTTCTTTAGAGCTTTCAATAAGTTCAATGGATTTCCTAGCTAAATAAACATTCCTAAGTGCATAATATCCATTACGGAAAATAATATTTTTTTCACGAACCTCATTATATGCTACATTCATATCCTTGAATAAAATACATGACAGCACAAGTGCAACAACTATACCAATGGCCTCAATCCAGCCTTCACTATCCCCTTGGATTAACTTACCTACAATAGGAACAAAAGATTGGGAAATTATTAAAATCAGGAAAGACAAAATCATGACCATTATAATAATATACCACCCCTTATATCTATAACTTCCTCGTGAGAAACGTGGGTAGTTTTTTCCTCCCGTCCTTGGAGATATCATTACAAGCTCCCCTCGAACCTCTTCAGATAGTATTCCAAGATTTAGAATTTGATTTTCTAGTGTAGCTCGACTGAGGATATCACTATAATTATTAACTATAGTTTCTATATCAATATTTAAATTTTTAGGATATTCTTCCAGGTCCTTTAAAATAGTCGACCATTTCTCCAAACGCAACAACATCGGTGGTGTCGCCTTCTTCTTATTCTCCAGCTCTTCCCGAGCTATCTTCGTACCGCGACGAGAACCTAAATAGGACATAAACGCAGCTACAAGTGGAACTGCAATACTGATAATAATATCTTTTACTTCCATATAGACTCTCCTATAAACTTACAGTTTCTCTCGAATTCAAAAGTTCAGCTAAAAATATCAAATATATTTATTAAACGAGGAAATTTTCCACTATCCTTCTTTGCTACTGTATACGCCTTACACAAATCGCCATTAAGAAGGTCTTTACTCTCTCCGACTGACCTTAAATATTTAGAATAGATACTCTTAGCTTTAACGTGCAGGTAAATAATTCTTGATATTATGAGAGTATTTATAGTATTATATATACTCTGATTTACCGTCTCAGAGTCTATGCCAAATATAGCTTTTAAAACAACCCTCTTGTGATCTTCCTTCATAAAATCTATGTGCTTCAATGTTAAAACCATATAACATGTAAAAAGTAATACTGCTAATCCTATAACTAGAGCCAACAACGCTTGGAAGAGACCACCAGCGTCAGAATTATCTCTTCCGTCTTGATACGAATATAAAACGCTGAGTAAGTTATATAAAAATACAAGCATCATCATCATTAAAATAAATACACCAGGCAAGATAGAGATGACCCAAACCCAGACTGCCTTAGAGTGGACCATAAGTGTATTTATGCTATCTAGGAATACGTTATACCAAAACAAAATAATTAAAACATAAAATAACATTGAAATAATTACTATAGACAAAATATTTGCTGGTCCAAAGTTAAGATTCATATGATATACATTTACGAGAACATGAATAGTAAGCATTACATGGAGTGCTACTATAACCCCATAAATTATAAACATTTTAATAAAAAGTTTTTTCTTTGAGGGTCGAATCCCATTTACAAGATAATGATAGCCCTTTGTTGAAGTGTTTGGAAAAATTCTATAAATTTCTTCCCAGATATCTTTGGTGTCTTCTGAATTAAGAATAATCTTAGCCCAATTTTTATTATCATCATACATATATTTAATTATTTTTATTATCTTCTTGCTGAGATTATATGAATTTATGTTACTACCTCTATGTAAAGCATTAATCTCTTTATATGCAGTCATAATTGTATGATGGATTGAAACTTCATTATTGCTCATATAAACAGATATTGATAATACAAACCATGATAAAAACAAAAATACCCATAGAGGTATGTCCGAATCAACGGCCACGTCAGCCCCTATAAACTTTCCATGGCTATCGTCTTCCCACACCCCTGCTAGGAATACCTTCTTTATGCCCTCTGGTATATTTGCGTCTCTCCAGGCGACATATATAAAATTCATAAACCATACCATACCTAAAAAATATGAAATTAATTTTGCATATTTTTGGTACGCAAAACTATATTTATACTCCTTTGGATTACTCCATTCTTTAGTTTCCGTACGCACATTTATATATAGCGTTAATATCAATGCCCCAAAAGTAGCAATTATTCCTAATCTAAAGCTTATGATATAAGGAATAAAAGATAATATATTTTCAAAAATGTATTTATTTGGAAACTGTGCTATACAAAGAAGAAAACATATATTAAACAGCCAAAAATACATAGGGAATAAGATAGAATGCCAAAAAAATTTCCACCCTTCTCGTTCTTCGTCTAAACTCAACCAGTTCATGTTATTTTCTCCTTGCATTTGTTTAAGAAGAATATTTACCTACGCCTCGGATTCCGGGTACTCATCATCCCCTACCGGTTCCAGCCATTCCGCTGTACCGGCTGTAACAACGATATGAGAGAACCACGAGTCTGCCGTAGCGCCATGCCAGTGTTTCACGCCGTCTTTGGCGACCGCCACATCTCCAGCGCGGAGTTTGACAGGTGGCTTGCCTTCTTCCTGGTACCAGCCCTCCCCCGCCGTCGCCAGGATGATCTGGAACCCGTCATTATGCTTGTGCCAGTTATTGCGAACACCCGGCTCGAAACTTACGTTCGCCACGGTGACAGACACATCCGGATCGTTCACTAGCGTATTCATGTAGCTGGTGCCGCTGAAATACTGGGCGAGTGCATCGTTCACACCGCCGAGCGGGAACACGCCCTCGGTCACTTCGGTCTCGTATTGACTCATGGATTCCTCCGTTTGTCCTTGAAACGTCGTTCAGGCATTAGATTACCCTTAACGTTTCCTTGAACCTAGGATTTTCGGATAGAAACACCCAAAAAATTTTGTTTGTGGCGCTTTATGACGCGAAACCCACAGCGACACGCCAACACGCCGCTACCGTACTACCGCTTCACCTCCACCACGTTGCGGGCAACCCCGATAACACCGCGAGCAGATATAATCTGTTACCTCCCTATCTGCTCGGGCGTCTTGTGTCTTGTTTCGCCTCGGTTACAGCGTTCTTACCCGTGATAGAATCCACAGTATTATGAGACGCACCACAGACCCTTCGCCTGAGCCCCCTGAACCATCTAAGCCGCATACCCCAATAAACCCACCAGACTCGCCCGCAAAACCCACATCAGCAACGCCGCTGAACGCACGCGGGCAGCTCACACTCCTGACCGCGCAGGTTTCTGATGCTCTTGCGTCCAGTATCCAAGCTATCGCCATGCCGCTGCTGACCTACGGCGCCACCGGCGACCTCGCTCATTCCGCTATCGTCATGGTCGTCGAGGCAATCCCCGTCATCCTCTTCGCACCCTTCGCAGGCACTGTCGCCGACAAATTCAACCGCAAAACCCTCACCGTCAGCTTCAGACTCGCAAGCGCTGCCCTGCTCATCGCATCCCCAGCACTCTACGCCGCCGCAGGACTGCCTGCCTTCCTCACCATCGCATTCCTCGTCTCAACCTTCGGCACCTTCTCATCCCCCGCAGCCTCAGCCGCCATGCCCTCCCTACTCGGCGACGACTACCAAAAATACATGGCACGCCGTGGCAGCCTCATCTTCCTCGCCCAAACCCTCGGCCCCACCATCGCAGCCGCCGTCGCATCCTTCACCACCCCAGCCCTCGCCGTCGGACTCGCAGGAACCCTCAACCTGCTCGCCGCCCTCACCGTCGCCACCATACGCAACTACGACACCACCCACGCAGAACGCACCGCCACCGTACAGGAACACCACACCGGCAGACTCCTACGCGAAGGCGCCGCCTACACCGCACACAACCCCATCGTGCGCGGCATGCTCACCTTCTGGTTCCTCTCCATCGCCGCCGTACCCATCACCACCCTGCCCATGCTCGAATACCTCACCCGCGACCTCGGGCACGACTACACCGCCTTCGGAATCGCAACCTCCGTCTACGCCGCCGGATGCGTGATCAGCTCCTGGCTCTCAGCCAAACTCGGCGTCGGCACAGGCACCGGGCGGGTACGCATAACCAAACGCGGATGGATGTGCATCTCCGGACTCGGCTACGGTGCCGTCTGCCTGAGCATGGGACTGCACCCGGCGCTGTGGGCGGTACTCGTGCTCTGGTTCACCTGGGGCATGTTCTACGGACCCGAAGAAGTGCTCGGGCAGATCCTCTTCGCAGACGCTATTGACGAGCACATGCGCGGGCGCGTCTACAGCTTCATGGGTGTGGTTTTCTCCCTAGCGGGCATGGTCGGGTACCTCATCACCGGATGGGCGGTACCAGCGTTCGGCGCGATCAACACCATTGTTGCCGGAGGGGCACTCTTCATCATCGCCACCGTATTCACGTTCATTCTCGGCCCGACCGCACGAGCGATACGGGCGCAGGAAGCACGGAATGAGACAAAGAGGCGCGCGGGTGCATGATTTGCTCTGCGTATCCATCTTTGGGGTACTACCACTTCGCACCCGCCACGCTGAGGGATGCCCTGACAACACCGCGAGCAGGTCGGATTTTGCCAAAAAGGTAGGAAAATCACACCTGCTCGGACCAAAAACCACCTGCTCGCGAATCTTGGGGGCCCACCACCACAGAAGACCCCGGAAAGTTGAAGATCCGTCTGTGCATCGCATCCGACGAGTGGGGCCGCGTTTACTTATACTTACTTCGGAGTCCGGGTATTCCTCATCAGTCACCAGATCAAACCAGACGACCTCGTCTGCATTCATCACGATGTGCGATGGTGGAACCGTGCCAGTGCTTCACCCCATTGCGGGCGACCGCCGCATCCCCAGCGTGGAGTTTGCGGGGTTCCTCGCCATTCTGCTAATACCATCCCTCACCGGCGGTCACTAACAAAATCTGGTACCGCCCACATACTTATGCCATTTAGCGCGGGCTTCGGGCTCAAAACTCACGTTCGCAGCCTTAGCGCTCACCTCCGGGTCGAATACCAACGGGTAGTTGTAGCTCAACGGCATATCCGGTGCAGTAGATACCGGATTCACCTCACCGAGTGGAAAACACATCCGAGTACTTCGGTCTCATATTGATTCATAGATTCCTCTGTTTGCCTTAGAAACATCGTTCAAGCGCTAGGTCGCCCTTAACGTTTCCTTAAACCTAGAGGCTTCGGGGAGCAGCACCCAAAAATTTTGTTCGTGACACTTTATGACACGAAACCCACATCAATACGCCATTTCAACACGTTCTCTGCATCCTGACTTATCCCACTGCCTGCCTTACTAATCAAAGGAGAATTATGTAAATAGTATTCGCAACATACACATTAATATTATATGTATAAAATATTCATATAGGCATATATTTATTTGTAAATAAAAAGTCTACAGCACACCCTTCCTTTTTCAATAAGAAATATATATAGTTAAAAATAGGTACATCCTTCTCTTGATTTTTGTATTGGAGAGTATAATGAATGAGTTAACGAGTCCAAACGATTGGAATTCAACTGCAAAGCTTCTGGTTCAAGGGCTAGACGCCCTTGATTCCGGACAAACTTATTATGGGATTGACATATTAAAACTAATTCCTGAAAACATTGATATTGAACTTTTCACTCAGGCACAGTATATGATTGGATTTCATTATTACTTACTAAAGATTTATCCTGAAGCTATTAATCATTCATTGAATGTTCGGCATGATGTTATTCCTTGGGCTTACGCAGAGGCTCAAAATATAATCGGTATTTCTTATCGAGAGTTAGGAAATACATATCTAGCAATACAGCATTGGGAGAATGTTAGTCATGCCGATAGTCCATCATCATATGCTAAAGCCCAATTTAACCTAGGCCTAGAGTTCCAAAAAGTAGGAGAATTGGAATTAGCAGCTAAACATTTTGGCAATGTCCGCGAAGAAGATGACCCGGAAGTATACGGACCAGCGAAAACTTTATATACAGCTGTAAATACATTCTTAAAAGGGAGGTAGTATTGAGGAATTTATTTTCCTTCTTTCTTCTAGGTAATTACTAGAGCATGCCAGAGCAAGGTTCTTGACAGCCTTTATATCTGAAGAAAATCTCCTATCTAAATAGCTAAGCAAACATACCCGAACTTAGCTTTTATTACTCGCATTTTAAGATTATGGCAATCCAGTAAGTCAATAATTGATGATAATACATGAGAGTTATTCATAAGGACGTAATCTCACAAGTCACACCGAAAGAACCTTTGTCATACTAGCGCATAACCGGGTTCTCTAGCGATAATTCGCCACTCTACTAAACCAACTCTACCTGGATTGAACCAGCATAAACCTACCCTCCCCAAGTCCTCGAAGTCACCCTGCTCTAACATCGAAATAATCCCACTCAAGAACTGCTCGCAGGACTCTTCAAATATCACAACTGACAGTTTCACGAGCAATCAGACAAGGTAAAAAGATCCGTAACATGCTACTATCACCGCTGAACCAACCTCTGCAAGAAAGCCTTACAGCCCCCGGTTCACTTGTGATAGATGATTTCCTGAATACCCACCTGGAACTGATGTTTACGAGGTAACATAAACTTTTCAGGCAAACATCAAAGAGCTGGTTCTAACCACCAAGTCTTCTATACACTCAACAGACGGTTGCTCGCAGTTACTAATCCGATGCCTAGAATCATAGGCATAATACCTATGTTCTTTGGGTGCATAGTTTAGAAAAGTTCTTGAACTCCAAAATCTTAGCCAGTAAAGGCTCTGTTGCTCACCTCGACTAAACGTAGATCTGGCGTAAAAACCAGTGTAAAACCGAGAAATAATCGGGTGATTACTCGTCTTTGGTCGGTAATTGAGCATGTTATTGCTCAGTGAAGACACAGCGTATTTTGCTAAAAGGTTTACTCGTCTTATGGACTGAGGGGTGCCGGTGGTTTGCGGGTTGATTTTCTTGGCTACTGGTACTACTTTATGAATAACCCTCATAGTTAACCTTTCGTCCCTTACTGTTGTTAAAAATTACATATTTTTCTCAATAAACTCTAAGTAATCATCACGAAATTTCTCAGGATCTGATTTAAATTTATCTAATAATTCATCATTTCCCTGATATATGTGAGACAATAATTCTCCCTTATTATCATAAGCACAATTCGGTAATATATTATTATATTTTTTAAATATTAAAATATTTTCTATACTTTTAGGTTCTTTTACAGACTCATTAAATATAACTTCTCCGGCATATATAGACTTACAAAAATTAACGCTGTTATTATTTTTTATACTTAAATTTGCGAATTCGTGGTGCGTACACATATAAAAATTTATCCCTTTATCACCATTACACATGGCGTCAGAAAAATCAGTAGGCTGATAAAATACAGCGTTTTCAAAAGTAACATTCCTATCCCAATGAAAGCCAGAAAAGTTAGTCTCATAAAAGAATACTACATCTGAAAAATTAAAATATAGATGGTGCCATGTTCTTGATCCTTTCCGGGAGACATCTGGATTAAGACGATTTTTAAAGTAAGTCTTCACAAGGGTCTGTCTAATCATAATTTCTGCATTCAGTTCTTTCCTTTCGAAGTCATTCAAAGACTTCTTTTCAATATATTTTTTATATGCCAAATCGTATGGTTCTCGAAGATAAGCACACAGAGTCCGGACAATATTTTGTGCCTCCTTATGAGCAATATCAGAACTTTTAAGTTCCTCGGTATCATCCTTCGCTTCTTCCTTACCCTTCTTAATAAAGTACTCGTCAACCCACTCATCTGCCAATAGAACCAGAGCGTGCACCGCTCCTAGCCTAACAGCAGTGTGTTTGCTATCTAATTTATCAACCAGAGATATATACCTGTCTCTCCTATTTATTCTGGTTGTTTGCTGTTTATCCCAGTCATTCTTAGAAATCGCTATATCGTTCCTACGACGGTTTTCAGTAAATGTTAAAAATGTAAGAGATCCGGCTATTATGGCCAGAAATGTTGCTCGTATATCTTTATCAGGTTCCAGTACGAGAATATCTCCTTCTATATGAATTCCAAATATTGCTGAAATTATGATGGTTGATAATCCCCCTGTTATTACTGTATTTACTGCCAAATTCGCAAATTTAAAAAAATTATATTTTGCTTCGTCGTCATGTATACTATCTATGTTAAATATAGATTTTGTTATTTTTGGAGAAAGTTTTACAGAACGCCGTAAAATTAATACTACTGCCTCTATGGAGATACAAAATTTTAACGACATAATAAGTATCCGACTACCGTTAGATATAAGTAATTCTCCAAATATAAAATTCCGAAGATTAAATAAATCGATTTGAAGAAAAAACCATAAAATAAACAATAAAAATATAAATATTGGTAATAACTTATTTATATTTTTATTAAGGGCTGCAAAGGGTATTCTCATACTTCTAACCTTTCAAATTCTAGCGTTGGAACACTTAGGGATATATATTTATAGGAAGGTACTTCAAAAACCCTGAATTATCCTAGATTACCTCTGTTTAATGCATCAATTGTGATGATGGTACAGGGAAACCCAGTTATCTTCCAACGTACGTACACTAGCATTCCGCTCTATTCCTAGAAGCTACAGCTTCTCTGGCGTATATCCAGGTAGTTGAGAATTTTTGTAGATGGTAGTGCCACTGAAATATTTGGTAAGCGTATAGCTCACACCAGTGAGTGAAACATAGATTCGGTATGATATGGGCTCGTAGCTCCCTCCGTTCACCTTCGAGCTGTTATTTACTATTAGGCTACCCTTAACGTTTCCTTAAACCTAGGATTTTCGGATAGAAACACCCAAAAATTTTGTTTGTGGCGCTTTATGACACGAAACCCACAGCGACACGCCGGTGCGTCGCATTGGTATGCCGCCGCCTCGCACCCACTACGCTGCGGGATGCCCTGACAACACCGCGAGCAGGTCGTTTTTGCGCGAGCAGGTAGTATTTTCCGACCTGCTCGGCACAAAAACGACCTGCTCGCCGGGGGGGGGACGGACGAAGATACGCTACAGGCACAACTATCTGCGCTCCAGCAGCGTCATCGCCTCATAGTGGTTCGTGTGAGGGAACATATCCAACAAACGCGCGGCGACCGGTTTGTAGGAAGGCATGCGCGCTAGGTCAGCGGCAAGGGTTTTTGCGTTGCAGCTCGAATAAATCACGTGCTCAATCCCGGAGCCCTCAACCCAGGCGCACAGCCTCTCACCAATACCTCGCCGGGGCGGGTTTACCACCAGCATCTCTGGCGTTTCGCAGGCGTTCACGGCGAACTCGGTTGCATCCCCCGCCGCAAATTTCACGCCTTCAAGCCCCTGCTCGGCGACGGTACGCTGGGCGCTGCGAATCGCCTCCGCGCTGATCTCGATCCCGGTGACCTCACCGTGCATCACCTGCGCCGCGTGCAGGGCAAAACCGCCCACGCCGCAATACAAATCCCAGAGCGTGCGCGGCTGAACCTGCGCCACCCACTCACGGCCTTGCGCGTACATCGCCTGCGCAATCTGCGTGTTCGTCTGAAAGAAACTCTGTGGTCGCAGGTGCAGGCTCATGCCGTTCACGCGCATTGGCAGGGTTTGCCGCTCGGTCAGAATAATCTCTTCATCGCCCTCAATCAGCGCCACATGCTCGCGCAGCAGATTCACCGACAGCACCGCCAACTTCGGCAGACGTTCCTGCAGCCACCCCAGTTGGCGGCGAATAGGCACCAGCAGCTTCTTCGAGCGGAGCACAAACCGCACCATCAGCTCGCCCGTCTCGGATGCGGTCACCAGAATATTCTTGAGCTCACCGCGCCGTGCCGGAATGTCATACGGGGTCAAATCGGCACGCTGAATGAGCTCGTGCAGCACCGGGATGGCGCGCTCAATCGGCTCAATATAGAGCGGGCATTCGCTTAAATCGGTGGCGCGCCCCGAACGGTAATCCACGATGCCCAGGGACGGGTTCTGCGCCGAACCGCCCACCACCAGCTTCGCCTTATTCCGAAAATGCGCCTCGTCGCTGGCGACGGGTTCCAGCCAGGTCAGGTGAGGGTACGCCGCCAGAAGCCTGCGCGCATCGGCCTGTTTCGCCGCAAGCTGGGCGGGGTACGGGGTTTCGATGTTGGTGCAGGAGCGGCAAAGACTCTCACG
>ERZ772956.1796-NODE-1796-length-14261-cov-3.511685_pt1 | contig 14261 bp, 8 predicted proteins | sample MGYA00580683_ERZ772956 | MGnify/ENA primary metagenome ERZ772956 (study PRJEB29015, sample SAMEA2738077) | human oral metagenome | biome: human oral; feature: human-associated habitat; material: saliva | place: China | collected 2212 ... | reverse complement strand
GTTACTGACTGCCGGCGAACGCATATCCAATGCCCTGGTCGCCATGGCCATTGCCTCGTTCGGGGCGGAAGCACAATCATTCACCGGGTCGCAGGCGGGCGTGCTCACCACCGAACGGCACGGCAATGCGCGCATCGTGGACGTCACCCCGGGCCGGGTGCGGGACGCCTTAGACCAGGGCAAAATCTGCCTGGTCGCAGGCTTCCAGGGCGTGAATAAAGACACCCGCGACGTGACTACCCTGGGTCGCGGCGGCTCCGACACCACCGCGGTGGCCCTGGCTGCGGCGCTGGGGGCCGACGTGTGCGAAATCTACTCGGACGTGGATGGCGTATACACCGCGGACCCCCGCCTGGTGCCCGACGCCCAAAAACTGAATCAGCTATCGTTCGAAGAAATGCTGGAGCTTGCGGCATCCGGCTCGAAAATCCTGGTGCTGCGCAGTGTGGAATACGCGCGCGCCTTCAATGTTCCTATTCGTGTGCGCTCGTCGTACAGCAATGACCCCGGCACCCTCGTGTCCGGTTCGATGGAGGATATCCCTATGGAAGAAGCAGTACTCACCGGTGTAGCAACCGATAGTTCCGAGGCGAAAGTCACCGTGCTGGGCTTGCAGGACAGCCCCGGTGAGGCGGCGAAAGTATTCCGTGTGCTAGCGGATAGCGAGATCAACATTGACATGGTGCTGCAGAACATTTCCTCCCTGGAGGACAACCGCACCGACATCACCTTCACATGCCCGCGTGCCGACGGCCCTCGCGCCATGGAGTTGCTGAAAAAGCTGCAGGTAGATGGCGTGTGTAAGAATGTGCTGTATGACGACCAGATTGGCAAGGTTTCCTTGGTCGGTGCCGGTATGCGTTCCCATCCGGGTGTTACCGCCGTCTTCTGTGAGGCGGTACGCGATGCCGGAGTGAATATTGAGCTCATTTCCACGTCGGAAATCCGCATTTCGGTGTTGATCCGTGAAGCTGACATGGCTAAAGCCGCCCGCGCGATTCATGATGCATTTGATTTGGGCGGCGACACTGAGGCCGTAGTGTACGCCGGAACCGGCCGCTAAATTACCTTATTGCTACTCCCGCCGCATTGTGTGGTGGGAGTAGACTCATTTCGAAATGTTTATGTAGGTCGGTGCAGGAAGGAACTCCCATGACTACCATCGCCGTTGTCGGTGCCACGGGCCAGGTTGGCCGCGTGATGCGTTCTATTCTTGAAGAGCGTAATTTCCCGTTGGATAATGTTAGGTTTTTTGCTTCGGCACGGTCCGCTGGCACGACCCTTCCTTTCGGTGGGAAAGACATTGTGGTGGAGGACTTGGCTCAGGTAACAGAGGAGTCCCTGAAGGGTATTGATATCGCGTTGTTCTCTGCGGGTGGGTCCACGTCCAAGCAGTACGCCCCGATCTTTGCCGCAGCAGGCGCTGTGGTGGTGGATAATTCCTCAGCCTGGCGTAAAGACCCTGAGGTGCCGCTGATCGTCTCGGAAGTGAACCCAGGGGAGAAGGACAACCTGGTTAAAGGGATCATCGCTAACCCGAACTGCACGACCATGGCGGCAATGCCGGTGCTGAAGCCGCTTCACGACGCCGCTGGCCTCAACCGTCTGCACGTGTCCTCCTACCAGGCGGTATCCGGCTCGGGAATCGCGGGTGTGGATGCGCTGGCCAAGCAAGTTGCTGAGGTGGGGGACCGGAACGTGGAACTCGCCCACGACGGTTCGATTGTGACACCTGAAGACCTCGGACCTTATGTCGCCCCCATCGCTTATAACGCGTTGCCGCTGGCGGGCAACATCGTTGATGACGGCTCGGGCGAGACGGATGAGGAGCAGAAGCTGCGCAATGAGTCCCGCAAGATCTTGAACATTCCCGATCTTCGGGTAGCTGGCACCTGTGTGCGCGTGCCTGTGTTTACCGGCCATACGTTGACCATTCACGCCGAGTTTGACCGCCCCATCACCCCCGAGCAGGCTAAGGATTTGCTTGCCGACGCCCCCGGTGTGGAGCTTGCCGATGTGCCCACTCCGCTCGCTGCTGCGGGTAAAGATACGTCCTTGGTGGGACGTATCCGTCAAGATCAGTCGGTGGACGACAATCGCGGTTTGGTGCTGGTGGTCTCAGGTGACAACCTGCGCAAAGGTGCCGCGTTGAATACTATACAGATCGCCGAGCTGTTGGTGGACTAATTCCCGCCACCACAGAGCCCCACATCCTGTGGGGCTTTTTTGTTTTGGGGGGTGGGGACATTTTCAGGGGCGCGTTGTGTGGCAGTTGTGCCGTAAGTGACATCTGAGTGTGGTGCAGAGCAAAGATGCGCAGGTATCGAGGGTAATTCAAAGGTAGATGGTTAGCTTTCTACTAACTAAGAAATAATTATGAAAATATTCTTTTTTCTCAGTGGACGGGTGTAGTGAAACATTCGCAACAGATGCTTAATTGATTTGAGTATTGGTGCGTTGTACTCTCAATTGCGTCTGGACAATGCTGTAAAACCGCCAGGTATTGGAGTTTTTCACTACCGAATGGCGCGCATGTGGAGTGGATTGAGGCCGTTGCGTCACGAATCCACTCCATGAACGCGCTTACCAAAAACTGAGGAAAACATGAGGACTTCTAAGTTTCGATGTGCTGCACTGTTGGCAGCAAGCGCCATTGCCCTTTCCGGCTCACTCGCTCCCTCTGTCGCGTTTGCGCAGAACAAACCATCCGTCACCAGCCCAACCTCTACCACGGTGGATCTTGAGCACGAGGTCTCACTGACCATTAACAAGTACAAGGGTGAGCTCGGCCAAACGACGGAACCATTCCCGGGCGTGGGCTTCAAAATTGAAAAAGTATATATTAATAACCCCCTCAACACGGCAGCCGGGTGGAAAGAGGCTTCCCAACTGACCGCGGAGACTGCCTCGATTGATGGCTCCTGGCCTGCGATTACTCCGCAGACCAATGGCAGTGGTCAAATTGTCATCAACTCCAACATGACCAACGGTGCGAAGGATTTCAAGGTCGGCGTCTACAAGATCACCGAGCAGCAGCAGACCGGTTACACCGTGGCCAAGCCGTTCCTGGTCACCTTGCCGTTCGTGGATGAAGGCGTGTGGAAGTACGAGCAGACCGTCAAGCCAAAAAACCAGGAAGTCCAACCCACCAAGACCGTAGTTGATGAAGGTAAAACCCTGGGTGATGACCTGGAATACACCATCGAAGCTCCTGTACCTGCGGACAAGCTCAGCCGCTTCGCAATCAGAGACGACCTGCCATCCTACCTTGGGTTTAATGAAGCCTCCGGCCCTCAGGTAAAATTGATCAACAAAACAGGTGACGTGACCACACTCACCGCAGGCACGGACTTTGTGCTGACTAAACCGGTAAATGGGCAGTCTGGTCAGGTATCCATTGACTTCCAATCGGATGACCAGCGCCAAGCTCTGGAAAATTATCGTAAAAATGAACCTGGGCTTAAGGTGCAGATAAAGTTCACCGCTAAGCTCCTGTCCGTTCCTGACAACGGCAAAGTGGATAACGATGCCGTGGTGGACCTCCCTAACAATGTTTCTGTGACCACCAACAAGGACGGCAACCCTGGTGCATCCTCCCACTTTGGTCAGCTGGTGATCACCAAGAAGGGTGAAGACAACGCACGCCTCACGGACGAGCAGAGGACCATGACAGGTGCGGAATTCCAGCTGTACCGTTGCACCCAGGAAAGTGGCAAGTGGACGGTCAAGGGAAGCCCGATTAACGGATCGAGCGATCAAAACACGAACAGCAAGACCAACACCTTTGTCACCCCGCGCGGTGCGAACCTGACCACTTCCGTCACCGTGTACGGCGTCCAGCATGAGGGCAGGGTCAACAATGTCGACGTTACTGATGAGCTGTGCGTGGTGGAAACCAAAGCACCGGCTGGTTTTGCTCTGAACCCGGACCCGCAACCCGTGGTGAATGCTAACCCGAAGGTTGGAAACAACGATTTCAACATGACTGCCGAGGTCATGGACTACAGCGACTCGGCCATCGGCCAGTTGCCAGCCACCGGTGAAAAGGGCGTGTTTGCCCTCATGGCTGCCGGTTTGGCGCTGCTCATCGGCGGTGTGTGGGCGCGTCTGCGCCACAACCGTAAGCAAGCGCACGGTTCCTAAAACTCTGACATCCTAACCGTTCACTCCACTACTATCCGAGGAGGCTGCACATGGTGTGGGTAAGCACGAAACCAGCAAAGCATCGTGCGGCCGATCGGGCACCCCGGCCTGCCTCCGCGCCACGTCGCACGTCGGTATTGTCGGCGATCCTTATTGTCATGGGAATAGTTGTGCTGCTGGTTCCCGTGGTCCTGACCAAGTTGCACAACGCTGACCAGGTGCGGATTGCTGAACAGTACTCGGCGTCGATACGCGAGATGCCGGTGGATCAGCGCGAGCAAGAGCTTGCCCGCGCACAGGAGTGGAATGAACGGTTGGGGCGTTTTGAGCTGCGCGATCCGTGGAGTTTCGCGCCAGACCCGGAATCCCCCGAATACCAGGAGTACCTGGGTGTGTTGGCGGTGAATCCAGTGATGGCGCGCCTGCGGGTCCCGTCGGTGGGGATTGACCTGCCGGTTTACCACGGGTCCACCGAAAAGGTTCTGGCACAGGGTGCTGGGCATGTCTTTGGCAGTGCTTTTCCCATTGGCGGCGAAGGCACGCATGCGGCACTGACGGGTCATACCGGAGTGTCCACATCGACCATGTTTGACAATCTTCACAAGGTGAAGCTGGGTGACACATTCACCGTGGAAACCCTCGGCAAACGAGTGGCGTACCGGGTGGACAACATCATCGTGGTCAAGCCTGAAGATACCCAGCATCTTCAACCTGTGCAGGGCAAAGACTATGTCACCCTGATCACGTGTACTCCCTACGGCATTAACTCGCACCGGCTGTTGGTGCGTGGTGAACGTCTGCCCGACGATTCCTCAGCGCTGGCCGAAAACGTTAATTCCGACCGCTGGCAATGGTGGATGCTCCTGGCCATGGGCTTGTCTGCGCTGGCGTTTATCTACCTCATCCTGGGGTTTGTGAAACGGAAGAAAGGACAACAATGACACGCACAGTCGAGTTGCTGGTGTCTTCACTTCTGGTTGTACTGCTGATTGTGCTCAGTGTGGTGACGATGCCCGTCGCCGATGCGCATCCTCAGTTCGATGCAGGCCGTACAGCGCAACTGAGTATTCACAAAACCGCAAGTTCCACCGACACGGCGCAGGAACCTCTTGCGGGTGTGGTGTTTGGCATCCAAAAAGTCAATGGAATTGACTTAAACAGCAACGAAGGGTGGAAAGAACTCTCTAAGCTTGACGCTCGGGACGTGCAACAACATCCCGAACGACTCGGCGAACTCACCCATGCGGCTACCCGCATGGTAGATGCCACCACAGCCGCCGCAGTGTTTTCGGACCTCCCGCTCGGCGTCTACCTGGTCACGGAGCAACCCGCGCGTATTGGCGACGTGTCCTACTCCGTGGTGGCACCATTCCTCGTGCCGTTGCCGATGAACACGGGCGACGGTTGGAACTATGACGTTGTGGTGCAGGCAAAAAACCAGCCCATTTCCATCACCAAAACCGCTTCCGCCACTAACGTTCAGTCCGGTGATGACGTCACCTACACCCTGAACAGCACCATCCCGACCCCCGATACGCAGGGAAAACTATACCGCTACATAGTCACTGACCCCCTGCCGAGTGCCGTCACGTACCGCTCCGCTGAGCTTGCACTCACGGGTTTCGATGGGGCACCGCAACTTCGTGCCGACACCGACTACACCGTGCGTTACGACGCCGCTAGCCGCGAGGTTACCCTCACCGTCACCGAAGCCGGTCTGCGCACGCTTGCCGACGCCCGTGCCCACAACGCCGCTGCCCATGTGCGCGCCAGTATTCGGGTTACCGCTGTGGGTAATCCGGGTGATCCCATTGACAACACGGCAGCGTTCTTCCCTGATGGCTACGACCCGGCCACGAGTAAGGGAATTTCATCGAACACGCACCGGATTGTGATTGCAGACCACAAACCACCTGTTGATGGTTCTGGAAATAGCAGCGGAGGTGCTGCCAGTGGCGGTTCGGCTGCTGGTGCTTCTGGCGGTGGGCCTGCTAGCAACGGGACTTCCGCCGACACACCCACGTCGTGGCTGCAACGCCGAGGAGTGTTGCGTCAGGGGCAACTGGCACTTACCGGTGCCGGAATTTACGGATTATGCATCGCAGGCGCCACCGCGCTGTTCGCCGGTGCAGCACTCATGTATTACAGGGACAGAAAACAAAGGAAAGCGAAACGATGAGCACACTGGTGAACCCAGTCAGCCACCTCCGGTACCTGCGTATTTCACTGGTGTCTATAGTGAGTGCTGCTCTAATCCTTCTCAGTCAGATGGTGAGCATGCCCGGTGCTCCAGGTGACCTCGGTGCGGCTGTTGCACATGCGCAGGCGAATGCGGCGCAAGAGGGAAGCCAGGGTTGCGACTACCGGAAAGAAGGACCGTTTGCCAATGATATTTGCTGGTTGAACTTCAGCAACATTGATTTTGCCAAGGCTCGCCAGCCGCAAGGCGTTGACGTAAGCATCAAACTTGATTCAACCCTTACCGCCTACTTCAACCTACGCGTGGTGGATAGTTTCACAGACCCACAGACTGGCAAGGTATGGGATCGAAAGATCCGAGAAAGCGACGTGCCTTCGTGGACATGGGCGACGTTTGGCAAATATGTGTACACGCGCCCGGATCTTAGAAAAAACCTCAAGAACAGTATTGGTACCACAGCGTTTGGTTCTAATACGCCCCTGGACAGTCGGTCATCGGTTCAACTTACCCGTATGCGTGTCGTTGGTGCTGGCGGGCTGCCCGTTAATTATGGTCTGACTGTGTGGGATGCGGAAAGCACCAACAAGGGTGAATTCCTGGAAATGAGTTCCGATGTTGACCTTGGTGATCCGACCTATTTCACCCCGTCAGGTGCCGAGGCTGCCTGTCGCTTGGGTGCGGTGAAAAATGGCAATACGTTCACCTGTAATGGTTCCGAAAGCAACTTTATTGGTTCTTTTGGTTTTTATACGAAAAATCCCACGCAATTCACCACAGTGTTGGGTGGTAAAAGTCAGCAGAAGATTGCTATTGGTTTTGCCAAACTCAATGCCACAGGAACAGTGACGGTGGATCGTAAAGGCGCTGACCGTATCGGAGATACCACCGAGTTTCAACTTGATAATAACTGGGCGAACTCTACCCTTGCTTCCACGACGGTTACCCCTGGTCAGACCACAGGCAACGTGTCTGCAACATACTTGGTGGATAGGACAGATCCCCGCGTCGAGTTTGTTGGGCAGCTCACTAAGGAAAAGCTTGCATATCTTCGATACCGTCCAGAGTGGATGTGTCGGGTAGATACTCCCGATGGTCCAGGTGTAAGTAAGGCTCCCAAGACAGCGGACACTAGGGCATTATCCAAAGTGATTTACCGGCAGGAATTCTTTGGGCATATCCACTGTGACGTGGTCTATAAGTCTGTTTTTGATTTTTCCTCGACACTCACCATTGCCAAAAAGGTCACAGGGGACGCAGCTGGGGTTGCACTACTCAACGGACGTGAGTACCGGATGCGGTACACCTGCACCAAGGAAGGTTTTGCCGAAGCATACCCTGACCAGCAGGGATATATGCGTGGGGAAGTATCCCTTCGAGGTGGGCAGACGCATCGAGTGGACAACATTCCGGTGGGCAGCAACTGCACCGTGGAAGAAGTGGATCCGTTTACCGACCCCTCCCTGACGTTTAACAAAAGTGTCTCCGTCGACGACGGTGCTCAGCAGCCCAACCAGCGCGTGGAACTGACCACAAAAACCGGCATCAATGCCGTCACCATGACCAATGAGTACAACAGGATTCTTGGCAAAATCAACGTGACCAAAGATGTGACCGGTCCCGCCGCGGCGCCGTTTGCCAACACCCCGGTGACCATGAAATACCAGTGCACCGGCGACTCAGAGAAAACACTCACCGCCCACCCTGGTAGCGCCGTGACCTCTGCGGTGGAAGTGCCTGTAGAAACAGATTGCTTCTTATGGGAGGAAATCACCCTGACTCCCGAGCAGCAAGAAAAGCTGCAGATGACCACGAGTTATGCGGTAAATGATGGTCAATTGGCTGTGCTGCAAGGATCCCGTATGCCCTTTAGGATCCCAGCGGCTCGCCGCGCCGGTGATATTGCCACGCTGCCTATCCGTGTGGTGAACAATTTTGATTACCGGCGGGCACCCCTGACTATCACCTCGACTCTTACTGGTGCTGCTGCGGCCAAAGTAGCCAACAGTGGTGCCACCTTCCCCGTAACGTGGGAATGCACCTGGGACAATGGTGCACATAGCGAACGAGGGGAGGTTCCTTTCTCGCCAGGTTCGGAACAGGCCGTAGCGCAGGTTCCCGTCGGCTCGATGTGTCGTGTTTTTGAAAAGGAACCCACCGGCGGGCAACCCGTGCTCTCCCAGGTGGAGCTCACTAAATCCACCGTCAAGTATGCTGACGGCGAGAAAACCAACGCCGATGCCACTACGGCCGCGCATTTTGTTGCCATCAAACCAGTGTTCACCAACGGTGGAAACCACGTCACAATAGAAAACAACTACATCGACAAACTTGGTGTGGTGCACCTACAGAAAAAAGTGGATTCTACTGTTAGCGACGCACACTCCGCCGAATACACGGTGGCTTATAACTGTGGTGTCCGCACCGTTGCCACAGCTCACGGCACCACGGATGTTCCCCTGACTGGTCGCATCCGACTGACCGAAGGACACGCTGCCGCACCCATCCAGGCAGATAATGCAGACGCCAATGACCAAGCAGGCGGCGGCATGGGCGTGCCATTTGGCAACACATGCGTGTTTACTGAAGACCTTGATAACCTTCCCGCCAACACCACGGGAACAAACAGGTTTACGTCGGAGGCGGGATCTCCAGTTACCGAGAATGGAACACTCGTTATCAACGATCAGGACACTACTGTCCAGGTGACCAACACCGTAGCGCTCATCCCCGGTGGCCTATCCGTGCAGGCCAGGACGGAAAGCACTGTTGGGCTAGAGACCGATCACACCGATCTTCATGTGGTGTGCAAAGCCCCTGAAGATGCCGTGGGAGCCCGCGACATTGATGACGACCTCGCCTTGTCCACCAACGATGGACACGACACTCATGAGTACGAACGTCGCGACGTCCCCTCCGGGACGCTGTGTCAGGTCACGGTAAAATCCGAACCAAATACGCGTAGTAACCCCCTGACCGGTGGTTCCTTCCCGGTTAAGAAAACCGTCACAGTGCAAGTGGACGGCAAAAACATAGGGACCAGCACCTCCTTTGAGGACACCACCTTCCCGCATTTCCGCGTTGATGATCAGGCAAAAGTCGTGGTCACCAGCGTCTACGACTACGCCTATGGCGATGTTGCCATCGATAAAAATGTTGCTTTTGATAGCAACACGGGAAATATGGTGCCCGACCATGACGGCAAACAAGCGCACGACTACACCTTCAACTTGGTGTGCACCACCCCCCTCGGAGCGAGTTCCACCCATACTGTGACCGCGCACCATGGCCAACGGGGCGTCGTCACGCATGTGCCGGTGGGAAGCGTCTGCTCAGCAGCAGAAAAACCACTCACCCCGACGGAACGCGGCGACGGCGTAACACTTGCCGTTACCTCGCACCGTGGCGATGGTGCGGGCGTGGCTGCGGCACCCGCCACGCACAAACTCACTGGTGAGGCAAACCTGCCGTTCCTAGTGACCACGGAAGACGGTGTTCAGACCATGCACTTTGTGAACACCTTCGCGCGCGAACTCGCTGATGTAAAAGTCCTGTTTGCCATGGAAAACCCCGGCAACGACGCGGCGGCGGCACTGACAAGCGGCGACAATCCCAACGATTACACCGTTACCCTGACCTGCACTGACCCGCTCGCGCCAGACGCTGCGCCCATGACCGTGCGTGCCACCCCGCAGCGCCACGACCTTGTGACGAACGGTTCCGCAGAAATCACTCTGCCCAACGTGCCGATTGGCACCAACTGTGTGGCCTCTGCGGGCATTCAGAACGTGACATTCAACTACACAGCGCAATTGCCGTCAGGCCAGGTCACCTCACGGCCGGAACTCACTACGCGCACGACGTGGAAAACTGACGACACCCTGCCTACCTACATCCTGGAAAACGACTCGAAATCCGCGGACACCAACCACTCCACCCCGCTCCGCGTGCGTGCAGGGCAACCCGCGAACGGCAACAACACCGTTAACGTGACTGTTCGCCATGCCTACACAACCGCAGCAGTCGAGATGAAGAAAGTAGTAAAAATTCCCGCCGACGACGCGCAACTACTCCGCGACGCCCGCCCCACCTACCACTTCACCTACGTCTGTAAAGGCCCCGATCTGAACACCACCAACCCCAGCGGAAACGTCAACAGCCTGTTCACCAGCGCTACCTTTGAGGGTGACGACCGTCTTGGAACCGGATTCATCTCGTCGCCTGGGTCGCATCCCACCGGACGCGAGGAAAAAACATTTGAGTACCGCAACTTTGCCAGCGATGACAGCGTGATCCTGCCCGTCGGCTCCTTCTGCCACATTGAAGAACAAGAGCCCAGCGGCAACCCCGACGCACTCACCATGAACAAAGACCCCCAAGGACCTCAGGTTTTCCAGGTGAAAAGCCTCGAGGACATCCAACAGGGACAAGAAAACGCGGCCAACATCTGGGTATTCACCAACACCTACAGCCGACGCGCCACAGCCATCGGTGCCTACAACTACGTCACCGGTTCTGGAAAAGACCACGCGGCAACCGACTCCTACACTTTCACTTACCGATGCACCCTTGACGGAAAGGACTACCCGAACAACACCGGAACATACACTCTCGACGCCGCGCACACTGGCGATTACGCAGGGCTCGATGGGACAACGCTCGTCACCCGCAACAGCGCAGGTAACGACGTCCCCAGCACCACCGCCTTCACCGCGCCTGCTGGTGCGCTCTGCACCGTGACCGAAAGCGCTGACTCCGTCCCCGCAGCGCCGGAACTCGCTGCCACCGGACGCACACCCCACCACGACCGCAGCCCATACACCCTGTTTATGGGGCGTGCCGGAAAAGACAATAAACCGGGGCTCGCCGTTGACAAAGCAGCACAAGGCGGCTCGGCACACACCACGCCCGTGGATGATGGGAAAGTTGATTTTGCAGGCAACATGATTGTTCCTGACACCACGACCGAACAGCAAGCATTCAAAAACCGCACCTTCACCTTTGAAGTACCGACCACCATGGATGCTGCCCAGCCCTACGGGTACGAAATAGTCACTGGGCATGTCTACGTCTTAGACGCCAAAGACATCACCATTACTAAGACCGGACGCCTGCCTGAAGATGCGCAAGACCAACAATTCCGCTTCAAATACAGCTGCGAAGGAGGAACACCCCACGAAGACATAATTCGCGTGGGTGCGCGCTTCACCATCGCCGGAGTGCCCGTCGGTAGCACCTGTCACGTGGAGGAAGTCCCAGATTCCTACACCATCAACAGGCTGCCGCCACAGATCACCTGGACCACAGGTGCCAACTCGCGGATCGGAGATTTCCGCAGCTACACCGGTGCCGAAACAGTCCAGCGTGAAAACAACGGAGTATCCTTTGTGGTCCAGCCCGTGGCCGATGTCAACGACACAAAACCTGACCCTGCACACTGGGCTATCACCGTTGACAACAGCTACCCGAACATCACGCTCACCAAAACAATCGACGGCCCGCGTGTCTCACCCGACTGGACCGACGAACTCAACACAGCAGTGCTTCGGCCGGGTCAGCCCGACATGATAGTCAACTACCATGTGCAGAACACCGGGCCGCTCCCGCTGACCAACGTAAGCATTCGCGACCTCGAACTACGCAGCGAAATCCACCAACTCACCGACGACGCGGGGAATCCCATCACTCGGCTTGATGATGGCACACTCAGCGGACTCAACTGCGCAGCCCTCCTACAACCAGGGCAAGAAGTGGACTGCAAAGTACACGTGAAATTCCTGGAAGACGAAGACAGGCCGCTCTACTACGGTGGGGAAGCCTACGCCATCGCCAAATTCGGCGATGCCGACGTCACGGACCAGGACTTCTTTGCGGCAATTCGTCCGCCGCTCCTGCCCTTCCTGCTCCCCAATACCGGCACAAAAGCCATGGTGTGGGTACTAGGTATCGGACTGATCGTGGCGCTTGGGGCACTGTGGAACTACATGCGCCGACGCAAGGATGACGATGGCGATGCTTAAGGTGCGTGAGTCGGCGCGGAAGACGCGGCGTCGACACGCAAAAAAGCGCAGCTGGAACCTCCTGTTCGTGCTGCTGGGTACGCTGATCCTGCTGTACCCAGTGGCAGCAACCCTGTGGAACGACCACCGCCTAGAACGCATCGCTGAGGAGTACAGCAAAAACGTACAAGCCATCAAACCGGAAGAAACGGTGGAGCGCTACATTGACGACGCTCGCGCCTATAACGCGGAACTCGCAGCACAAGGCCACCTGCCGAAAAAGGACATTGACGGCGATCCCGACTATGAGAATTACAAAAACCAACTCAACACCCCGCAAACCAACGGGGTGATGGCACGGCTGCAAATTCCAGCCATTGACGTTGACCTGCCTGTTTACCACACCGTCCGATCCGAAGTGCTCTACCGCGGTGCTGGACACATGCACGGCAGTGATCTGCCCGTTGGTGGCATGGGGACCAACGCCGTCATCTCCGCGCACACTGGCATGGTTGATGCCACCATGTTTGACAACCTGCCGAAACTCAAAGACGGGCAAGACGTGTACATCAACGTGCTTGGTGAACGGTTGCGCTACCGCGTTACCGGCCGACAGGTGGTCAAACCCGAGGACTACTCCGCCGTTACCTACGAGCCCGACAAAGACAAAATCACCCTGATTACCTGCACGCCCTACGGCATCAACTCCGACCGGTTGTTGGTTACCGCCGAACGCATAGCTCTCGACGCCGAACCGCATGACGCGCTAGGTCCACGTTACCGATTCGCGTGGTGGATGATTGCCGACCTCGTGGTCATTATTGTGGTGCTGTTGATCGTGCTGGTCAGCGAGGTGAGAGGGGCTATGCGAAAAAGAAGGTAGTTGTGGCGAAAACCAAGGCCGATGCTGCGAAGGGGGTTGCGGTGTTGGGGTCGGTGACTGTTGCGACAGGGGCTGAGCGTGTGATGAGGTCTGTGCGTAGTGCTCACGCTTCACAGAACGCGCAGCCAGTGGGGGTGGGGACGAAAGGCACTCCGGTCACCCGCGTGGGGAAACCTCCTACACTTATGACGAGGTGGGATGGGCCACCGAAACTGCGACCAGACGGAGCTTATTGAAGCCACTGCTCAAGCGGTTTAGCTACGCTGGGTATTCAGATCAGGTGACCCCTAATACTGGTCACGGTAAAGGCGCTATTCATATCCCAAATAAATCTCTTCCTGCTGGATAGGGCGCTTTACCTGAAGGGGTTAGCCCTATAAATCCAATAGGTACATAGAAAAGACGATTGAGGTGTCAGGTGTGAATGTTGTAGATGCTTTCGATAAATTCGACTACTTCAGAGGATTCTTTCTGGAGTCAATAGCAATCAGTTATTTTGAAGATGGAAAAATAAATTGTCACGTCTCGCTTAGGAGGAGTGGAGAGCATGGTGAGGATTATGGCCCAGACGTGCCCAAAGTGGCTAATATTACAATATGTGACGTCTCGTCATATAGGCTTTATCAAAAACCTAGAATTATGAGATTGCCTATCCTTACTGGTGTCCATCTTGTGGATATTGATGGAAAGCTAGGTATTGACTTTGGAGATTTGCCGAGTCAGCCCAAGGATGCTGAGAGATTTTTATCGTCAAAGTTATTTTTTATTGGAAGACATATTGACTTGCAAGTAAATTGAAAAATTTTTGATAATTTTAGATCTATAATTTTAAAAAGGGTAGGTGTTGTAATCCTTGAATAAGTATGACATTTTTGAAAGGTTTACTTACTTTCAAGATTCCTTGTTGCGGTCTGTAAGTATTAAATATGCGGAAGATGGGAGAAAAAATGGTGAAGTAATCATATATACCCGGGACTATATTGATGGTGCTGAAGTATGGGGAACTGTTACTATTCTTGTCGCTAATGTGTCTTCATAT
>ERZ772956.1787-NODE-1787-length-14298-cov-5.085024_pt1 | contig 14298 bp, 24 predicted proteins | sample MGYA00580683_ERZ772956 | MGnify/ENA primary metagenome ERZ772956 (study PRJEB29015, sample SAMEA2738077) | human oral metagenome | biome: human oral; feature: human-associated habitat; material: saliva | place: China | collected 2212 ... | reverse complement strand
GAACATAATTAATTAAAACTATTTTTGATAAAATCAGAAATAGTTTTTGTAGTATATTTTTATATTATTATTGTATGGATAAAAAACTAAAAGAAAAGTCACTTAAATCAGCACTTTGAATGATATTTCGATGTAAAGTTGAAATACATTACAAGTATTGACAAATGATTATTTTTAGTGTAAAGTTAAATAGACTTACATTAGGAGAGAATATGGAAGAAAAAATAATATATTATGGTACACTATTAGAATTGTATGGAGAACTACTTACAGATAAACAATATTCAGCAATAGACAAGTACTATAATATGGACTTATCGTTATCAGAAATCGCACAAGAAGATAAGATAACAAGACAAGCTGTTAGGGACAATATTAAAAAGGCAGAAGAAAAATTAGAATTTTTTGAAAGTAAATTAAAACTATATAAGAACTTTAAAAAAGAAGATAATATAGTTTCAAAACTAGAAAGAAACATAATTAATCTTACTGCTGAAATAACTACTCTTTCTATTGATAAGTATGAAAAAGAAAAATTAGATAATACATTAAAAGAAATAATTAAAAATGTAGATTCATTAAAGAAAATTTAAGTTAAGGAGAAAATATGGCTTTTGAAGGACTTTCATCAAGATTACAAAATATTATAAGAAAGATAAAGGGAAGTGCTAGAATAACTGAAAAAGACCTTAAAGAAATGACAAGAGAAATAAAGCTTACATTATTAGAAGCTGATGTTAACTTTATGGTTGTTAAAAAGTTTATAAAAAACATAGAAGAAAAAGCATTAGGTGAAGAAGTTTTAAAATCACTAACACCAGGGCAACAAGTAGTAAAAATAGTTAAAGATGAATTAACTACAATATTACGGAGCAGAAAATAGTGAGATAAAATTTGTAAATAGTCCAACAGAACCTACAATAATAATGTTAATGGGGCTTCAAGGTGCAGGTAAAACAACACTTGCAGGAAAACTTGCAAACCACTTTAGAAAAAAAGGTAAAAAACCATTACTTGTAGCATGTGACGTATATAGACCAGCAGCGATAAAACAATTAGAAGTTGTAGGAAAAAGCTTAAGTATACCAGTATATTCAAGAGAAGATACAAAAGATGTTCTTAAGATTGCAAAAGAATCAATAACAAAAGCAAAATCAAGTATGAATGATCTTGTTATATTAGATACAGCAGGTAGACTTCAAATAGATGAAGAACTGATGAGTGAGCTTAAAAAGATAAAAGATAATATTAATATTACAGAAAGTCTTTTAGTAGTTGACTCAATGTCAGGACAAGATGCAGCAAATGTTGCAAAAAGTTTCTCAGAAAAACTTGATATAGATGGTATTATTATTACAAAATTAGATGCAGATACAAGAGGTGGTGCAGCACTTTCTGTTAAAGAAATAACACGGAAAACCAATTAAGTTTGCATCAGTAGGTGAAAAACTTTCAGATATTGAAGAATTTCATCCAGATAGAATGGCATCAAGAATTTTAGGAATGGGTGATGTTTTATCAATAATTGAAAAAGCAGAATTAGAATTTTCTGAAGAAGAATCAAAAGAATTAGAAGAAAAAATAAGAAAAGAAAATTATGACTTAAATGATTATCTAAAACAAATGAAAAAAATCAAAAAAATGGGTTCATTATCATCACTACTTAAGATGATACCAGGAATGGGAAATATACAAAACTTAAATGTAGATGATAAGGAAATTGTTAAGATTGAAGCCATCATACAGTCAATGACTGAAAAAGAAAGGCAAAATCACAAAATATTAAACGGTTCTAGAAGAAAAAGAATTGCCATGGGTAGTGGAACTTCAGTAGAACAAGTTAATAAGTTTATAAAATCATTTGACTTATTTAAAAAAGTCATGAAAGATATTAAAAATCCAAAAGATTTAAATAAGATAATGTCAAAACTTAAATCAGGTGGATATGGAAAAATTTAAAGGAGGAAAAAATGGTTAAAATAAGACTAAAAAGAATGGGAAAGAAAAGAAAACCATTTTATCATGTTGTAGTAGCAGACGCTAGAACAGCAAGAGATGGAAAAGTAATAGATAAAGTAGGAACATATGATCCGATGACAACACCATCTACTATAAATCTTGATTTAGAAAAAGTAGCTACATGGATAAAAAATGGAGCAAAACCTACAGAAACAGCTAAAAAATTAATAGATATAGCAGAAAAAGCTGCAAAATAGTAAAGTGTAAGAAAATATAAGGTTAAGGTGTAATATGGAAAAAACTGTTGAATTATTAAAAGCACTTGTAAAGGCAATAACAAGTGAAGAAGAAGTAAAAGTAATAGAATCAATTTCTGATGACAAAATGGACTTAGTTGTTATAGTATCAGAAGAACATATGCCAAGAGTAATTGGTAGAAATCGGAAGGGTTGCACAAAATATTAGAAACCTAGTAAGATTTTTAAAAGATACAAACAAACACCTATACATTCGTTTTGAAACAGAAGAAGAATATAATGAAAAGGCAAAATAGTTGATATATGAAAATATATTTAAAAGAAGATTTACAAAAATTAAAAAAACAAGAAAATGATAAATATATAGTAATTGGAAAAATTGATAAAAAACACCGGAAATTATGAAGAATACAAAGTTAGTATATATAGTGATGATATATATAGTATTGAAGAATATAATGATATATATATAAAAGAAAAAAATATGTATATTAAGATTAATTTAGAAATAACTGGTAGTTTAAAAAATAGGATAATTGCAGATATATATTTAGATGATCAAATATATGATGATATAATTCTTCAAGGAAAAGAAATATATATTCAGAAGAAAGATTTGAAAAAATTACAAGACGGAGAATATTATATATTAGACCTTTTAGAATGTAATGTATATCAAGGAGAAAAATTAATAGGAAAAGTTACAGATGTACTTAATAATAATATAACAGAAACACTAGAAGTTGATCGGAAGAGAAACAATAGGAAAAAGATTATTAATCCCTATAATCGATGAATATGTAAAAAGTATTGATATTGAAAATAAGAAAATATATGTTCAGGAAGATAATATAGGAAAAATAATAGAATTAGGATATTAGGAAATAGGATAATAAATGAAGTTTATAGTATTAACACTTTTTAAAGAAATGTTTGAAAGTTTAAATACAAGCATTCTAAAAAGGGGAATAGATAAAAAGTTAATCGAATTAGAACTAATAGATATTAGAGACTTTAGTAAAAATAAGCATAAAAAGGTTGATGATATGCCATATGGAGGAGGAGCTCGGAATGGTTATAAGGCCAGATGTGGTATATGATGCATACAACTCTATAGACAAAGAAATCCTTAAAAATTCTAGAATAATACACTTAACACCTAAAGGAGAAGTACTTACACAAGAAAAAGTAAAAAACTTATCAAAAGAAGAAAATATAATACTTTTATGTGGTCATTATGAAGGAATAGATCAAAGAGTACTTGATAAATTAGAAGTAGAAGAAATATCAGTAGGTGACTATATATTAACAGGTGGAGAAATTCCAGCAATGATAGTTATAGATGCTGTTTCAAGAAATGTTGACGGGGTAATTTCTAAAGATTCTTTAGAAGAAGAAAGCTTTTCAAATAGCGATCGGAATGTTAGAATACCCACAATATACAAGACCAGAAATATTTGAACAAATGAGAGTACCAGAAGTATTACTATCTCGGAAATCATAAGAAAATAAGAGAATATAGAGAAAAAGAGTCTTTAAAAATTACTTTAGAAAGAAGACCAGATTTAATAAAAAATAAAAATATAAAGAAGGAGGCCTTAAATGGACAAAATTAGAGCAATAGAACATGAACAAATGAAAAATGTAGTTCCAAAGTTAAAAGTAGGTAATACAGTAAAAGTACATGTAAGGATTACAGAAGGTAACAAATCAAGAATCCAAGTATTTGAAGGAACAATAATTAAAATACAAAATGGTGGATTAAACCAAACATTTACAGTAAGAAGAATATCTTATGGTGTAGGTGTTGAAAAAACATTCTTAGTACATTCACAAAATGTAGAAAAAGTAGAACTAGTAAGAGTAGGGAAAGCAAGAAGAGCAAAACTTACATACTTAAGAGATAGATTAGGTAAAAAAGCTAAGACTAAAGAAGTTGTAGGTGCTAGAATAATTGATGAAGAAATAACTATAAAAGAAGAAAAAGTTTTAGTTCCAGAAACAGCAGAAGAAGAAGTAGTTGAAATAGTAACAGAAGAAGTTGTAGAAGAAGGAGGAGAAACAAATGAATAAAACATATACTCCAAAAGGAAAAGAAATAGAAAAAAAATGGTATATAATAGATGCTAAAGATAAAGTTTTAGGAAGAGTAGCAACAGAAGCAGCAACATTACTTCGTGGAAAACATAAACCTAACTTTATGTTTAACATAGACACAGGAGACCATGTTATAATCATAAACTGTAAAGATATAGTTTTAACAGGTAAAAAATTAGAACAAAAAATGTATAGAAAACACTCAGGATATGTTGGTGGTTTAAAAGAAAAAACAGCTAAAGAAGTAATGGCAAATACACCAGAAAAAGCAATGTATTTAGCAGTTAAAGGAATGTTACCACACACAAAACTAGGTGCAGCACAACTTAAAAAATTAAGAGTATATGCAGATGAAAATCATATGCAAACAGCTCAAAAACCAGAAGTTTGGGAGGTTAAATAATTAAAATGGCAAAACAAGAAAACAAAGTGTTCTTAGGAACAGGAAGAAGAAAAAAATCAATTGCTAGAGTAAGATTAATGGCAGGAACAGGTAAAATAACTGTAAATGGAAAAGATATAACAGAATATTTCGGAACAGAAACATTAATAGTTATAGCAAAACAAGCATTAGAAGCAATAAGCAAATTAGAAAACTATGATGTAATAGTTAAAGTTATAGGTGGAGGATTCTCAGGACAAGCAGGAGCTATAAGACATGGTATAGCAAGAGCATTAATTGAAGCTGATGAAGAATACAGACCAACATTAAAAGCAGCAGGATACTTAACACGTGATTCTCGTATGAAAGAAAGAAAAAAATACGGTCTTAAAAAAGCTAGAAAAGCTCCACAATTTAGTAAGAGATAAGAACAAATATATACTCGAGGGGGGATACCTTTGGGTATATTTTTTATGCCATAAATAATATTAACTAATATAACTGCAAATTTAACAACTTATTGCAGGTTTTTGTAAAAAAAATAGATTCTTAGAGTAAATGCAGGTTTTAGCTAATATTACCTGCATTTAGTGTATAAAAAGCATAAAAAAGGCCACAAAACATTGTTTATAGGGCATGGATAATAAAATATGGTTATTGCAGTTTCTTGAACTTATTGCAGATTAACTTATTCTAAAAATGGATTATTATATAATTTAATATTAATCAAATTTAAGTACCAATATGGTCTTTATCCATATATTAAGGCTATTTTAAGGGATATATTATTTGTTATAATTGCTTACTATACTATAAGTTTAATTCTTATACAACTTATTGCAGTTTAAGGCTAAAAACCTGCAATTATATTTTAAATTTACTTTAACTAATATAACATATAAAAGACTTGCATATAATAGAAAGTGTGATATAATTTGAGTATAAAGCAAGGTTAATTAAAGTTTTAAATAAAATTTTAAAAAGGAGTGATTGAAATGAGAAAAGTACTTTTAACAGGATTATTTTTGTTTTTTGCAGTTTATGGTGTTACAAAAGCAGATGCAGTAGATGATGCTGCGAAATTAGTTTACGACGGAGAAGTGACTACTACAGAAATTTCTAAAATTTTTAGTGCTTCAGAAATGAAGAAAGTGAATGAAAAAGTTAAGGAACTACGGTTAGAAAATTTGAAGAAAGAAAAAGCTGAAGAAGAAAAAGAAAAAGGCAACAAGCTACTAAATCTCATAAGAGCTAAAAAAAATAAGGAAAAAGACAATATCCTTGTAGAGGATATAGACAAGGAATTGACTAGAGTAGAAACAAGAGTTACAAAGCTCGAAACAAGAGTAACTAAACTTGAAACAAGTAAGCAAAATGTTCAAAAATCAAACACTGTTCAAAAAACAGAAAATGCAACTACAAAAAAGAAAATGACAATTCAAGAAGCTTCAGAATTAGTAATACAAGGTAAAGTAGGAGATGGAGAAGAAAGGGTTGAAAAGTTAAAAAAACTTGGATTTTCAAAAAAGGAAATTGAAATAATCCAAAAATCAGTTAATAAAGCAATGCAGTGATTTAGTTTCAACATTTTAATGGAATACAACATAATAATCCTACCTATACAAGATATACAAGAAAAGAAGAGATATATTATCTCTTCTTTTCTTATGCCTATTATATTTCATTTTCATATAGTTCTTCATCATTACTTCTAGATAAGTTAAACCTCAAGTCTATAAGAAGTTTTATCTTTGTAAAGAATGTTTTGAAAAAGCTTTGAGAATATATCTTAGGAAGATTTAATATATCTTTCTTAGCTTTAAGTGCAAATGAGTAATTACCATACGCCTCTATAAGGGCTAGTTTGTTGTTAAGCTCCACATTTATCTTATCTTTAAATTGTTCAAAAGAATAATCATTTTCATATGATATTATATAATTTTCAAAATTAGAGATAAGAGTTTGTATATTTACTATATCTTGTACAGTTTCTACTTTATCAAGTTCATTTGCAAATGCTGATGTATATATAATTTTTTGTACATCTAAAACTGTTTCTCTAAGTTTGTTTTTAAGGTTTGTAATATTGTTTAAAACAGATATTTTCTTGCTTTCTGCTTGGTTATGTGTGTGTATGTGTGAATATATATTAGAAAGCTTTTCTTGAAGATGAACTATTTCTGTAAGCTTCTTTTCTATATAATTATAGTTATCTTCCGATGTTATAGTCTTAAAAGTTTTTTCAAATAGGTCTGTACTAAAAAGTGTACTAAAAAATAGTGGGTATGTACCAGTAAAAAAGCACATTTGTCTAACAATTGCAGTTTCTAGTGGATAGTAGTTACTACTAGGAGTAACTAGTTCAAGCTCATAATATCTAACATGGTCAGGAACTTCTTTAGTAATTATACTAGATAGATATTGTACAGAAGCCTCATTTAACCCAAGCCCTTTTTCAGATCTAAATAATTTAGAAGGTTCAAAAAGTCCCATTCTAACAAGAAAATTATTTTCTGTAAGTTCTGCCTGAAAGAAGTGTAGTATTTCATGTATAACCGAACTATCTAGATTAGTAATATCTAATTCGTTAGAGAAATAGATAGAGTTTGTTGTATAATCATATTTTCCCATAGACATATCTTCAAAATCTGCTAAATACATATTACTTTTACCAAGTGAGTTAAACAGCATTTCTTTAGATATGTTAAACTCAGATACAACAGGATAGATAAGGTCAATAGCTTTTTTAGATATTGTATGTCTATCTTTTGCACTAATTTCTACAGCATTTCTTATACCATTTAGCTTGTGATTAGGTTTTACGCTCATAATACTCCTTTCATAACTTAAAATTATATACATCAAATATACCAAATATATTATGTATAATATATTCTTTTAAGAAAAAAGTATTAAAAAAGTAATATAACTAAAAATGAGTAGGAATGTAAAAAAATAGCTAGATATTGTTACAAACATAGCAGTTGCATTATAAGTGGTATAGTATATATATTGAATTATAATATAATCTGTAGGAGAGAAAAAATGATGAAAAGAAAACTGATGTATAAGATGATAACTATATTAATACTTTGTATAACTATATGTACACATTACATTACAAGTTATGCTATTGTGCTTAGTTTAAATGCAGATACAAGTAATAATAATGTAAAGCTTTCATGGACAGGAAACAATACAAATAAGGGGTATAGGGTATTTAAGAAGAAACAAGGAAGTAATGATTTTCAATTGATGAGACTTACAGATTTTAGTAATGATACAACAAATGAAGAAATAAGGGTACTTAATGTATATCCTACAAAAGAGAGTATTGACCCTGTAATGAGACAGTATGAAGGAATTGTGGAAGATATACCAAAGGCAACTGTAACATATCTAGATGGTAGAACTGAAACAATAGACAGATCGGCTCTTTTAAAGGTTTGGATGGAAGGACGGAAGAGTAAATAGAGATGGAGAGATTACAGATTACCAACCTTTGGGTAAAAATACTGTGACAGGGAAACAAATAATAAAAGTAGACCATGTAACTGTAAAAGAGTTTGAAACAAATCCTAATATGATTTGGAATTATGATGTAATGATGCATGGTATATGGAATGTAAACCACCTTAACGTAATAAACGATAATGCAATTGAAGTTGTTAGAAAATATATTGATGCAGGTAAAGGAGTCTTAATATCACAAGAGGCACTTGGATACCAATATGGAAATAGTAGAGGTATGGGGAAGCTTAAAGATAAGTTTAATATTGTAGTTGGTAAATGGGGAAACAACCAATATGATGTACCAAGGGCATGGATATATGGTGGAACTAAAATTAAGCAAAATAAGTCAGGAGTAATTACACAGTTTCCATGGAACACAGGAAATATAGGAGAAAAATTAAATATAAGACATACTCATACAACATCCAATGCAGCAAAAGGTGATGTTTGGTTTGAATTAACAGATGGAGATTATTACAAACAAGCATATTCGACAGTAGTTCCGGAAGCCGAATTTATAAAATCAGAAGAAGAAAAGAATAATGTTTTGTCTAGAGAAGCAAACGCTAGATATTATCTAACTACATGGAATAATACAGCAATGACACAAGCAGGACATGAAGGAGATACCACAACCGAAGTAGAAAGAAAAATAATTGCAAATACTCTAATATATCTAACACAATCATTTAAACGTAATCAAATGGTAGATGATTCGGCGAAAGATATAGCGGAACCTAATAAGCCTGTAAATATATCAACGGCAGTAAATGAAGATAATACAACAAATATTAAGTTTAATAGACCAGAAGATAAGGGAAGTACTTATGAATATTATGTAGAAGAAACTAATGAAAACTTACAAAAGACAAATAGTAATACACAAAAAGTAGAAGTAAAAACAGGAGTTAAGAAGTATAAGTATCAAGTAGTTGAGGGTAGTGCAGATCCTGTAGAAGGTGAATGGAGAGAAGTAGAGACAACAGGTGATAATGAAAACCTACCTATTGGTCAAATTAATTATACAGGAACACCTAAATATATACATATTAAAGCAGTAGATGGTGCAGGAAATGAATCAGAAGTGTACACACAAAAGTTAGAAAAACCTGCAAACCAAGAGATAGAAATAATAAAAGAAGTAGTAAACCCTAAAAATGAGTATAAGGTGGGGGATAAACTAACATACAAGGTTAAGTTTAAGATAAAAGAAAATGATACTAATAAAGGTAAAATAAGTAATATTGAATTAATAGATACATATAATAGTAGTTACTTAAAGTTAGTAAACAATAGTATAGTTAAACAAAATGGAATAGAAGTAAATACTTCTACTATAGGTAAAATACAAACAAATATTCCTACACTAAACTATGGAGAAACAAAAGAGTTGCAGTATGATATGGAAATATTAGATAGTGCAAACCGGAAAAGGAGATGTAACAAATAATGTAGTAGCATCAGGAACAAGCTTTGCAGGTGGTGATAATGTTGGTGGAACTGGAAGTAAGAAGATAGTAGTAAATGATCCAAAACTAGAAATACAAAAGAGTGTAGATAAGTTAGAATACAAGGTAGGAGATGAAGTAACATACAAAGTTAAGGTAAAGAGCTTAGTACCAGGAACAACACTAAATAATGTAAATATAGAGGAGATAATACCAAAGGGATTAGACTTAAAAGAAGATTCTGCTAAGATAAGTATAAATGGTAGAACATTAGATTCTGGACTGGTTAAAACAAAAGATGGAGATATAACAAAGGTAACAGCAGGATTAACAACAATAAACCGGAAATGATGAGATAATACTAACATACAAATATATAGTAAAAGATGATTATGATGTAGTAAATCCAAAACTAACAACAAAGGTAACAGGAGATAATACAGATCCTAAAGAGATACAAAGTGATATACATATAAACAGTCCAAAGCTAAAGGTAGAAAAGACATTTGAAAGTAATTATGATAAGGATAAGGAAATACTAACATATAGTATAGATATGTATAATGAGAAGAAAGATAGTATAGCAAAAGGTATAGTACTTAAAGATACATTAGATATAGCAGAAATAGAAAAAGATAGTGTAAAAATAGTAGATGAAACAGGAAAAGAAATACCAAAAGATATGTATACTATAGAAGAGATAAAGGATAAGGACCGGAAATACAGTATTAAATGTTAAGTTTAAAGAAGTATACCTAATAGACAAGGGAACAAATAAAGAAGATATAGTAAGAAAAGAAAATATACCTGGAACAAGTGTGTTTAGAAAAGTAAACGTAAAGTATAATGTGAGAAGAAAAAGAGATACAGGTAATAATAGTATAAATACAAAAACAGTGTTAAACTCAAATGGTAATACATTAGATGAAAATGGTAATGATAAGAGTGGTATATCTGCTAAGGTAGTTACAAATATATTATCAGTAGAAGGAAGAGCAGTAGAAGAAGAAGAGTTTAAGAAAAAAACAGAGCTTAAGATAACAAAGACAAAAGAAAAAGAAAATGTAAAAGATGGAGAAAAGAATAGATATAGTATAGTTGTAAAGAATATAGGAGATAACCCTGCAAGAATAGTTAAGATAGAAGATACTATAGAACGGAAAGAGCACAATAGATAAAGATAGTATAAGGGTGCTAAATAGTAAAGGTGAAGATGTAACTAATGATAAGAATATTGTCTTAGAAAAAGAAATAACTGACGGTAAGGTTAAGATATTATTAGACAAGATAGATAAAGATGAAGAGTATAAGATAGTATATGATGTAATATATGCAAAATCAGAAGAAGGATCATTAGAAAAGAGTACAACAAAGGTAAAAGGATTAAATACAAAAGAAGTAACAACAGAAGATGAAACAAATGTAGAAGGAACGATAAAAGAAACTAGTATAGAAGTAGTAAAGACAATGGAAAAAGAAAACCCTAAAGATGTAGATACAAACAAGATAAGTGTGAGTATAACAAATAAGGGGGAATATATAGCAAGAGATGTATTAGTAGAAGAAAAGATAGGAACAAATGGAAAAGTATTAAAAGATACAGTAAAGGTGTTAGATGGGAAAGGAAAGGATGTAACAGGAAGTATAACAGACTTAAAAGTAGTAGATGATAAGATAACATTTAGTATAGGGAAGTTAGATAAGAAAGAAAGTTACAAACTAGTATATGATATTAGGTATAGTGATATAGAAAAGAAAGAAGAGATAACATCAGTATCAAAGGTAAAGGCAAAGAATAGTAAGGAAGAGATAGTAATAACAAAAAATATGTTAGATGCTACAGTAAAAGAGACAGAGTTAGAGATAGAAAAGACAGTAGAAAAGAAAGAATTAAGAGCAGGAGAAAGAAATACATATACAGTAGTAGTAAGAAATGTAGGTAAGTATGATGCAAAAGATGTAGAGATAGAAGATACCCTAATAGGAAATGGAAGATATATAGGAGAAAGTGTAAAGATAGAAAACAGTGAAGAGTTAGAAGTAGAACACTTAGGAAATGCAAGGTTTAAGATAAGGGTACTTCCAAAAGGGAAAGAGTTAAGGGTAAGATACAAGGTAGAATACCTAAAACAAGAAGAAGATAGTGTAGTAACAAACAAGGTATCAGCAAAAGGAAGTAATACAAACAAAGCAGAGCCAAAAGAAAAAGAAGGAGTAAGGGTAAAAGTATTAGGAGTACAAGATATAGTACAAAAGATATTACCAAAAGCAGGAAGAGAAAATAGTAGGCTATGGGTATATGGAATAATAGCATTAATAATACTTATGCCAAGTATGATATTAAGAAGAGAATACATTGAAGCTAAGAAAAGACAAAAGAATAGGATAAAGAAGAGAAACAGAAAATAATATGTTAAGTTCTTAAGGAGGAATTAATTGAAAAATAAGAAGGGGATAACATTACTAGCCCTGGTTATAACAATAGTAATTATGCTACTTTTAGCAGCAGTTGTAATAGGAATGACTATAAATGAGAATGGACTAGTGAAAAAAGTAGAAAAAGCAAACTATAATCAAGCAGTATCAGAAATGTATGAAAAAACAGATGAAAATATATCATATATGGGAATAAAAGGGAGAATAAATAATGATAAGGAGATAAATACAGAAAAAATATATCAGAGTAAGGCATTTAAAGATCTTTATGAAATTCGTGGAGAATACATATATGATAAGGCAAGAAAAATTAATCTTGTAAAAAAAGAAGATTTTGAAAAATATGTTAATGATAAACTTTCTAGTGATAATAATAATGAAGAATTTAATTTAACAGAAAAACCATCAGTAATAGCAGTAACAAATGAAGATACTGCTATTAGGGGTACTGGTAAGATAGGTAGTGATATAATAGTTAAGATAGGTACAAATACATATACAGGTAAAGTAGGAACAAATGGAGAATTTAGTATATCAATACCTAAACAAACAAGTGGAACTACTATAACTATAGTACAAAAAGAAGAAGGCAAAAAAGAAAGTGAAGAAATATCATTAGAAGTGTATAAGACAAGACTTGAAAAGATAGAAATAGACAAGGTAGTAAACACAGATACAAAAGTAACAGGAAAGGCAAAGCCTGGAGCAGATGTTAAAATTGTAATATCACGGAAGAGAATATACAGGAAAAGCAAATAATGAAGGTAAATTTGATATACCAGTAACAGGAATATCTGATGGAGATGTTATAATTGGAACACAAAGTATTGGAGATAAGGTAACAAGTGAAGAGATAAGGGTTACAGTAGGTGTAGGAAAAGGACAAAAACCTATAGTACATGAAGTAACAACAGAAAGTACTACTTTAACAGGTAAAGCAGATCCTAGAGCTAAGATAAAGGTTATACTAGAAGATGGAACAGAACATGTAGGGTTTGCAGACGCAGCAGGAGACTATAGTGTAACAATACCTACACAAGGTATTAATAAAAAGATAAGAGTAACACAAACAATAGCAAGAAGAGGAGAATCAGATGTAGAAGAAATAACTGTAAAAGGAGGAGCAGCACCAAAACCAGTTATTAATGAAATGGATACAGATGATACAAAAGTTACAGGAAAAGGTGTACCAAATTCTAGAGTGTTTGTAAAAATACCAGGAAAGATGGAAAGATATGTAAACGTAAATGGAAATGGAGATTGGGAATTAGAAACTGGACTTTTAGATGGTGGACAAGAAATAATTGCACAACAAGAATTACCAGATAGACCAAATAGTGCAGAAGTTAAAAGAAATGTAGTGCAATTACCAGCGCTTCGGAAATCCAAGTATTGACCAAATGAATACAGCACAAGATGTTATATATGGTTGGGCAACACCAGGGGCAACAGTTAAGGTACATGCACATGGTGTATTTGTAAGAGAAATTGGAACAGACCCTAGCCGGAAGATGGTGGACACATTTAGGACATGAAAGAGGGAATACTATAGTAGAAGCACAACAAAGAGTGGTGGGAAGACCATGGTCAGGATGGGCAAGAATGGTGGTACAACAATTACCACAAATGCCACAACCAACTATTAATTTTATAGATTCATTAAATAACATCTGATTTTTTTTTAACAACCTAATATTATTTCCATAAATATCAATATATTTTATTGGGAAACGATACTCAAGATTCTGGTCACGATAGTTAAGATACAACATACAATTATTTCCATAATCAAACCAACCAGCATCCTCAATAGAAATTTTATCCAAAAAATCTATTAAGGATGATTTTTTTTTATTCTCCATACAACTTACCTCCATATAGTTTTTTTAAATACATTCATACCTTCAACAAAACATAGAAATTATCATTCTATTTAACTTTAGATTCTATTAAAATAATAATCAAATTGTTTCTTGTTGTTAATTTCAAATTGTAAACAAGCAATTGATAAATATTATTTTCATATAATTCACAATAGCTTCTTATCAGTATTGAAGGAGATTGCTACTTACTTTTAATTTCCAAAAATATGAATTAGGATATTAGAAACATATCAATAATAATCGCTCAAAATAAACTCATAAAGATTAGTATTTAAAAACACCCTCTTATATTATATCAAAATATATTCTAATATAAACCTATC
>ERZ772956.1780-NODE-1780-length-14339-cov-3.565178_pt1 | contig 14339 bp, 10 predicted proteins | sample MGYA00580683_ERZ772956 | MGnify/ENA primary metagenome ERZ772956 (study PRJEB29015, sample SAMEA2738077) | human oral metagenome | biome: human oral; feature: human-associated habitat; material: saliva | place: China | collected 2212 ... | reverse complement strand
ATTGCGCCGATGGTACTGCAATGCAATGTGGGAGAGTAGGTAGCTGCCTTTTTTTGTATTGAAGCCCCGACTGCGATGAGTGGTCGGGGCTTTGTGCGTTTATATGGGTTTAGCGAAAGCTGGTATAAGGAAAGATTATACCTTTCTTTGAATATGGAATAGGGCGAGTGTATTTCTTTAGAAATGGCTCTTGTTATTTCATTAGGAGGGCTTTTTCTTTCATAACCTCTGATCCTATAATCTGATTCAATTTAGAACCTATAATATCATCAGAGTAAATACTCTGCCAGTGGCTTTCAAATAATGGCTTTTCTATATTGCAACTTCCTGAAGAGTCAAGAGCGTAGATGATGAGCCTTTCCTTGTCGCAAATGCCCATTAAGTTAGAGCGTAACATACGAGCGTATGACAATGCTTGGCGAAATGCTTTTTGTTCCTCTAACATTGATGAAATGTCTAGTTTAGCTTCAATTACCAGCGGAGCACTTTCAAAATGTTTAGCCCCTTGTGGGAAGAATACAAAGTCGGGAATAGCCTTCTCTTTTCTCCCTGCTTTTAGCTGTAATTGTCTTGTCCAATCAGAAACGTGATAACCTATTCGTTTTAATATGGGAATAAGGATATTCTCTTCTACATCCTTTTCTTGTTTAATTTTCCCAAAATCAATTGCTTTACCAACATAGAGTTGGGGATAATTATTAGTTTTTGCACCTTTTTCTTCTGCTAACCTCAATAACTCTGAATAGTCTTTGGCTGAAAATGCTACTCCGTTTATTCCTTGTAAATTCTTACGGACAATAGGTTGCTGCGAGAAATAAGGATCATTCTTCAAGTCTGCAAACGATATCTGTGGAAGTCTTATCCCTTTACATACAGTCGTTCGGAAATGGTAATAATCGAAAGGGTTAAAGATACCAACAGATTCTGCACGCCAAATAGAATGGATAAAACTTCTTGGCGATGTGCAATATATAATAACGAGGTCTCCTTTACGTGTTCTCTCGTTGCAAGCCCAAATAGATGTTTGGGCTTGTGAATCTTTCCCTAATGATTCGAGAAACTCAAAATCTCCTTTGCCAGATCCTCCAGTTAGCCATACATTTGTAGGTGGTGGCAATTCTTCATTCTCTTGTTTTTCTTCTTCTGACAAGACTCTTGCTCCGTAATCGTATATGCAGGCGCAGACTTCAGCGTCTGTTAGTCCATTTTCTTCTTGAAATTTATTTATTGCGCCACAAATGTCATAGTAGTACATTAAATATTCTTTATAACTTTTTGTGCGCGGAATAGGTGGCAGTTCTATACCCAACGCATCACAGCTTTTTTGAATAATATCAAATCTACGTGGAAGAAGGATAGGCTTGAAATAAGCATCATAAAAGTATAAGTACATTGATAAAGCATCTATTGTAGCTGCTTTTTGTCTGAATTTATCTGCTTTGATAAAATAATTTTCTTCAAACCAAACAACCTTTTCTTCCTGAAATTCAAACTCTTTTAAGTCATAGGATTCTACAAAAGTTTCGAAACTCTTGCGCTCGGAAAGTTCTTCGATTAAGAGATTCCGTTCGGAAAGGTTAACTCTGTGCACATATATAAAATCTGTAAAATACTGAGGTTCGATATCACTGTCCAACTTTTGTAAGAAAGTTGCTATGTTCTCTATTTCTTTATGAGCATCGTTTGGTTCAGGATTAAACATTGCAATTGCATTTTGTCCATCTGTTGACTGCTTATAGTAATTCCATAATGTTTTGTTCATAGTTTTTTTATATATTTATTCTCTTGGTATTGTTCGTCATAGAACGAAGATGCAATAATTAGAGATGTCTAAAATATTGATGCGATACTTCTTTACATGAGCCTTGTATCGTAAATCTACTCTCTATAGCAGAGTATTAGAGTTTATCGGTAATTATGGTATCTTCTTGTCTGTATATCAGTACTGCAAATGTAATTATTTCTATTGATAAAGGGAAATATTAGAAATAGTTTTTTGTATGATAGTATGATGAAAGTTGTCCTTGTGAATGTTTTATCATAAAAAGTTGATATTTTTTGCTGAAATATTTGGTGGATTAAAAAAAACGTCGTACTTTTGCACTCGCTAAAAAGAAATAGCAACACTGCTTCAGTAGCTCAGTTGGTTAGAGCACCTGACTGTTAATCAGGGGGTCGTTGGTTCAAGCCCATCCTGGAGCGCAAAGAGAGGATAGTCGTAAGGCCGTCCTCTCTTTTTGTTTGTATTCTGTTGTTGGGTTTAATATGCTTGGGTGGTTTAGGCGTGTTTTTAATACTTTAATGGTATTGTTCTTTAATGGGTTGGTGTTGCATCTTGTTGGAGCTGGACAATAGGTCAGTAGAGTTTTGGTGGAAAGGGGTACTTTCTTTCTTGTTGCTTTCGGTAAGTGTTCTGTAAAAAGCATCTTGGTTTTGTAATAATAATTCGTAGAAGAAATGCTAATTTCGATTTGGCGTTGCGAAAGCGTAGGTTTTGCGATGCAAAAGAGCCGCTTTTACCCTGCAAAACCTACGCTTTTGGAATGCAAAACAATAGGTTTTGTAAAGTGTTGATGATTAGGTGGTTAGGCGATGAATGGTGTTGTGAAAAATGTTTACAGTATTATTGTGTTTTTCTGTTTATAGAATGATGTGTGTAAGGGAGTAGGGCAGCATTTGAAACGTTGGTTCTATTCTATAGGATTGCACTGTATGACAATTCTTTTGCTGCGTTTTTAGAGTTCTACTTTATACCAGTAGGCTTGCAGGCGAATAGCTTTGAATGGTTTGTTGCTGTGGTGGCTTTTGTCTTTCGTATGGAAGTCTGTTTGTAATAAGCTGTCGCATAGCAACCTTCGCATAGAGCAAGAGATTCGTTTTATTCTGATTTTCTATTTTGAGTTCGGAGCGTATAGTGTGCATATAAACAGAGTAGAATAATAGCAAGCGTAATTGTTAATTGCTGTGTTTATTGGTTGTTTTTTTTATTTTTTCTTGCATAGTATCATTATTTAGTTTATCTTTGCCCATCGGAAAAGAAGAATATTAGATTCTTTGCAAATTTAACTACAAACAATTTAACAACAAACAATTTTAAATTATGAAGAATTTTTTACATTTGAGAGTTTTGGTGGTAATGCTTACTGCCGTTTTGGGAGTGTCTAACAGTTTCGCTGACAATGATCTTGACGAACAACTTGTTTTTCTTGGTCAGAAGATGACTAAAGAAAATGGTAACAAACTTGACTCTGAACGTAAATGGGTTAAGTCTGGAACTGTGAAGTTTGATGCTGATACTCGTACTATTACATTAGAAAACGCTGAGATTGTTGTTACTGCAGAAAACTGTCCTCAGTACCAATCAGAAAGCGGTACTTGGTATCCTGTTATCGGTACTTTCCGTTTTTATTGCCCAACTAACAATATTACTGTGAAGTTGATTGGTAAAAACTCTATTACAACAACTCAGACAGGTTTTGTGATGTTGACATATCAAGATGCAGAGTCTGTGAATATTGATATGACGGGCGGAGGTAGCCTTACTATTAATGCAGGATTGAATGGTATCGATGCCAGACATACAGGTACACTTAACATCAAAGACGTAGATATGAACATTAAAGGAGCCAGATGTGGTATTTCTGGCGGATATGCAAGTCGCTTGATAGTTGATAACTCAAATGTTATGTCTGAAGGTAAATACGGTGCAATTTGCTCTTTCAAGAAGTTTTCAATGAAAGGTGTAAAGTGTGTTTCACCTGTTCCAGACCCAAGTGCAACTCCTGAAGATGAAGAAGACCCAAAGAGCACTAAAACAGTTTCATTTGAAAAAGGTGGTGTAACCAATGCGTATGGCACACCATGGGGCTTGGTTGTTTTGGAGCGCGAAACTACAGGTATTGCTACTAAGCCAGCTGTTAAGAACAATGCAACAGTAGTTGCTGTTTACGATGTATCTGGCCGATTGCTCAACGATTTGCAGAAAGGCATCAATATCGTTCGTTACAGCGACGGTAGCGTGAAGAAGATTGTTAAGTAAGCAATGTTGAGAAACGAATTTACATCGAAAGAACAGTAGTTAATGAGTGTTTGAGTATGATGTAGAATTCGTTCGAGATACTTTAGGAAACTCATATCCGCAATTAGGTTATGGGTTTCCTTTAAACAAAAAAGAAGTTAAGGTAACTTTAAAGAAGTTTGCTATTGTAACTTGTAGAGTTGGGAGAATTTTAGACTATAAATATAATAGAATTAGAATTACTTTAGAACTAAACGTATAATCTTATGAAGAAAATATTGCTTTTACTTGTACTCTTTTCAGTGGGAAGTATAGTACGAGGCAATCCTGTGAGTTTGGAGAAAGCACGCCAAATAGCTTTAAAGTATATTAAAGGCAACAGTGCTCGCTCCCCCCGTATGCACGCACAAACTTCAAACGCTGTAAAGAGCGTGCAACTCTCTACCGATGCTTATTATGTTTTCAACGTAGGGAGAAATGATGGATTTATTATTGTAGCTGCCGACGATAAGGCACCAGCCGTTTTGGGACATTCTTATAACGGTACATTCGATGAGAAGAATATTCCCGACGGAATGAAATGGTGGTTGGAATGTTGTCAGCGTTATGTGAAATATGTTGCTACCCATAAGCAACCAACAATGTTGGCAAAGCCAGCAAAACTTCAAGATTTGTCTGGATTGATGACTACAAAATGGAATCAGACAAGTCCTTATAACCTCAGATGTCCGAAATTCGATGAAGGATATGCTGCAACGGGTTGTGTTGCTACTGCAGCAGCGCAGATTTTGAAGTATCATGAATGGCCACAGAACGAAACCTCGTTGATTCCAGGCTATGAATCAAAGATGCAGAAGTACGAACAAACCCTTCAAGACCTCCAACCAAAGAAGTTCAATTGGGGAGCAATGAAGGATAGTTACAAATTTCAAGAAGATGCAGACGAGGTTGCTTGGCTTATGCGCTATGTCGGACAAGCCGTGAAGATGCAATACTCTCCTAAGGAATCGGGTGCCAATGTATTGCTGGCATCGTTCAAGGAATATTTTAACTATGCGGCTACGGCACAAGAAATAGAACGTTCGTTATATACAGAAGCTGAATGGCAGCAGAGAATCTACGACGAGATAAAGGAAAAACGCCCTGTGTTGTACACGGGTGGTAAGTTTGATGTTGTTTCTGGAGTCATTGGTTATCACGCCTTTGTTTGCCACGGCTATAAAGATGGCAAGTTCCTTATAAATTGGGGCTGGGGCGGTTTGTCAGACGGCGAATACGATTTGTCTGTGCTCAATCCGACCTTACAGGGAACAGGTTCGTTCTCTGGTGGCAGTGGTTACACCATTAAACAAGCTGTTATTGTTGGCTTGAAGCCAAACAAGACAGGTCAGCAGCCTGAGAATGCTACCAATACCATCTTTGTGCAAGATATAAAAGATGTACAAGACAAGTATCAGCGAGCAGACAATTCTGCAGACTTTGTCATTGACAGAATCGGCTTGAAGGTCTTGGCAAACAATTACACGAAGCAGAAGATAACATTTGGCTGGCAGCTTCGAGATGCAGAGAACAAGCCAGTAGAAGGCACAGCAATTCTTGGGCAGGTAGATATTCTTAATATGATGCCCAATAACCGCACATACGAATGTGTGAGCAATTCGTTGACTTTTGGTAAGAATCTGTCTGCGGGGATTTATTATCTTGTTCCAATGTATGCTGCCGAGTCAGATGGCGGCAACACTTGGAAGCCTTGTGTAAACTCAAGTATGTATATCAAACTTGATGTTAAAGACAAGGAAATGCTTGCTACTGCTTTCAGCAACAGAAGCGATGTGGAATGCAAAACGCTGATACACGAAGGACAAGCAGAAGAAAATATCGAAACAAAGATAACTGCAACGCTTCTTAATAAAGGTATATCAAATACCGTAAACGTATATCTTTACGACGCAACGACAGGCAAGAATGCGAATGCCGTTGGCTTTATGATAGACGCAAAAGCAGAGCAGAAAGTTGAAATTCCCTATACTCCTAAAACAGCGGGCAAACATCGCGTTGAACTCTATGCTGATAACGTAAGGAAAGTGAAGATAGGCGAATTGGAAATAGATGTTAAGGAAGGCTTAGATGCTGAATTAACGCAAAGTGGCTATAAGATTAAGAATACCCAAGGCAATGTTGTAATAGACAAATTTGAATGTGATGTTACAGTAGAAAACTGGGATAGTAAACCTTATAAGAACAAAATCATAGCCATTCTTTCTGACCGCAGTTCTGCCAATGTGGAAGTATTGACCCAAGATGTTGATATTGCCGCAGACGGAGTACAGAAACTTACATTTACCTTTAGCAAGATGGAAGATGGTGGCGAGTACTGTGTGAAGATTTATTATATGAAAAAGAATCTGCAGACAAGACTCTCTCTCGCTGCTCCGCCATATTATACATTCCGTTTGAGCAATGGTATTGAGAATATAGAGAGCGGTAATGCAGAGAATGGTATTGTAACAATCTACCGCATTGATGGCAGCGTGGCAGCACGTGTGCAGCAAAATGTCGTGAAGCAGACGCTGAAAGAAATGCCTCATGGTGTTTATATCATAAATGGTAAGAAATACCTGAGCTATTAAAAATATAAGAATGTCTAAATTTAATATACATAAACCATAACTAATTGAAGGCAGTGTAGATTTTCGAGAGCAATCTTAAGAGCCTATCACTGCATAAGATTAAAAAAGAAACTATAAACTATGAAACATTTATTTATGTCATTGATAGTAGCTTCTGCCTCAATGTCGGCAGTAGCACAAGATATACAGATAATGAATACACCAGTCCTTTCAGGAGTGGTGGCAAAGGCTAAACCACAAATTGAAGCAAACCAACGTTTAATAAGCGATTATCACGAAGTAGGAGGATATGGAAATGCTCCCTTTAACAATGGAGAAAAAATGATAGGTTCTTTCTACTCTCAAGAGATGTTGAAACCTTTCATTGGGTGCAAGGTTAAATCAATTAGAGTACTTTCTGCAGATGCAAGTCGTATTCAGAATGTTTTTATTAAGGAAGGAAGCACAATATACGATGCCGCAGAGGTTAAGGCAGAAGGAACACTTGGCAATTCTATTGGTGACAATTGGTACGAAGTTAAGCTAAGTAAGGAAATTGAAATAACAGCAGAAACTAAGGGATTTGCAATCGGATACAATTTGGTTGCTGGCAATCAAGGTAAAATAACCGTCGGAAAGAATGGTGTAAACTCTTATAGAGGCAATCTATATACTTATTTTGAAAGAACAAACGAATGGATAAACCGTTCTACAACCCAGCCATTGACATTACCATTGCAATTGGTAGTAGAGCCTGCTGCTGGAACAACTATGAGCGAACTGGTGGTCAGCCATATCGAATTGCCAAATTATACTGAGGTTGGAAAAGCGATTAATGTAGATTATTGGCTAACCAATGCAAGCTCAACACCGATAAACGACTTTGAACTTGACGTTCAGATTGACAATAAGAGCGTAAAGACCATAACAGTGGAACAAGGTGTTGCAGTAGGCGAAACTAACAGGAAGTTTAGTATTGCTGAACTTCAGCCGAATATCTCTACAGCAGGTAAACACAATCTTGCTTTGGTATTGAAGAAAGTAAATGGAAAAGAACTTAAAGATGTGAAGGGCGTTGAGAACAATCACAAGGTTCTTTATTATAAAGAGGTAGTTGCACGCCAGAAGACTTTGGTGGAAGAATATACTTCTGAACGTTGCAGAAACTGCTATAGAGGTATTCAGAATATTAAAGAACTCAAGAAGCGACAGCCTGATATGGTGATGGTTGCAGTACACCTTAACGAAACCTCATTCCCTGATGATGTAGCTGCACCAGAGAGCCAGTTTATCAAACGAATGGCAAATGTCAGCGGATTGCCTTCTTTTGCTTGCAATAGAACTGCTTTTATTTACAATAAACAGGAAACCATAGCAAATCCGAATATTGCTGGTGAGTCTTCTCCTGAGCTTGTAAAGGTGATTGATAATTTCTACAATTTTTCAAAGAAGAATACTTGCGTGTTCTCAACACTGGGCATCGTGAACAAATACGATAAGGACAGCAGGAAGATAAAAATAACAGTTACAGGCACAGGTGTGAACAAAGCGAAGGAGTTGCTCGAGGACTATGCGCTCTTTGTTCTTGTTACGGAGAATAATGTAGATGGCCACCAGGGCGACGAAAGTGGATATCTCGTGGAAGTTAAGCATCAAGATGTACTTCGCGGATATGTTTCAGATGTAAAGGGCGACAACGATCTTGTGTGGGAAGGTGATAACTTCACAAAGACTTACGACTTTGCCATACAGAATGATTGGAAGCCTGTTGATTTGGAAGTAGTAGCATTTATTGCTCCTAAAATAAAGGAAATCGGTGTGAATCTTGAGAGTTTGGCTGTGCAGAACTGCATTAGTGAGCCTCTTGCCAAAGACCCTAATGCTATTGAAAATGTAGCGACGGACTTGCCTGCAAAGGAAGTAGGACGCTACAATGTCAAAGGTCAGCGCATATCAGCACCACAGAAGGGAATCAACATAGTGAAGTTCTCTGATGGCAAGGTGTTGAAAGAAATAGTCAAGTAACGATTAAAAGAGATATGCTGTTCCGCAGAAATGATGGAACGCATATCTTTTTATTCCAACGAATGCAAGACAATTTTATTTATTAACAATTAATACATCATGTTATGAAAAAAACTTTTTTATCACTTTTAGTACTACTTACTTGTGCTATCAGCACAGTTAGTGCGCAATTACCATCGGTAACGCTTAAAGACATTAATGGCAAAACTGTACGTACAGATACTTTGTCAAATAATGGAAAGCCATTCATTATTGATTTTTTTGCAACTTGGTGTAAGCCTTGCAACCGTGAGCTGAAGGCTATTAGCGAAGTATATAATGAATGGCGTGAAGAAACAGGTGTGAAAATCTTTGCTGTCTCTATTGACCAAGCACAGAATGTGAACAAGGTGAAGCCACTTGTAGACGAGAATGGCTGGGAGTATGAAGTGTTGCTCGACCCGAACAGTGAGTTTAAGCGCGCTTTAGGCATACAGATGATTCCTTATGTTCTTATTTGCGATGGCAAGGGGAATATTGTGTATAAGCACAACGGCTATACAGAAGGAGCCGAAAACGAGTTGATAGAGAAAGTTCGTGAACTTGTAAAATAGCAAAAATAGTTATGAAAAAAAGTATCTGGTTGCTATGTTTGCTTGCTCTTGGTGCAGTAAAGGCTACTGCACAAGAGCAGGACGATACCGACAACGGGAAGGTCTCTGTTACAGGAAGTATTCAGAGCGATATTCTTATCCCACAGGAAGACCTCAAGATTGGGTCGCCCAAGTACAAAGACAAGGTATTGACGAACTCTTTTCTCGACCTTAATCTCATTAGCAAGAATGTAGATGCGGGTGCGCGATTTGAATTCTTGAGATTCCCATTGCCAGGTTTCGAAAAGGATTATAAAGGGTATGGCGTACCTTATTTCTATTTAAAAGGAAAGTTCGAGAAGCTTGAAATTACATTAGGAAGCTATTACGAACAGTTCGGTTCTGGTTTTATTCTACGAACTTACGAAGAGCGTAGTTTGGGAATAGACAATTCATTGTTAGGAGCACGAGTTGTTTACAAGCCTTATAAAGGTATTGTAATGAAAGCCATAACTGGCGAACAGCGAAGATATTGGGCACACAACGACTCATGGATAAATGGTGCTGACCTTGAGTTAAACCTTGGAGAATGGTTCAGTGGATTGCAAAAGAGCGATACACGCATTATGTTAGGTGGTTCTTTCGTAAACAAATACGAGAACAATAAGGACGACAACATCATGGTAGACCGTACACACAAGTTAAATCTACCACAGAATGTAAACGCATGGGACGCTCGTATTCAATTGCAAAAAGGCGGATTCAATGTACTTGCCGAGTATGCAGAGAAAACACAAGACCCTTCGTTTACAAACGGCTACATCTATCGTAAGGGAAATGTGGCAATGCTTTCTGCCTCTTATTCACAGCGTGGAATGAGCGTTCTGTTACAAGCAAAACGTTCTAACGATATGGCTTTCAAGAGCGACAGAAACAGCATTGGTGTATCTTCGTACATCAACCACTTGCCAGCATTTACCCAAGATCAGACCTATGCGCTTGCAGCATTCTATCCTTATGCAACCCGTCCTGACGGCGAGTGGGCATATCAAGCACAGTTAGGCTACAAGTTTAAGCGCAAAACCTTCCTTGGAGGTCCTTATGGAATGAATGTGAAAGTGAATTTCTCACACGTTCATGCCATTGACAAGCACACCAACCTCGCAGGTTCTATTGACAACGCTACTGTAAAAGGTTCAAAAGGCTATGGCTCTGCCTTCTTCAAGTGGGGCGACCAAACCTACTATCAAGATTTGAATATACAGCTTGAGCGTAAAATCTCTAAGACATTCAAGCTGAATTTGATGTATATGAACCAGTTCTACAACAAGACTGTGGTAGAAGGTGAAGGTGGTATGATACACTCTGACATCTTTGTTGCAGACGGTAAGTACACTTTCTCGCCAAAGGTAAACCTTCGCGGAGAGGTACAATACCTTTCTACAAAGGAAGACCAAGGAAACTGGTGGTTCGGTTTGCTTGAATTGGCAATCGTTCCTCATTGGATGTTTACAATAAGCGATATGTATAATTCTGGTGATAGCAAGCTACATTACTATCAAGGATTTGTAACTTTCAATGCTGGTGCCCACAGATTGCAGTTGGGCTATGGTCGTACACGTGCAGGCTTTAACTGCTCTGGTGGTGTATGTCGCTATATCCCAGCAAGTAAAGGTGTTACAGTTTCATACAATTATAATTTCTAAACAAGACATAAAATGAAAAGAATAATTCCATTACTAATAGCGTATGTGGCAATATTTTTCTCTTCATGTGCAAATGTAGATGAAGGCGATAGATATATTAAAGTAGAATCTTCTGAAGCTAAGCGTGCTGTACTTGTTGAAGAATTTACGGGGCAGAGATGTATAAACTGTCCAGAGGCGCACGAACAATTGACAAAGATACAAAAGGAATATGGAGAAGACAAAGTTATCGCTGTTTGCATACACGCTTCTGCGTTGGCAGTGTCTCCATTAAAAACAAAGGTTGGTGAAGAATATTATAAGCACTGGAAGGGCGACGGTATTCCGAGTGCCATTATTAATCGCTCTGGTCGTATGCAGCGAGTAAGTGCATGGGCAGGTATTATTAACAGTGAACTTCAGAAACCCACTTCTGTTTCGCTTTCTATGACCAATAAGTACAATGCTGCTAATCGTCAATTATCAATTGATGTGAATGCGTTGAGCCGAGAAAAGTTCGATGGCAAGTTGCAAATATGGATAGTAGAAGATGGTATTGTTGCCAAGCAACTTCTTAAAGACAATCGCGTTGATGCCAATTATGTTCACAACCACGTATTCCGTGCAGCTGTAAATGGAACATGGGGAACAAATATTGCTTTACAAGAGAATGTTGAAGCAAAGAGCAACTTCTCTATTCAGTTAGACGCAAAATGGAACGAGAAGAACGTTTCAATTGTAACTTTCGTTTACAATGATTTCGGTGTGCAACAAGTGGTTAAACAACATGTAAATAGCTAATAATATTTTTTAAGTTAATAAGAAAGGGAAAAACAATGAAAAGAATACTATTTTTAGCAGCTGTGTTGCTCTCAATGGGTATGGGTGCAATGGCTCAAAGTGCAAAATCTGCACTTCAGTTTGTTGATGACAAAGGAAATGTAATAGCTGATGGAGCTGTTTTTGAAGTTACTGAAGTGACAGTTGATACTGACTTTGGTACAACTTATATGAAACCCCATCTGTTTGTAAAGAATGTAGCTCCTCTGAGTAAAACGGTAGCGGTGAAGCTTGATTTAACTTCTATGCCTTATGGAAGTTTTCAATGTTGTGTGGGGCAGTGTAAAACATTTGATGAGCCTTCTGTGGGAATGTCAGATACAAAGGCTGTAAAGCCTGGCGAGTCATTAGATATTCAAGCAGAATGGTTCCTTACGGGAGAAGCCAATTCTCCAACAACTTGGATTGCAACGCTGACAACAGGTTATGCTGAACAGACAAACAGCCCAAATGGAGTGCCTGAAACTAAGATGACAGACGAAGGTCCTTCAGTTAAAGTTAAATTCGTTTATACTCCAACAGGTGTTGCCTCTGTTAAAGACAGCAATGCAACTGTAACCGAAGTTGAGCGTTACAATGTTCAAGGCCAGAAGATTTCAAAGCCTTGCAAGGGCATTAACATCATCAAGCTCTCTAACGGAAAGACCGTTAAGAAGTTGATGCAGTAATGTGCAATGATGGGCAGAACTACCTGCTCTAAAGAAGCAAAGGTCTTGTAATTTACTAAGTTCGTATAAATACAAGGTTATATAAAAGCCATATCTTTTTTCTGTTAAGGGATTAAGATATGGCTTTTTTGTTTTAACGTGAGTTTGAGAATTATAAGTGTATGCCAACAATGGGAAAGTGTTGATTTATATTAACTATTCGGTGGAGTGTAGGTATAGATAACGACAAGTCCTACTTTCGTGGGACACGAAAGTAGGACTTGTGCCCCACAGGTTATACTTTAGTTGTTATTAACATTTCGATTCTTTTTGGAGTATAAAACATTCAGCACGATAGTCTATTTGTCGAACTTACGTTGTTTTTTATAATCGCATCAGCTATTTCCTGTATTTTTGAAGGAAGGTAGATAGTGCGTGGCGAATGGAGCGCAATCCAAATTCTTCGGTGTGTACCTCTTCAAGGTCGAGCCACAATGCTTCTTCCGCATCGTCGTTGGCTTGCAGTTCTGTTTCGTTGCTGACTTTACAGATGAAGAACGAATCGAGTGTAGGCACAACAAAACCACTGTATTCGTATCGGTTGAGGAGAGTGGTGAAAAATTCAAATTCCGTAACTGTCAGTCCTGTTTCTTCTTTCACTTCGCGCATCAAGGCTTCGTCTATGGTTTCTCCAATATCGGCAAAGCCTCCTGGCAAGTCGAGCGTTCCCTTTGCAGGTGCCTTGCTTCGACGCAGCGTCAGTAGTTGTCCTTTGCTGTTCAGAACGAAGGCTGCAACGGCAGCACTTGGGTTCAGGTAGTATTCAAAGCCACAGCGTTTGCAGCGTTTGCTTTTCTCGTCTTGTTCTTCAAAGCTGCTGCTGCCACATACGGGGCAGTATCTGAATTTCTCTAATACGTGCATTGATTTAACTCTGTTTAGTAAGTTGTTAATATAAAGTCTATATTCTTTAAAAATAGTTTAAGTGCAGATTGAATCGTCTGCTATGTTTGCAAATATACTAAAAACTCTAAACATTCAGAATTATTCCACCGTTTTTTACTAAATTTGCCTATAATACTTGATTTTTGCCCACCTTTTACAGCGAGGCAGATAATTTTCAGAAATAAAGACAATGAATTTTAAGAAGTTCTTTTTAGTAGCAGGCTTAGCAGCCACCACAATGTTTGCTGCTGCACAAAGCAGATTTGAGGTGAAACTATATAATAGTCGCCAGCCTTACAACAACGGCGATAATATGGACACAGCCAAGGTGCGTGTCTATTTGCCTATTGACCGCGAGGCTACGGGCAGAGCGGTTATTATTTGTCCTGGCGGCGGTTACAGTTCGCTTTCTATGGATACGGAAGGCTACGACTGGGGGGAGTTCTTCCAAAATCAAGGCATTGCTGCCATTGTTCTGAAGTATCGTTTGCCACACGGCAATCCTGAAGTGCCCATTGCCGATGCCGAGCAGGCTATAAAACTGACACGTATGAATGCGACTTCATGGAAGATAAACCGCGACAATGTGGGCATTATGGGCTTTTCGGCAGGCGGACACCTAGCCGTTGCCTCGGCCACCTACGCCTCAACCAATTATCTTTCGCCCTTGGGCATCGTGCCAAAGGTGAGCGTAAGACCCGATTTTGTGGCAGCGCTCTATCCCGTTGTTACGCTAACAGACAAACGTTATGTGCATCGGCGTTCGCGAAAGGGAATCTTAGGCGAATGGGGCAAGTGCAACAAGAAACTGAAAGACTCGCTATCGCTTGAACGACATGTACCCGCTAACTGTCCGCCAGTGTTCATTGTGCACTGCGACGACGACCCAATAGTAAGTCCAGGCAATAGTCGTTTGCTCGACTCGGCACTCACATCACGCCGCATTCCGCACCAATACATACGCTATACCACAGGCGGACACGGTTTTGGAGCAAGCG
>ERZ772956.1777-NODE-1777-length-14355-cov-20.708322_pt1 | contig 14355 bp, 16 predicted proteins | sample MGYA00580683_ERZ772956 | MGnify/ENA primary metagenome ERZ772956 (study PRJEB29015, sample SAMEA2738077) | human oral metagenome | biome: human oral; feature: human-associated habitat; material: saliva | place: China | collected 2212 ... | reverse complement strand
TCAAATAAGTCTTCTGGATTTTCTGTTGGATAGACTTTTTCTATATCTGATACTTGTTTTTCTATCCATGATTTACTTCCCATGCCCATTATTCCGCAACCTGCTGTCATCATTAACACACATGCTACTGTTATCGTTCCTATTATTTTCGATATTTTCTTTTTCACTTTGCTTTCTTTCTCACTTTTTTCTTCCTTCATTTTCCTAATCCTCTGTTGCATTTTTTTCTATTATATCATATTTCTTTTCAAAAAAAATAGAACTATCAATTCCATCTATTATTTGAAATTGGCGTTCTATTTTACGCTATTACTATTTGCCTTGTATCGACTTCTCCCACGCTATTTATCAGTACTACTTCCATTACCTGCATTCCGTTATTTTGGTTGTCTTCAAAAGATTAGACTTTATACTTTCCTTCTAATATTTCTCCTTTATATATATTATTTCTATATTTCTTTTTTCTTTTTTTTCTTTTTTTTCTTTTTTTTCTTTCTTTTCTAATTTCTTTTTTTCTTTTCTAATTTTCAGTTCCTTTGGATCATATGCATAACTTAGTTCATCACCTAACTTATTTTCACTAAGCAACATGGTTATAGTATCATTTATCTCCACATCTATGTCCCAAGTCTGTGCTGCTGTAGGTGGTATTTCAAACCTCAAAAATTTTATCTTTTTTATCTCACTTCCATCTATCAGTTCTACATTATCCAATATATATTGTGCTACCCTGTCTTGTTCGTATGTACTTACTTCTTCTTTCTTTTGACAGCCAGATAATATTGTTATTATTAAAATACTTAGTATAACTAATATATTCTTTTTCATAACTTTCTTCCTTTCTATATTTCGTTTTTCCTTTATTACAATGTAATTTCTTTTACTTTGCCTCTTTCATTTAAAGGGGCGTTGGGCAAGACATTACTTCCGTCACTAGCTACGCTATGACGTATATTTGTTCTCCATTTCCACTTCGATTATCATTAAAGTTAAGGATTGTCCCTATTAGATAATCCTGACTGGTGGTCGCTGGTTTTCCTACCTCATAGCTATTATACTCTGATTCCGCTATTTCTTTATGTACTCTATCTATCTTACTCATTTCCCTTTTCCTCGCTTAGTAATCCTTTATCTGGTACTAGTTTTGACAGTTTTTCAGAGGTTATTATCACGCCGTGTTCCAACTTTCCTCTTGAAGGATATTTATTTAATGTTGTTTCAACATCTAATTCTGGATCATCATTGATAATAACTCTGACTATTATCCCTCCCATTAGATTATTATTAGTGTAGCTCTCATCTATTTTGTAACTTTTTATTTTACCTTCTGGTGTTAAGGCTTTTTCATCCATTATTTTCAACATATTTTCTATTGCCGCTTTTCCTTCTTCTCCATACGTTATACTTTTTATTCTGTATTTATCGATTTGTATTTTTCCAATTATTAATAGAGCAATTATCACAATTACAGTTAATATTCTTATCGCTATCTTTTTCATCTTTTTTATTCCTTCTGTTCTATATACTATACATTAAATTCTCAATCCCCTAAATCAATAATTTCACTATTTATCCCCGCGCTCTTCTACTACCTTTTCAGAAAAATCCGTTTTTTCTGTATCATCTTTTATAATTATTGTGTGAAAATATGTTTTATCTTTTTCGCTATATTCCCCTCTTATATCAAAGCTCACTTTTTCCTTATTTAATCCTAAATAATTATCTATTTCTTTGTTTGTAAATAAGTATTTTATATTATATCTACCTGTTTCAAAACTAAACCCTTTTTCTTTTACTTCTAATTTCTTCAATATGTCTTTATTCAGTTTCAACTTTTGAAATAAGAAATAATTTTTGGGTAATAACTCAGTTGTCAATTCTGTCTTTTCTAAAACCAAGCCCTTATCCTTTATATATTCCACTTTACTCTCTTTTACTATTGTTTCTTTATATGGTTTTGATTCTAATAATACCTTTTTTACTTCCCCTTCGATTTTTTTAATATCTTTATTTCCCTTCATCTCCAAACGGATACTGTAAGTTTTACCATTTTCTTCAATTATCCTTGATTGATATATCGTAAATCCAATTGGAAATTTTTCAAATAAGTCTTCTGGATTTTCTGTTGGATAGACTTTTTCTATATCTGATACTTGTTTTTCTATCCATGATTTACTTCCCATGCCCATTATTCCGCAACCTGCTGTCATCATTAACACACATGCTACTGTTATCGTTCCTATTATTTTCGATATTTTCTTTTTCACTTTGCTTTCTTTCTCACTTTTTTCTTCCTTCATTTTCCTAATCCTCTGTTGCATTTTTTTCTATTATATCATATTTCTTTTCAAAAAAAATAGAACTATCAATTCCATCTATTATTTGAAATTGGCGTTCTATTTTACGCTATTACTATTTGCCTTGTATCGACTTCTCCCACGCTATTTATCAGTACTACTTCCATTACCTGCATTCCGTTGTTTTGGTTGTCTTCAAAAGATTAGACTTTATAATTATTGTTTGCAGTTGTATTTTTTTCTTCTAAATAACTACTATACTTTCTTTTATCAACTCCATAGACATCTGATGCTATCTCTCTATAATCCCTATCATTTATCATTTTAATTTTCTTCTCTTAAATATATTAATTCTATATTTTTAATATATTTTACTTCATTTACGTTTTCTTTTTTAACTTTAATTTCTTTATCAGAATATCCTGAAATCCTTAAGTTCTCAGCTAATCTATCTTCTGAGAGAAATAAGCTATATGATGAATTTAGTTCAACTGATATCTCCCATATTTGTGTAGATGTATTTTTTTCAAACCTCAAAAATTCTATCTTCTTTATCTCACTTCCATCTACCGGCTCTAAATTATCCAATATATATTGCGCTACTCTGTCTTGTTCGTATGTACTTACTTCTTCTTTCTTTTGACATCCAGACAATATTGTAATTATTAAAATGCTTAGTATAACTAATATATTCTTCTTCATAACTTTCTTCCTTTCTATGTTTCATTTTTTTCTTTATTACAATGTAATTTCTTTTACTTTGACTCTTTCATTTGAGGGGGAGTTAGGCAAGACATTACTTCCATCACTAGCTATGGCATATATTTGTTCTCAATTTCCACTTCGATTATCGTTCACATCAAGGATACTACCTACCTTAAATCCTTGTTCAGTTTTAATCAATTCGTTTATTTCGTAATTTTTATACTCTAATTCTGCCATTTGCTTATTTACTTCTTCTGTTTTTCGAATCACTACTATTGCTCTCCCTCATTTTCTGGGACTAATTTTGTCATCTTCTCAGAAGTTACAATCATCCCATATTGTATATATCCTCTTGAAGGATACTTATTCAAAGCTGTCTTTACAGTAAGCTCATTATCATCATTTATTATTAATTTTATCTCAATCCCTCCCATTGGATTTCTCTCTGTATAACTCTCATCTATTTTATAACTTTTAATTTTACCTTCCGACGTTAAGGCTTTTTCATCTAGTACCCTTAGCATATTTTCTATTGCTGCTTTCCCGTCTTCTCCATGCACTATACTTTTCACTCTGTATTTATCCATTTGTATCTTTCCTACTATTAATATCACTATTATTGCTATTACCGATATTATACTTATCAATACTTTCTTCATTTTTTCTATCCTTCCTTTTCTACTATCTTTTCTAACCATAGTCTCCCTTTATAATTATTGCGTGGAAATATGTTTTGTATTTCTATATATTATTCTTTTTCTATTATATCATATTTCTCACCATAAAAAATAGAACACCAAATCTCACTTATTAATTGAAATTGGTGTTCTACTTTACGATACTTCTATTCCTCTTATGTCTACTTCTCCTGCACTATTTTTTAACACTTCTTTCATTCTATCCTAAAATAAATAATTAGCTTTACCTATCTACTATTATGTATTATAATTATTATTAAGTTGCTTATAGGCAACTATCAATCGATATAATTCGACTTATTTACACAGGAGGTAAACTATGACTGAAATGAAATTAATACCAAGAAATGAAGTCGAAGAGAAATATACTTGGGATATGACTCTTCTATACAAAACTGATGAAGATTTTAAAGCAAGCCTTGAGAATATTAAAAAAGAAATCTTAGATTTCAAGGCTACTTACGAAGGAAAATTAACGGATCACGCTACTTTAGATACTGCCATTAAAAAATACGAAGAACTTTACGAAGAATACTATAAACTATCTCACTACGCTGAATTACCAATGGCGGTGGATAGATTTAATGACAATGTGGTACAAAATGTAACACTATTTGAAGATGTTTCTACTTTATGGGCAGGAAATTTAAGTTTCTTCGATACTGAACTTGTAGAACTAGATGAACAGTTCATTAAAGATTTCGTAAAAAACTATCGTCCTGATTTAGAATATTACTTCGAAAAAATCGTTCAGGAGAAAAAACATACATTATCAAAAGAAGCTGAACAAGTAATCGCGAATTACGAAAGCCTTCCTGGTTACTACAATCTATATGAAGTAACTAAGCACGAAGATATGCAATTCGACAGCTTTGAAGCAAATGGAAAAACTTTTGAAAATAGCTTCGTACTATACGAAAACTTACACGAAATGGATAACGATACTGAAGTGCGCCGTAATGCTGCGAAAAGTTTTTATAAAACATTAAATGCTTATAAAAACACTTCAGCAAATGAGTATATTTCACAAATCAAAAAAGAAAAAATGCTTGCTACAATGCGTGGTTATGATAGTGTTATCGACTACCTATTAGCTGCTCAAGATGGTAACCGTGAACTATATGATCGTCAAATCCGTACTCTTATGACAGATTTAGCACCTCATATTCGACGTTACATTAAACTTCTGGCTCGCGAACACAAGATTGAAGATATGCAGTTTGCTGATTGCAAAATCAATCTTGACCCTGATTTCGAAGTTGACATGACTATCGATGAATCTCGTTCTTACCTTAAAAAAGCACTTGGTGTTCTTGGTGAAGACTACATAAAAATGATTGATGAAAGTTATGACAAACGTTGGACTGACTTCCCTCAAAATATCGGAAAAAGTACTGGTGGATTCTGTGCAACAGTTCCTAATGTAGCTGGATTTATCCTACTTTCTTGGACTGGAAAAATGAATGAAGTTTTCGTTCTTGCTCACGAGCTTGGACATGCGTATCACTTCATGAGCACAGGAAAACACCAAACAATGTTAAATAATGATTGTCCACTTTACTTCGTTGAAGCTCCATCAACTTGTAACGAGGTTATCGTATCTAACTACCTACTAAAAACTAACACTGATGCTCGTTTCAAACGTTGGGTTATCAGCAACATGATTAGTAGAACATACTTCCACAATATGGTAACACACTACTTAGAAGCTGTTTATCAAGATAGAATCTACAAAATGGTAGATAACAACGAAATGCTTAATGCTGACGTTCTTTCTAAAGTTAAACGCGATGTTATGGAAGAATTCTTCGGGGATAGTTTAGTAGTTAATGAAGGTGCAGAGCTTACTTGGATGAGACAACCTCACTACTACATGGGATTATACCCATACACTTACTCTGCAGGATTAACAATTGGTACAGCTATCGCTAATAAAATCGATAATGACAGTTCTTATTCTGACACTTGGTTAAATGTTCTTTCTAAAGGAAGCAGCATGTCAGCACTAGATCTTTCTAAACTTGCAGGTTGTGATGTAAGTACTGATGAACCACTTAAAGAAGCAATTGCTTATGTTGGTCACCTAGTAGATGAACTTTACAACTTAACAGATGAATTAAATAAATAAGGAGTGACTCAAAAATCGTTATTTCGTAGAAATCGATTTTGTCGAGTCACCTTCGCACAGTTTATTAGATATCTAAAAAGCTTCTATAAAGCGAATTTAGATATCAATAAACCACTGCGTCTATGAGTAATCATATACGCTTTTTTAAATTTAGGACTTTTAAATCAGTACTAACCTTTTGTCATATTCATTCTAACATAGATTATTATTTTTTTCTATAATTATAGTTTAACGATTTCTCTATATCTAAATGTTGGATTTGGACGTCCAGGAATTAAAGCATTTAAAGTTTCTTCTTTGTACCCTACTACGTTAAATACACGTTCAACTTCTTCTTTTACAATCTCCACTAGTTTATCTGGGTGAACTTCTACACGTGCGTTAACTGTAAGGAATACTTTTTCACTAGCATTATCTAATTTACGTAGTGTTGCCGTTTCTTTCTTACCTACAATATTTCCTACTAATCCTTCTTCTTTACCTTGTAGAAGGAATTTAACGTGACCTACATTTAGATTTAATGAATCAAATCTTTCTCCTAAGTTAGCTAAAAATGCAGTAGCTAATATTTCAAATGATTCTTCTTTTTCAATAGCGTAAGTTCCATTTAACCATCCGAATAATGCCTCTCCATCAGCATACGTATCGTAATCTACTTCTACAATTCTTCTTCCTACTTCTTTTTCACTGTTGATAATGTAATCGAACCACTCGTCTAAACCTTCTCCAGTTTTAACACTTGCAGTTAGAACATTTTCGTTATTAAATTCTTTTTTAGTTTTTTCTACTAAATCAGCTAATTCTTCTTCTGATAATAATTCAACTTTGTTAATTAAGATAACATCCGCTTCTTCAAATTGTTTATAAATAATATAATCTCCAGGATTTGAATGATCTTTTAATACCGCTTTTAAGCGAGTTGGATCCGCTAAAGCTGTAAGTTGTTTTAAGTTAACTTGTTCGTTATATTTTTCTTTTAAAGGTTGCATAATAGTCGCTGATAAATCAGTACAACTTCCTACTGGTTCAGCTAAAATAATATCACTATTATTTGCTTCTTGTAGGTGAGCAATTGCATTAGCGAATCCACCAAAGTTACAGCAGAAACAACTTCCGCTTACTTCTTCAACGATGTCATTGTTTGTTTCTAAAAATGAAGTATCAACTAATTCACTTGCTTGGTCGTTTGTAATTAATCCAACTTTACGACCTTTTTCATTTAAACGTTTCGCAACTTCCCATAGAAGACTAGTCTTCCCTGCTCCTAAAAATCCACCTACTAAAATTAAATCTGTTTTGCTTGTCATAATTCTTTTTTCCTCTAACCTTATTATATTATTTGTTTAATTCATTTTGTCTTTTTAATGCTGGCTCTAACACTTTAGTAAACAAGTATCCAGCTAATACTCCACCAACTATTGGTCCTAGTATATAAACCCAGAAGAAGCCACCGTTAGCATCTGGAAATGCTGCTGATCCCCAACCGAATGCCCACGCTACTAAACGAGGTGCGAAGTCACGTGTTGGATTCATACCAGCTTGAGTAATTGGCGCTAGTAAACACAATAATGATCCAACAGTTAAACCTATTTGTACTGGAGCCATATTATCATTGGGTCTTCCTACATTAGCACCTTCTGTGAATAAGAATATAATTAAAACTAATAAAAACGTTCCTAGTGCTTCTGCAACAAATGCCAATGGCATAGAAATGTTATAGCCACCTGGTTGATTATAATACTCTCCAAACATTTTCGCTGTAGCAACTGATTCAAATGTTCCACGTACTATGTTCTTTTTGACCTCAAACTGTGCTATCGATGAACTGTAAATTCCATACATTACTAATGAACCCAGTAATGCTCCGATAAATTGTCCTGCGATATACGTTGGTAATCTTCTAGCACTCATTCTACCTGTAAGGACCATTGCTACTGATACCGCTGGATTAAAATGTGCATTACTTAAATTTCTAGTAATATATATACCAAAAGTTACCGCAAATGCCCATAACATACCGATTTGGAACAAACTCTGATGTGCATCATATAATACCGCTGCTGCCACAGAGCCTGTTCCAAAAAGAACTAAAATAAATGAACCAATAACTTCCCCCAAGAAGTCATTTCTTAATGAATATTTCTCCATGAATATCCCCCTTAATTTATTTCTATAAACATATTATATACCCAACAAAACTTTCAGTCAGTGATTACAATCACAAAAACGAATAGTTTTTCAAAATTTTCAAACATTTTCATAAACTTTTGTAATATCTATTATTTATTAAAAAATCTGGCTAAAAACCTAAATAGCATAGATTATATAAATTTTGAACATCGTTTTCATAAAAAGGTAAAAACATATTGATATTTTTAACAATTATGCTATATCACGATATAGTAAACAAATCGTATTTATTGCTAAAATGAAGGTTTAATTGTATTTTAAAATTTGTACAAAAAAAGAGGCTTATGCCTCTTTTTAAATTCTTTATTTCTTACATTTTCATATCAATAACCATACGACCTGTAATTACTCCATCTTCCATTTCTTTAAAAATTGCTGGAGCATCTTCTATTGGACGTTTTTTAACAACCGGAACAACTAAACCTTCAGCACCAAATTGGAAAGCTTCTTCTAAGTCTTTTCTTGTTCCTACAAGAGAACCAATAATTTCAATACCGTCAAGAACAGTTTTAACAATAGATACGTCCATAGTTTCTGAAGGTAATCCAACAGCTACAACTATACCTGCTGCTCTAACAGAATCAATAGCTTGGTTGAAAGCTACTTTTGAAACTGCAGTAACAACTGCTGAATGACAACCACCTGTTTTTTCTTTAATTACTTCAACTGGATTTTCTTTAAGTCCATTAATAACAATATCAGCTCCACATTCTTTAGCAAGAGCAAGTTTATCGTCGTTAATATCTACAGCAACAACATGAGCATTAAAAACTTTTTTAGCATATTGAACTGCTAGGTTTCCAAGACCACCTGCACCGTATATAACAATCCATTGACCTGGTTTTAATTTAGCAGCTTTTATAGCTGCATAGCAAGTTACACCTGCACAAGTAATACTACTTGCTTGAGCTGGATCTAGTCCATCAGGAACTTTAACAGCATATTTAGCAGTTACAATACATTGAGTTGCCATTGCACCATCAACAGAGTATCCTGCATTTTTAACAGTTCTACAAAGTGTTTCTTTTCCAGTAATACAGTATTCACAGCATCCACAACCTTCAAAGAACCATGCAACACTTACTCTATCGCCAACTTTTAAGGATTTAACACCTTCGCCAAGTTCTTTTACAATACCAATTCCTTCATGTCCTAATACACGTCCTGGAACTTTCCCAAAATCACCTTTTGCAACATGCAAGTCAGTATGACAAACACCGCAGTATTCAATGTCAATTAATGCTTCTCCATAACCTGGTTTTCTAATTTCTCTCTCAACTACTTCAACACCAGTACCTTCTTTGTTAACAACTACAGCCTTCATAAAAAGCCTCCTTTTAAAATATATTTAATGACTCAAAAAAATGAACAATTACATAGTAATTATAAGATTTTTGAATTATATCCTTTTACAAGCTTATTATAACTCTACAAAGAAATCTTGTCAAGATATTTTAACAAAATAATTTAAAGATTTTTTTGACTATCGTAATTCTATTCAATAATATATACTAAGAGATAAAAAACACCTACTAGATTAATATCTGTAGGTGTAATTTATTATAACATAAATGCCTTATATGCTTTGTAACTCATATAAATATCCACTTTACTTGTAACTTCATATGGTGAGTGCATACTTAATGTAGCAGGACCAGCATCTAAAACTTCTGCCCCATATTTTGCAAGAAGTAATGCGATTGTTCCACCACCACCTTGGTCAACTTTACCAAGTTCTGCAGTTTGCCATACAACATTATGTTCTTTAAATACATTTCTAACTTCTGCTAAAAATTCAGCATTAGCATCGCTTGAACCAAATTTTCCACCACTTCCAGTATATTTGCAAATTGAAATACCCGAGCCTATTACAGCTGCATTCATTGATTCACAAACATCAGGAAAATCAGGATCTAATCCTGCTGAAACGTCAGCTGATAATACTTTTGAATTTTTTAATGAACGATTAACTTTAAGTTGGCAAAAATCTCCTTCTAAATTAACAAGTTCAGTCATTGTATTTTCCCAGAAATATGAAGCCATACCTGTATTACCCATTGAACCAATTTCTTCTTTGTCCATGAATAATCCACAAGCTGTTCTCTTCGGATTTTCGATTTCAAAAATAGCACGCATTGTTGTGAAAGCACAAACTCTATCATCTTGACCATATCCGATAACCATTGATCTATCAAGTCCTAAGTCTCTAGCTTCTCCAGCAGGTACAATTTCTAGTTCAGCAACTCTGAAATCTTCTTCTTCAAAATTATATTTTTCTTTTATTAATTTTAGAATGTTTTCTTTAACAGCATCTTTTTCAGTATCTTTTAAAGGAATATTTCCTATAAGGATATTCATTTGTTCTCCAACAAGAGCTTCACGAGCTGTTTTTGCCATTTGATTTTTAGATAAGTGAATTAATAAGTCTGTTACACAAAATACTGGATCATCCTTATCTTCACCAATGTGTACTTCTATTTTTTCTCCAGCTGAATTATAGATAACTCCATGAATTGCTAGAGGAATTGTAGCATATTGATATAATTTAACTCCACCATAGTAGTGAGTTTTCATTTTTGTTAAATTATTTGCTTCATACAAAGGATTTTGTTTAACATCTAAACGTGGGCTATCAATATGTGCTCCAACAATATTTAAGCCATTTTCTAATGGTTCAGTTCCCATTACAAATAAAGCTACTGATTTATTTTTATGGTTTAAATAGAATTTATCTCCTGCTTTGAATTTTTCTCCAGACTTAAAAAGTTCTTCTAAATCTCTAAATCCATGTTCTTTAGCTTGACGGATAATTTCTGAACAAGCAAGTCTTTCAGTTTTTGAAACTGATAAAAACTTTTTGTAGTCTTCTGAAAAACTAAAAACTAAATCTTTTTCTGCATCTTCAATTTGTAACCATGCGCTTTTATTTAACATAACCTTCCTCCTAATATAAAAATTTCAATAAGACAATTATAACATAAATATATTTTTAATTAAAGAACTAGCAATCTATCTTATAGTAACTTTTCCTGCTTGACATTCAATCCTCATATTAATATCTGAATTTCTATTTTTTCTTCCTTGTTTTCCAAATCCCATAAAAGATTCCCCAAAAATTCTAACACTTCCCATGCCAACATTATACTCGTATTCAATCTCTCCATACATTTTTTCAACATCAAGTGTAGCATTTCCTGCATTTACATTAAGTTCAAACATATCTTCGTATTCAACTTCTCCTTTAACATTTCCTGCATTTACTTCAACACCGAAGTTTTTAACTTCAAGATTGTTTATATTTACATTTCCTGCGTTTACTTGTAAATTGAAGTTTTCAAGTTCCAATCCGTTGATTTTGAGATTTGTAGCATTTATTTCTCCTGAAATTGAAGTATCCTCTGGAACGTAAATAGTAAGATAAGAATCTTTAATAAAATCACTATCAACTATTATTCCATTATCATCAACACGACCAACTAAACCCTTATTGTAAATCTTTAATCTATTTTCGTTCTTATTACAATATATTTTTGTTCTCTTTATATTTCTTGCTTTTACTCTAACAAGATTGTCATCACTTTTCTCAAATTTTACATTTAATGCATTTAAGTCAACATCTATATATTTAATACCCTCAAAAAAAGTATCAATATTTTCATTTGAATAATCCATTTCGTCCTCCTCATAAATTTCATAATCTTCATCTTTACTAGATCGATAATTAACTCTTACATATTTTTTAGTATATTTACCTGGATTTTTTGAAATATCCTTAATCAACATTTTATATAGTCCTTTTATCAACCATACAAAAATATACAATAAAATAATAAATCCTATAATCTTCACGCCCCAAGCAAGAACTGACTCAAAACTAAAAATAATTGAAAACGGCAAAGTAATTAAAGAAATTATTAATCTCACAACCAAATATGCAATCCAAAACACTAAGAAAAGACTACAAATTACAAAAATTGGAACTAATAATGGTAATATTGGAAAAGATAAAATTCCAAGCCCAAAAAGAGAGAACTTTTTCCAAAAGCTTCCATTTTTCTTTCCATTTCTTTCATTTCTCTCTTCTTCAATTTCAATATCTTCTGCTAAAATTTCCATAGCTATTTTTTTGGGATTTCCAAAACTCTTGGGAACTTCATCATCAAGACCTATTCCTTGTTCATCAAACATTTCATTGTAAAAATTCTCAACATTCTGTCTTTCTGTACTAGATATATTTTTTAGATAAGACATAAGTTTTCGCATAAAAGTCCTTCTATTCATCATTACCTCCAACAATTTGATTTACTTGTTTAACATATATATTCCATTTTTCCTTATTAAAATTTAAAACATCTCGACCTGCCCCGGTTATACGATAATATCTTCTGTTTCTACCATCAAAAGCGACATCATAACTTTCCAAGAGACCGTTTTTTAAAAGCCTTCTCAAAACAGGATAGAGAGTTGACTCTGAAATTTCAATGGTAGCCATAAGTTTCTGAGTAATTTCGTAACCATAGGTGTCACTTCTGTTAACTATTGCCAAAACACAAAAGTCTAGTATTTCTCCTTGAATCGAAAACATAACTACTCCTTTCATAATTATTATTAAGTTACATATATTATACAATGTATAATATTAGATGTCAACAAGATAAAATAATTTTTTTGTTTCCTTTTTACGTCTAACACTTAAACAGCGATATCATCCTTATACGTCAGTTCGAATGTAGCGATAGCGAAGTGAATCTCCTTATACGTCATCTCGACCAACGTGGAGAGATCTCACACTTTTGTGCAAACAAAAGTGAATGTATCGAAGATACATATATTACAGAAACAAAAAATTCTTATAATAGCGATTTGATTTTCAAATTTAATAAAAAATAATTTCTAATTCTTTTAAGATATCTTTCAGAAATATTATTGTTTGTAAACAAACAATAATTGAGATCTTTCGACTCCGTTACACTACGCTCAAGATGACGTGTTAGGGGCATTTCTTTGCAAAGTACTTTGACGTGAACTATTATCATTTATACAAATTTTAGTGATTTCAATTTTATTAAAGTAATTTAAATTTAATCAAATATAGATTTTTTGAAGTTTATTTCCCATTAACGTCTAGCCACTAAACGAAGATTTTTCTATGTACGTCATCTCGAGCGTAGTGAATCTAGCCCTAACTTTGCTTGTTTACAAGCAATAGTAGGTCTGACGCAAAGATTGTTCAAATCTTTGATTTGAATACAATCGACTGTGGAGATCTCACACTTTTGTGCAAACAAAAGTGAATGTATCGAAGATACATTAAAAATTCCCATAAAAAAACAGCGAATTAAAAAATTCACTGTTTAAATATTTTTATTAAATTAATCGTAAAATGGATTGTCGTTTTCGTATTTTTCATTAAAATCGACTTTACGTCCATTAATTTCATATCCCAATAGTAAATTGATATTTACATTTTCAGCTGCTCTAAAAATTGAACTATCTACATTTTTAAAGTCTTTTTTCAAATTTTCAATTAAGTCTTTTATCTGATATCTTTTATTTCCAATTTTTTTTGCTGCAACCATACAAGCACAATTTAATGGCATAAGTCCCGTTGACTTCATCCATCTTATTATATATTCTTCTTCTATAAGATATAACGGTCTTATTATTTCCATATCTTCAAAGTTTTTCGCTTTTAGTTTAGGTGGCATTGTCTTAAAACTTCCTGCACATAGTAAGTTAAGCATTGTAGTTTCAATAACATCATTAAAATGATGACCTAATGCCAATTTGTTACAACCAAGTTCTTTAGCTTTTGCATAGAGTGAACCTCTTCTCATTCTCGCACACATATAGCAAGGATAATCTCCTGCAATTTTATCTGCCACTGCAAAAATATCTGCTGGATAGTAAGTAAGAGGAATCTCTAAATATTTTGCGTTTTCTAAAAGCAACTCTTTTATAGAGGGATGATAACCCGGATCCATGGCTATAAATTCAAGTTCAAAATTATCTTTTCCATTCTTTTTAAGCTCCTGAAAAAGTTTTGCCATAATCAAGCTATCTTTTCCACCTGAAATTGCAACTGCAATCTTGTCTCCGTCTTCTATTAAATTGTATTCTTTAATCGCCTTTACAAATTTAGACCAAACATTTTTTCTATATCTCTTAATCAGCGACCTTTCTATATCTTTCAAATCAGCTCTTTCATTCTCTGGAAAAAGAACAGGACAAGTAGCCTGTAAATTATTCTCTCTATTTTCCATTATATCTTTTATTTCCTTGTTTTCCATATTTCTCCTATTTATGATATATTTGATTATTCATAATTTTAAAAGCT
>ERZ772956.1776-NODE-1776-length-14356-cov-3.701350_pt1 | contig 14356 bp, 16 predicted proteins | sample MGYA00580683_ERZ772956 | MGnify/ENA primary metagenome ERZ772956 (study PRJEB29015, sample SAMEA2738077) | human oral metagenome | biome: human oral; feature: human-associated habitat; material: saliva | place: China | collected 2212 ... | reverse complement strand
TAAAAAATAAAAAATTTTAGAATTTTTCTGATTTTTATCAAAATAAAAAATATACCATCGGTGGTATATTTTTCTAGAAAAAATCTTCTCACAAGAAAAAGGTTTCTAAGAGGAGTTTTGGGTTTTCGTAGGTACTTTCGAGGGCAATGAGAATTTTTTTGCACTCATTTTGTTGAGCAAAATTTAAGTAAGGAAATACTTTTATTAGTATTGTCTTTGCTTTTTCTTGGGAAAAATCATTTTGATACACATATGAAATCCAATTCATTTTATCAGCGTTCGAACCAGTGAAAAATTTTTCCAAAAGGGAAGTGGTCGCATCATCGACTTGATGCAGATTTTCGTCAAACAAGAGAATCGTGCGTGAATCAATCGTCGGCAACAGCTTTCGTGGATTTTCTACAATAAGAATAATCACAGCATAATCAGAGCATTCTTCAATCATCTTGAGCGTGGCGTTTTGCGCGGGTGGACCAGCCGTATCAAAATGATCCAACACGAAAATATTTTTTCCATTATATGGCCTGAGCGAAAGTGCTGAAATCACTTCTTTGACGGTATCAATGCTAAATTCTTTTTTTCATTCTGGAATGGTAAAATAAAAAATTTCATGAATTGAAGCCTCGTGAAGTTCGTCCATTGAGTGAATATTTTTCCCAAAAATTTCGTTCACAATCGTGAAAAAATTTTCCTGATTCATGACGCTTGCAATCGTCGCGTGAGGACTTTTGATATTTTCGATGTATTGTACGAGACTTTGCTTCATAAAAGTTTTACAAAAAATCTATAATCTATATAATGAAAAAAATTTTTTTTTCAAATTTTTATGCGACAACGACTGATTGCGGTTCTGATTTTGCTGATTATGCTCGGAATTCCAGGTATTTTGTATTGGATTTTTTTCGTGAAAAATATTTCGAGCGTGACGATTTCTCTTGAAAATAATATCTCGGCTGATGTACGACTTTCAGGGACTTTTTCGTATTCTTGGCTTCCACTCGCGGATACGATTTTGAATTTTTCAAAAAAATGTGATACTGAATGTCGTTTTGAAAATATCCCGGCCGCGAATTATACGCTCACGATTGAGAGTGAAAATTATTTGCCGATGAATGATAATTTTTCGCTTCAAAATGGGGAAAATCTTCAAAAAATGTATCGCCTTACGAGAACGACGGATTTGGAAAAAACAGAAGTTCCGACGCCACTTACGCGCGATGAAAAAATACTCCGTAATGCTGATTTTTCTCAGCTTTTGTGAGAACATTTTCGCGTGATTGATCGTGATATGGAAGGGAAAATTTGGCTTGCAAAAACGGAAAATTCTGAGACGACAATTGGATTTTTGCGTGATGAAAAATTTGTAAGTGTCGCCACTTTGCCGTATATTTTTAGGGAAATTTTGTTGGATTTTTATGAAAACGCTTTTATTTTTCGTTCCAACCATGGTGAAATTTTGATGACGATTGACGGGGAAAATATTTTTGAAACAAAGCTTCCGGAAGGTACTTTTTCGGTATTTTTCCAAGAAAAAATGTGGCATGCAACGACTCGAGAAAAAACTTTTTCGTGGAAAAATAATGAGTGGCGTGAGAATGTGCGATTTTCTCATTGGCGCGATTTGGATGATATTTGGCGCGCGGGATTTATCCGTGCGGATGCCGAGAATTTATTAAAATTGAGCAATTATTCTTTGGAAGAGGGGAGTATTTTGTTGCTTCTCAATCGAAAAACGGGCGAAATTTTTCAAGTCGCACGAAATCTCGATATTTCTCGATTTTCTGTGATTGATGGCAGAATTTATGCCGTTCAAAATAATGATTTTTATCTTTTAAAAATTCCAAAATAATGATTATTGATACACATTCGCATTGTTACTGGGATTCTCTTGTGGATGATATTGAGGGAATTCTGGCGGCCATGCAAGAAAAAAATGTGGTGCTCGCAGTGCAGATTGGTTGTGACATTGTGACTTCCCAAAAAGCTATTTCTCTCGCAAAAAAATATCCTGAAAATTTTCGTGCGACCGTTGGATTTCATCCTTGTGATGCGATGAATGAAGGAAATTGGCGAGATTTTTTTACATTTTCAGAAAAAATATCTGATGAGGATTTTGAAAATTTTTTGCTAAAAATATATGCTGAAAATGCGGATTTTTGGGACAAAATTTTTTCGAATAATCCCGTGTTGTCTGAATTTGAAAAAATGATTTCTGAAAATCGTGATTTGGTGGTCGCAATCGGTGAATGTGGCCTCGATTTTCACTATCTGGATGGCACAGATGATGGTAAGGCTCCAATGGATTTCTCACAAATTTCTGAAAAAGCGATTTGGCAAATTCAAAACCAAAAATTTTATTGGCTCGCGCAATGGAAGCTTGCTCAGAAATATCATTTTCCGCTAGTGATTCACACACGCGATGCTCGTGATGCGACGCTTGATTTTATGAAAAAATTTGACATCAATCGCCTCGTGATGCATTGTTATTCAGAAAATCCAGCTATGGCTCGTGAACTTTTGGATTTTTCTGACGAAATTTATTTTTCATTTTCGGGCATTGTTACTTATAAGAAATCGCTTGAAATTCAGGAAACTGCAAAAATAGTGCCACTTGATAGAATTCTTGTGGAAACTGATGCACCATTTTTGGCACCGCAACCCGTTCGTGGAACAACGAATCATCCGGCGAATACGCGCTACAATCTTGAAAAAATTTTTGAATTGCGTTCAGAAAATAATGAACAGATCGAGGCTCAAATTTTCGAAAATTCCAAAAAATTTTATGCGTTATAAATAATGTATAAAAAAATCCCGAACGGGATTTTTATTTGATTTTTTTTGCCATAATCGTTGCAAATCGTGATTTGATGCGGTTTCCATTCGCGTCACGGCGATGAAAATGACCAACCATATTATCCGCATGAAGAATTTCCCAATTTTCATTTTCGTAAAAATTGAGATAATTTTCGTACGGAATCAGATTTGGAAAAGGAATTTCACAACCGACATCATCCGATAAAATAGGGACAATCAGAAGGTTGTAACCTCCAAGATTTGTGTGATCTACGACAGACCGCCAAAGTTCGTGTGCAGATTTTTCTTCCAAAAATTGAAGCGAAACCGTCGCGATGATGACATCAAAGTTTTCTGTCACACGATCAAAATTCAGATTTTTTTCTTCAGTTTGGAGATTGAGATTTGCGCGATTTGCCAAAAATTGCGTTTCAGCGAGACCTTCTACATTCTGATCCCAACTTGTTACTGAGAGGCCATTTTTTGCCATCAGAAGGGAATTTCGTCCGCCACCAGAACCCAAATCGAGCGCCTTTTTTCCTTCAAAATTTTCTTGCGAAAGCAGAAGTTTGAGTTCGTCGTGTGGTTTTTTGTCAGGAAATTTGTTCGCAAAATCTTCCTCGATTTTTTGAATATTTTCTGGTTTTTCTTGATAAAATTCTACCAAAAATTTTGTCTCGCCAATTGGCTCAACTTTGTGCCACTGCTGCGGCGCAGACACTCCGTGCGAACCTGCCTTGATAACTGCCTTATAGTCAACTTCACCTTTTGCATCCTTGAAAGCCGTGTACGCGAGCGCACCCTCCAGTACCAGAATTTTCCCATACACGCCAGCTTTTGTGTTGTGCTTGTTCAAAATTGCTTCAGGAATTGTCTCGTTAGTCCAAATATCCGTCTGTTTGTAGCGGTAAAAATTTTCTGGAATTTGCGTCATTTTTTCAAATTAAAAATAAAACATCCGCATTATAATCAAAAAATTTTTTTTCTCAATTTTAAATTTTTGAAAAATTTCCAAAAAAATCCCTTTGTGAAGGGATTATGATATTTTTGCAAGCCAATTTTCATAAATACTCATATCAACCATTTTGAGGCTGGACGGCATTTCCAAAATGGTTTCGCGCAACATTTCCATCGTGATTTTATGATTCTCAAGGCGTTTTTCGGTGAGTGCTCCACTTTCTGCTTCATTGATGAGATCGAGCAAATTTCGCGAAGCGTCGCGCGCCACTTCGTCACAAATGGCTTCAATATCAGCCGAAACATAATTGATTGTCAAAATCGCAAGTTCGTGATAATCCAACTTTTCGTGTGGACGCCCCATTTTTTCGATGTACATACGGAAAAGTTCCTCACGAGCCGTCTCGTCTGGCGGCCCAATATAAATTTTTTTGTCGAGACGACCAGAACGTAAAATTGCAGAATCGAGATGATCAGGACGATTCGTTGCGGCGATGACAATCAGATTTTTTGCTTCTTCCAATGCATTAAATTCTTGCAAAAATTGCGAAACCTCTTCCGCTTTGTTGCTGTCAACATTATTCGTTCGAGCCGACAAAAGTGAATCAATTTCATCCAAAAATAAAATAATCGGTTCGTTTTCGGCAATTTTTTTCACGCCATCGAAAAAATCTTTGATATTCTTGGTTGTCTGATGTAGATATGATGATCCAAATTCGCCCATATTTTTTGAGACAAAACCACACTCGATTTCCTCAGCAAGTTTTTTGGTGATGAAGGTTTTTCCCGTTCCTGGTGGCCCGTACAGGAGCATTCCGGTTGGAATAGAAATTTTAAATTTCTCATATTCGCTGTATAATTTTTCGAGTAATTCTGTGTTTTTTTCTGGATTTTCTGAATTTTGATTTTGAGAATCCGCGCGCAATTTTTCTATCAAAAATTTGAATTTGAGCGGTTTAATGAAACTTTCGGTCAATTCACGCTTGAGATCGGTCATCCCAGCCACACCATTAAATCCCCAAGTTTCGGGATTTTTTTTCTCAGGACGCCGAACTTCGATTATAATTTTCGGCTCATCATCGGTTGGTTTGCCCGTTTTTGGTGGCGTTTTTTCATTTCAATTCTGTACCGAATTTCCAATTTTTTTCGCGTCTTCGGTTGCAAAATTGGTATCAAATTGGCGCATTAGATCATTGGCTTTGGCAGTGGAATCCTCGATTTCTCGAAGATTTTTTTCAAGATTTTCAAAAGAAAAATCGGGAGAATTGGAAGATTTTTCGCCAGTGAGCGCGCGAAATTCGGGCGAAGACGAAATATTTTTAAAAAATTCGTCAAAAGGGGAAGTGTTTGTCATAAAAAATTATACGAGTTTTTCTTGATAAGAATGCAAAATTTGTTTCATTTTTTGAAGTTCTTCAAGTTGGATTTGAAGGCGTTTTTTCTGCAATTCAAGCGGTTTTTGATGGCTTGGGTCGCTTGTTTGTATGATTTGAGAATTGAGTGCTGAAATCGTGTTGGTGACAATATTTTCATTTTTTTCGAGTAGGGAAATGAGTTCTGCAATCGGCGTGAGAACCTGATTTTTAATCCAAGTGTCGTATTTTGGAAAATTAAAAATATCATGATATTTCGAATTTTTGAGCATTTTTCGGAGTGTGACAGAATCGTTGGTCGTCGAATTGGCAAAAATATTGAGTTTTTTGAAAGCACCATTGATACGGCCGGAAAGATTTTCGAGCCATTCGTTGTTTTTGGCCTCATTGAGCGACGAAACAAGTGTATTTTTTTCGTTTTGTAATTTGTGAGAATTGGTGTCAATTTTTCCAAAAAGTGACTGAATTTTGTATTCGGTATTATTGGTTGTTAGCAAAATCGCGTGCATAATTCGCGCGTACAAACCTGCCAAAAGGTAGACAATCGGCACGCCGATAAAATACGTAATTCCCATCATAATCGCAAAAAGAAGCCCACCCACGATGAAAATCAAGAGAATAATTCCAGCTGGATTATTTTTGCTCGAATGACTATTTTTACTCACGCTTTCCATTATTTTGGCACTATTTTTGAAAATTTTCACGAGTTGCGTTGTGAGCACGTTTTTTTGCGTTTCAATATAATTGGGCAGGCGAGAACTCTCAAACAATTCTTCGTGAAATAATTTTTTCGTTTTTTCAAAAATTGGATTATTTTCGTCAAAGTTTTTTCGCTCAAAAACTTTGGAATGCGTGATGAGGTGATTGTCGGTAAAAATCACGTTCGCAACACGCGAATACATACTTCATTTTTGAAGCATTTTGAAAATCAAAAAAATCCCAACAAACAGGTAAAAGAAAAATAAAATCCCAAAAATCGCGAGAATAATTCCGGTAATATTTCCGATCACAAACCCGATAACTCCCATCACAAAAGTCACGATTGCGAGCGGAATTGAGCTTTTTGTGGCGATATTGAGATAATCCGCGCGAATACTCATTTTGAGTTCTTCTCGCGAAATCCACTCGTACAAATAAAAACCGCGCTCATCGACCGTTGTCTGGATTTCTTCACGAATTTGCTCTTTGGAATCAAGATTTTCAGAATTTTCCAAATCTTCTTCGTATTCGGAATTTTCTGATTCGTATGTGGGTTGACGAGTTTTCATAAGATTATTGTATGATTTTTTTGATTTTTGCAACCAAAAAATTGAAAAAAACTTTTGACAAAATAAAAAATTTTCTTGACAAAATTTTTCTTTTGAATAATATTACTATGCATTACATAGTAATATTAAAATTTTATGGAAAGCAAAATTCAGTCGCAAATGCGAAAGGGGATTCTGGACTTTCTGGTGCTGGGGATTTTGAAAAAATCTGATACGTATGGCGCCGAAATCATTGAAATTCTCAAAAATAGTGATCTTATTGTCGTGGAAGGGACGGTGTATCCGCTCCTCACGCGCCTCAAAAATGACGCGCTCATCTCCTATTATTGGGTCGAGTCTGAAAGTGGCCACCCGAGAAAATATTTTCAGCTGACAAAAAGTGGTCAGGAGGCCTACGAACTTATGGCTGCGAGTTGGCTCGAAATCAAAAATACGGTTGAAAAAATTCTTAACACTTAAAATATGGACGCAAAATTGCAAAAAATTATCAATCTTTACAAAAAAGATCTTCAAAAATTCATTGAAAAAAATGCACTCAATACTGATTATTATGCGGATATTGAGGAGCGAATTAATGAAAAAATTTCATTACTCGAAAATCCAACTCGCGATGATATCAAAAATATTTTGTCTGAAATTGGCTCTCCGGAAGAGATTTTTCGAGAAGAACTCGAGTCTCGCGTGATCGAAAAAGTGGCTATCAAGAAAAAATGGTATCAAAAATTCCTCGCATCCGATCGTGTGATTTTCTTGGGTGTATTCAAAGAATTAAGCGAAAAAACCAGTATTTCCGCAGGAATTTATCGTCTCGCATATTTGTTTTTATTTTTTATAGGTATCGTTACTAAAGCCAGTATTCTGATTCCAGTGCTTATATTTTCCTATATTCTTGGATTTTTGATTTTGAGAACAGGAATTTTCCGATTTCTTTTCTCGATTGGAATTTCGTTTTTCTTGCTCATTTTTCTCGTGATTTGTGGCATTGTGTTTGCGCTTTATCTGTCGGATTTTTCTTTTGGAAATATGTTCGTTTTCATGAATATGCCGATTTTGTTGCCAGTTGGGCTTGTTATTGGGATTTTTTCGCTTGTGGTTTTGCTCGTATTTTTCGTGCATTACGCCTTTACTGGGAAAACGCTGGGCTGGAAATTTTTCATGACAGGGTTTACGACTTTTATAATTGCAGGAATTTGTGGTGCGGCCTTTGTATTTAATATGACGAATCGATATATGCCGTACACTGAGATGACCATTGCCGTTTCTTCCGATATTGATGCTGAAAAAAATAATCTTGATGAGCCGATTACTTTCCGAAATTGGGATTTTGTGAATACTTTTCAGTCGAATAAAGATTCTCGCTCTGAAAAACTCTCGCCTCAATTTTCATGGTACCAGCAAATTAATTTTTTCCCACTCAATCCACTCAATTCATCGTATGCTTCTAGTTTCTATTATATAGGGCAGTTTGAGCCTTCTGATGATGATAAAGTTCACGTTGAAGTTACGAAAAGAACTTTTGGAAATGCTGAAATTCAAGAATTTTCTCAAAAATTTTTCACCGATTTTTCTCTAAAAATTGAAAATAATCGCGTACAATTTGTGGCAATTACGAATCCGGAAGGAAAGTATCCGTTGATGTTCAGTAATTTTTCAGCCAACAAAATTCGTGTTCCGCTCAATGTTCGCTTTCAGGTGTGGGGAATACCAGGAATTACAGACCTTATCAATTTTGATAATTACGAAAAAGCCTCAGAATTGGATGAATATATGCGGTATTCCATTGCTTCCCAGTGTACGAATCTTTATTTTGGTGATGATAAAAAACTTCATTGTGACGTTCAAGAAGTAGAAGAAATTCGCCGTATGATTCATACGGCAGAATCATCAGAAAATATGCAAATTAACCACTAAAAGAATTATTGCAAATAATTGTATTAGCGTATTATTACAAAAAAATGCAATAATAAAATACATGAAAAAAGAGGCTTTTGCCTCTTTTTATTGTTGTTCATCTATATCTTGGCGAGATTGTTCTTCTGCTTCCAATTTTTTCTCTTCTTTTGTATGATGATAGTAGAGGTACAAAAGCCCGATTGGTGCGATAAAAATAGCAAAAAACCAACAAATCATCATCATCAAAAATTTGAGAATCAACATCAGGAACGCATTTACGACAAACATATTGTTTCCGAAAATAAAATCCATGATACTATGATAGACAAATCTTGAATATGGATAGAAAATTTGTGAGAGAATTGCTGTCAAAATTACTCCAATTGGCGGGATAGTCATCCCTTTTGCATAATATGGATAGAAAAAAAGTACTACAAAAATCAATCCGAAAACGAATTCTCGAAAATAATATTCTCGACTGAGTCCGCCGAATGTTTTTTCAAAAATTGCTTTTGCGTTCATATTAAAAATGCATTAAGAATAAAAACGAAATTATTATATTGAAAAATTTCAAAAAGTATAGTTATTTTTTTGCAAGAAAGAATTTATTGCAAAAAATTGTAATATCAATAATTATTGCAAATATTTGTAACAATTAATTTTTGGAAGGGGATTGATGAAATTTTTGGTGTGCTTCTTTGAGTTTGGGGTTTGTAACATGTGTGTATACTTGTGTTGTGGTAATCGATGCATGCCCTAAAAGCTCCTGGATGATACGAATATCTGCGCCATTTGTGAGTAGGGTAGTGGCAAAACTATGACGCAGTGTGTGGGCGTGGAGATTTTTGAGAATTCAAGCCTTAATGCCGTATTCTTTAATCATATTGGTAATAAAAAATCGTGAAAGACGAATTTTTTCATCACTCAAAAATGCAGAATTAATATTTTCAGCAGAAAAATTATGCCTGATAAAAAGGGGAGAGAAGTGATCAGTTCGGGCTTCTAGGTATTCCTGAATTGCATTTTTGGCATTTTCTGTTAGATACACAACTCGCAATTTCCCTCATTTTCCCCGCACTGCAAACTCCATCGTATCTAAATTCACATCGTTTCTATTGAGGCTCGTGAGCTCAGAAATACGCAATCCAGTCGAATAAATGCATTCACAAATGGCAAAATCACGCTTCCCTCTGAGCGTTTCCCTGTCAATGCTCGTGAAAAAATTTTCAATCTCTTCTTGCGTTAAAAATGTCACTTCCCGATCGTTTGTTTTCATCAAATCAATTGTTGTTGGATCCAAACAATCTACCTCTTCTTTTTTGAGAAACTTGAGCCATGACCGCATAGTGATCATATGCGCATTCGTTGTTTTGGTTGATAAACCGCCATCAGCAAGCGATAAACGCCACTCGTCAAAATCTTTTTTTGTGATATTTTCGATACGAATCTCTGGCACATGCTTAGCAAGTTCAATCAGTGGTGATTTCCAATTTTTTGCAAGAGATGGATCGATTGGCGGAAGAAAAATATTTGCAGAAATCTGTATCTTCTCTGAATTTTTCTCTCACTTTTCTGGAAGATTTGCCTCAAGAATGTTTCCGATTTTTGGCTCAATCCAACTGATAAATCGCCAAATATGAAACGCGTACTGTTCTTGTGTTTTGCGCGAGCGTCACTTATGCAGTCGCAAATACACGAGAAAATTATTAAAGGCATCAAGAATATTCATATTGCAAAAATACGCAATAAAATAAAAATATTATGTGAAGTATTATATAGATTTTATTAAAAAATCAAAATAAATATTTCTAAAAAGTTATTGCAATTTTTTGTAATAATGAGGCGTGAAAATACAAGAGAAAAAATTTCTGACGAACATTCTATCGGAAAATGATAAAAAACGCAAAATTCGCGAAAATTTAAAGACTTACCTTAAAATCGTTGTTTTTAACGGATATTTTATGTTTTTTGAGAACATAAAATATTATTGCTCATTTTTGCAATAATAAAAATATAAAATCAAAGGAAAAGGGAAATACGCAAAAATGTCAATGCGCTACTAATTAGCTTTTTAAAAACAATGGTATTCAAAAAATATAGAATTTTTCAGTTAAGCACGTTTTACAAATTTTCTAAAAATATCATGATAGAGAAGCGTTTTTTTATCAAAATAAAATACTTCACATAATGTAACTTATGTGAAGTAAAATAAAGAAAAAATAGAGAATTTCACTTTATTGCAAAATATGGCAATAAAAGAAAAATATGGGCTGAGGTCAGAATAGAATATTAAAAATAAAACACATAACACTCCTATATCTTATAACCAAATTTTCATTATCGATTTTTTGTTGAATGAGTTTTTAATTTGATGTATCTGAATTTTTATAAACTATATTCAAAAAATTTCCAAGACACTAAAATATATTTTTCAAAAATATTGAAAGTTGTCAAATAAATATATATACAATAAATATACTTTTTGTAAAGTATTGACTTTTTATAATTTATGTTATAAAAATATAAAAACTCCCCTACTCTCCTATTATTTTAGCTTAAAATAAAGCAAAATTCGGGAATATTTTATAAAAAATAAATCCCATAAAAAGGGATTTATCGGAGGATATCGCGAACTTTTCCACGAGTATCCATAGCTTTGAGTTCGGTCATATCATGCTGAATGGTTTTAAGGGTCGTTTTTTCCTCTTCCACAACGGCATTCATTTCTTTGATGAGTTCTGGATTCGTAACTGTGACCACCTCATTTCCAGAAATTTGGTTGCGATATTTTGGTGGAATGGAACGAACCTCGCCAAGAAGCGACTGAATGCTATTTACCACCTCAACTGGCGACATAACGTAGTACATCATCATTGTCCCAATCAGATTATTATCACCTTCTGTCAAAATATCAATATTCCCAAAATTAAAGAAACTCGCAAGTTTATTTGGAAAAGTGGATTTGATAGTTTTAATTTTATCACTTTCAATCGTTTGTGAATCTGAGAGAAGTCCCGTCTGATTGACAAAGAAAATTTTTCCCTGAACCACAACATTGAAGTCCATCTCCAGATCCATCATGCGCTTGCGAAAGCGACGAAGGTAATGGATTTCAGCAATGATCACAAAAAAATCAATCGCCAAAATCATAAGATGCCCATTAAATCGCTGAAAATGTGATGCGATAAAAATAACTTCTAGAACAAGAATCAGCCCAAGAATCCACTGATTTGTAATCGACCAATTAAAAAATTTAATAAAATGACGATCACCATCAGCGAGCGATTCTCGCATGGCCGGGATATCTGTCACAATTTTGTGGGAATTTTTGTGAATTGCGCGGAAATGTTTGAGGTATACAAGCGTTGAAATCGTAAAAATAAGCGCCATCAAAATATTTCCAATCACCACTAATCCACGCAAAAAAGTATCGTTTGGCAGATGAAAAAGCCCAATCCAGACGCTCACGCATGAGAGCAAGAGAAGAATGATTGGTGTCGATTTCAAATCAACCAAAATCGCAAGAAAAAATACCCACGAGCGCTTTATAATCATCATTTTGGTGTATCCTTGCTCAATGAGGCGATCGATGAGTTTAGTTTCTTCGCCGATGGAAAATGACTTAAAAAGCCATGCGTAAATTTTGTGAAAAGGAATCATAAAAATTTTTTCTTATCATATAGGCTTTTGCAAAATAATCAAGAAAAAAACGAAAACTATTTCGTTTTTTGAGAATCTTTTTCTGAAATTTTTTCAATATTTTTTTCCTGAGTGTTTTTTGATTTTTCTTCTTCGTGACAAGAATTATTGTTCGTATCTATACATTTTTCGATTTTTACGACGAGACCACCTTTGTTACTCACACCAAAACTCAACTTGTCCACGATTTTTTCAGTAATTCGGAAAAGTCCCCTTCCCCGCTTCCCCATATAAACCTCATGAGAATCAATTTTTTCATCTTTTTTATGAAGCATTTCATCAGCCAAATCAGTTTTGTGGCGTCATTTTCCTGTGTCATGAACTTCAACGCTGATTTTAAAAAGTGAATTATCTGCTTTGCGATGGGTTTTGATGATACATTCGTTGATATCATTTTTTTCACTTCAGTGCTCGATAGAATTATTCACTAGTTCATCGGTGATAAGCACAAATCGTCCGCGCCAAGGCACTGGAACCTCAAATGCGTCAAAAATCGCACCTACAAAATCACGAATAATTTTTGAATTCGCAAAATCTGAGCGATAATGAATCGTATAAATCGTGTCATTTTCTGTATCAATCGCATTTACAAGATCAGAAAACGCGGATTCGTACGGCTGTTCAACGAGGAAAAATTCTTTCATAGAAACATTTATTTTTTGTATTATATCAGGATTTTTTGAAAAAAGCAAAAATTTCACAAGATTTTTATAATTTTATCGCTTCCCTTTTGGAAAATTTTGGCAAAATAAAATCCCCTTTCGGGGAAAATATTATCGAATAGCCTCTTTAAGAGTTTTACCAGCGCGGAAAACAGGAGTTTTTGTAGCTGGGATAACCATTTTTTGTTTTGTTTTTGGGTTTACACCGTTACGAGCTGCACGCTGAGAAACTTTCCATGCACCGAAACCAGTGATATTTACTTCACCGTCTTTTTTAAGTTCAGCAGTGATAGTGTCAATCATAGAAGTAAGCGCTTTTGTAACAGCATCCTGGCTAAGACCAGATTTAGTCGCAACTGCTTTGATGAAGTCCTGTTTTTTCATAAAAGAAGAAGTTAAAGATTAAAGGACGCGTTAATTATAGTATCTTCGTTAAGAAAATCAATATTTTTTTCAAAAAAGTTTTTTCTTATTTTGTGTCAAGAGTGTTTTTTTGCCTTATTTAAGGGATTCTGTAAAAAATGATTTTTGCTTTACAATACGGATTTTCTCTTTCTAATCAGCAAATTTCAAAAAATTTTTGTATACATTTCTTGTCCGCTATCCAGCAATCAGATGCGCCGCGTATGTGCCAATTGATGACACTGAGAAAATCACTCCAACCACCGCGAGAATCATTCCAAGAAGCCAAAGTCGCATCACAATCGTTTCTTCTTTCCATCCGATAGCTTCAAGATGATGATGAAAAGGAGCAATTTTGAAAATTTTTTTCCCTTTTCGAATTTTATTATACTTCAGATCCATCTCAGAAAAGCGGTTGATTTCGTCTACAGCGACATCAAGAGTTGCTTTAGCGAAAACAGAAAAATTATTATAGCTGCTTTTATTTCTTACGTTAAACAAACCTTTAAGCTTATCGACATCGATTTCGCAATGTTTTATATTGCGTTTGTTGTAGTTTATTTTCAAGAACTCGTATAGGATCCAGGAATAAACTGAAGAAAAGTTTTTTGTGATTGACATATCAATCATCATGTAATAACCTTCGAGGTTGGTTAGTAGTGGTAGTACCTTCGGATTCCATTCGAACGTCAGCACCCCATCTTGATAATACGTATCAATAACGATAGATCTTCTTGAACGTTTACCTTTGGTAGTGTCATTATTTAGGAAATCGTCATCAACAGTGACAAATTTTAAGTCTTGTATAGCATCGCTATCAGCAACAGCTTGTCTCTTAAGATATTTAACAACACCTGAGTATTCAGAGAACTCTTTCAAGGTAATCGTTGATTCTAATTCTTCAGGTCTAAACTTAAGAATGGCTAGTGACAGTAGTTGTGCTTGCTTCAGCGAAATCGGACTTTCTAAATTGGCCAGTGAAAGTCGATTTGCTTTTGTGATAATGGCATTATTATCTAAGCTAATCTTTCCATTAGTTTCTGTTTCATTCATTGCTTTATACCTCTTTCAAATATCAGAATATTTTAAAAAATATTCCTAAAGTTGTATATATTTGATTTTAGCATGTTTGATGTATTATGTAAAGTTTTTTTAAAAATAAACTTCAATAAGGGATATATAAACTTCAATAAGGTCTTCGAAACGCCTATTTGATAGGGTTTTTGTTCCATACAACATAATAAACATATATAACATAATAAACATATATAACCTATCAAGAACTTATTAAACAACGACGAGGAGGAGA
>ERZ772956.1775-NODE-1775-length-14357-cov-8.991889_pt1 | contig 14357 bp, 12 predicted proteins | sample MGYA00580683_ERZ772956 | MGnify/ENA primary metagenome ERZ772956 (study PRJEB29015, sample SAMEA2738077) | human oral metagenome | biome: human oral; feature: human-associated habitat; material: saliva | place: China | collected 2212 ... | reverse complement strand
ATTAAATTTAAATCAGGACAAGGCGACGAAGCCGCAGACAGTACAGATAGTACGGTAAGGCGAGGCAACGCCGTACTGGTTTAAAGTTAATCCACTATATCCCGCAAAACAGCCCGCAAATCCCTTTGGCAACCTGTTACAATAAACCTGTTTTTATCGAAACGAAAAGACACCATCATGACCGCCACCAGCCCGATTCAAGACACGCAAAGCGCGACTCCGCAAGAATTGCGCGAATGGTTCGACAGCTACTGCGCCGCGCTGCCGGACAACGATAAAAACCTCATCGGCGCCGCATGGTCGTTGGCAAAGGAACACTATCCCGCCGATGCCGCCACGCCGTATGGCGAACCGCTGCTCGACCATTTGCTCGGCGCGGCGCAGATGGTCAACGAACTCGACCTGCTCTCCGATGCCGTCGCCGCCACCCTGCTTGCCGACATCGGACGCTACGTTCCCGATTGGAACCTCTTGGTTTCCGAACGCTGCAACAGCACCGTCGCCGAGCTGGTCAAAGGTGTGGACGAAGTGCAGAAGCTCACCCACTTCGCCCGCGTGGACAGCCTCGCCACTTCCGAAGAGCGCGCCCAGCAAGCCGAAACCATGCGTAAAATGCTGCTGGCAATGGTTACCGACATCCGCGTTGTGTTAATCAAACTCGCCATGCGCACCCGCACCATGCAGTTCCTCAGCAATATCCCCGACAGCCCCGAAAAACGCGCCGTCGCCAAAGAAACCCTCGACATCTTCGCCCCGCTCGCCAACCGTTTGGGCGTGTGGCAGCTCAAATGGCAGCTCGAAGACCTCGGCTTCCGCCATCAAGAACCTGAAAAATACCGCGAAATCGCGCTGCTTTTGGACGAAAAACGCACCGAACGCCTCGAATACATCGAAAACTTCCTCAACATCCTGCGTGGCGAACTTAAAAAATACAACGTTCACTTCGAAGTAGCCGGTCGCCCGAAACACATCTACTCCATTTACAAAAAAATGGTGAAGAAAAAACTCAGCTTCGACGGGCTGTTCGACATTCGCGCCGTGCGGATTTTGGTCGATACCGTCCCCGAGTGTTACACCACGCTGGGTATCGTCCACAGCCTCTGGCAGCCCATCCCCGGCGAGTTCGACGACTACATCGCCAACCCCAAAGGCAACGGCTATAAAAGTTTGCACACCGTCATCGTCGGCCCGGAAGACAAAGGCGTGGAAGTGCAAATCCGCACCTTCGATATGCACCAATTCAACGAATTCGGTGTCGCCGCCCACTGGCGTTATAAAGAGGGCGGTAAAGGCGACTCCGCCTACGAACAGAAAATCGCCTGGTTGCGCCAACTCTTGGACTGGCGCGAGAACATGGCGGAAAGCGGCAAGGAAGACCTCGCCGCCGCCTTCAAAACCGAGCTTTTCAACGACACGATTTACGTCCTGACCCCGCACGGCAAAGTCCTCTCCCTGCCTACGGGCGCGACCCCCATCGACTTCGCCTATGCCCTGCACAGCAGCATCGGCGACCGTTGCCGCGGCGCGAAAGTCGAAGGGCAAATCGTGCCGCTGTCCACCCCGCTTGAAAACGGACAGCGCGTCGAAATCATTACCGCCAAAGAAGGGCATCCTTCCGTCAACTGGCTCTATGAAGGCTGGGTCAAATCCAGCAAGGCAATCAGCAAAATCCGCGCCTACATCCGTCAGCAAAACGCCGACACCGTGCGCGAAGAAGGCCGCGTCCAACTCGACAAACAGCTTGCTAAACTCACGCCCAAACCTAACCTGCAAGAGCTTGCCGAAAACCTCGGCTACAAAAAACTCGACGACCTCTACACCGCCGTCGGACAAGGCGAAATTTCCAACCGCGCCATCCAGAAAGCCTGCGGCACGCTGAACGAACCGCCGCCCGTGCCCGTCAGCGAAACCACCATCGTCAAACAGTCCAAAATCAAAAAAGGCGGCAAAACAGGTGTGCTCATCGATGGCGAAGACGGTTTGATGACCACGCTTGCCAAATGCTGCAAACCCGCGCCGCCCGACGATATTGTCGGCTTCGTTACCCGCGAGCGCGGCATTTCCGTCCACCGCAAAACCTGTCCCTCTTTCCAACACCTCGCCGAACAAGCACCCGAAAAAGTGTTGGACGCAAGCTGGGCGGCATTGCAGGAAGGACAAGTGTTCGCCGTCGATGTCGAAATCCGCGCCCAAGACCGCTCAGGGCTTTTACGCGATGTATCCGATGCGCTCGCCCGCCACAAACTCAACGTTACCGCCGTGCAAACCCAGTCCCGCGATTTGGAAGCCAGCATGAGGTTCACGCTCGAGGTCAAACAAGTCAACGACCTCCCGCGCGTCCTCGCCAGCCTCGGCGACGTCAAAGGCGTCTTGAGTGTCACACGCTTGTGATGTGGATACATTTGGCCCTACCGCTTTAACGCCTGGTTTTGACTCACCCTTCATCCGCAAGAAAAGGCCGTCTGAAAACAATATTTAAGGTTTTCAGACGGCCTTTTCTCGGGCTATTTCAATTCACAAGGTTTAAGCCATATTTTCAGCCACCACCCCACCTTCTATCGGCTGCAACAACGGCAAGCCGTTCAACCGCTCCAAGGCCGTCTGAAAAGCAGACAGGCCAACCGTTTCCGAACCGAAACGCTGCAAATGATGCGTATCCTGCTGGCAGTCGATTAACCCGACACCGCAGCGGGCAAGGAACGGCACGGCGCAGGCAAAGGCGATTTTCGATGCGTCGGGCATACGGGCGAACATTGATTCGCCGTAAAACACCCGCCCGATCTGCACGCCGTAAAACCCGCCCGCCAACCGCCATTCCCCGGCTTCATCAGGCAACCGGCACTCGAAAGAATGGGCATGGCCCAAACGGTGCAGCCTGCCATAGGCCGTCTGAAAATCCGGCGTAATCCAAGTTCCGTCCTGACCCGGTCGCGGCACTTCCGAGCATGCGGCGATAACGTCTGAAAAACAAGTATTGACGGTAACGCGGTAACTTTTGTTCCGCAGCGTTTTCGCCAGCGAACGGCCTATATGCAGCTTTTCCGGCAGCAGTACGGTGCGCGGGTCGGTGGTAAACCAGTAATACAGCCCGTTTTCCGAAAACCACGGGAAAATACCCTGGCGGTAGGCCGACAAAAGCCGCCCGACGTCCAAATCTCCGCTTACGCCGACCAGCCCATCATATTCCGCCGCCAAACGGGCGGCGTTGGGAAACGTATAATTATTGGGAGGCAGATAAGGAATTTGCATAAATCCCGCCGCAAAAAAACGGCCATTTTACGGGCAAATCCCATCCTCTGCCTCACCTTTGTTGCGGCAAACCGACAAATATTAACAAAACAACCGATTCTACTGCACATTTTTTGAAACACGACTAATTAGCGTTTATATTTCATTCCCTTTATCCCATTCCGCACACAGAAAAGGAAAAATATGTCTGCCCAACGCAAACTCCCCCTCTTCCCGCTGGCCGTACTGCCGCTGACACTGGCCGCCGCCTTCGCCCATGCCGACGGAGACACCGTCGTAGAAGGCGCATCGCTCGACACCGTTTACGTTACCGCCGAAAAACAACTCCAGCAATCGCTCGGCGTTTCCCGCATTTCTAACGAAGACATCGAAAAACGGCCTGCCGTAAACGATATTTCCGAACTCGTCCGCACCATGCCCGGCGTAAACCTCACCGGCAACACCGCCACCGGCCAGCGCGGCAACAAACGCCAAATCGACCTGCGCGGCATGGGACCGGAAAACACCCTGATTTTGATTGACGGCAAACCCGTCCATTCGCGCCAGTCGGAACGCATCAGTATGCGCGGCGAACGCAACACGCGCGGCGACAGCAACTGGGTGCCGGTTGAAGAAATCGAATCCGTTACCGTCCTGCGAGGCCCCGCCGCTGCCCGCTACGGTTCCGGCGCGATGGGCGGCGTGGTCAATATCGTTACCAAAAAAGTGCCGAAAGAATTCAAAGGCCAAATCAACCTGTATGCCAACCAGCCGCAAAACAGCAAGGAAGGCGAAACCCGCCGCATCGGCTTCAACCTCGGCGGCCCGATTGTTCAGGACGTATTGGGTTTCCGCATCTACGGCAACCTGAATAAAACCGATGCCGACTCCGCCGACATCAACGCCGGACGCAGCGGCAGGCTGGTTGCGGCAGGCGTGGAAGGCGTACGCAACAAAGACATTGCCGGCCGTCTGCAATGGAAAATCAGCCCGTCGCAAACCCTGGTTTTCGACAGCAGCTACAGCCGCCAGAGCAACATCTACAACGGCGACACGCAAAACAGCAACCCACCGGCCAACACATTGGCACTGTATAACGGCCTGGTTGGTTCCAAAGCCGAAACCGCCCGCCTCTACCGTTCCGCCTTCTCACTGACGCATGACGGCGCATGGGATTGGGGCGACACCAAAAACATCATCAGCTACGAACGCACCACCAACAGCCACCTGCCCGAAGGCCTGGCAGGCGGCCCTGAAGGCAGCTACACAGGCTTGAATTTCGTTCAAAGCCGTCTGAAAAACCTGCGTTTGAGCAGCGAAGCCAATATTCCGTTCAAACTCGGCGTGGACAACGTCCTAACCGTTGGCGCTGAATTTACCGACAGCAAATTGGACGATCCCGCCTCCAACTCGCAAAGTCTGACAGACCGCATTCCGGGCGGCCCCGGCCGGCCGCCGCGCGTGATTGTCAACACCTTCCCCGGCGTATCGGAACACCGTGGCGGCAAAACCTCCCAGCGCAACTGGGCTGCCTACATTGAAGACAATATTTCGCTGACTGGCAAAACCCACCTGATTCCCGCACTCCGCTTCGACCACAACAGCGTCAGCGGCGGCAATTGGAGTCCTGCATTAAACTTCTCGCAGCAAATCGGCGAAAACTGGCTGATTAAAGGCGGCATCGCCCGTGCCTACAAAGCCCCGAACCTGTATCAGAGCAACCCCGAATTTATTTTATACACCCGTGGGCTCGGCTGCCCGCTGGCCGCAGGCGGACGCAGCCTGAGCTGCTACTACATGGGCAACGCCAACCTGAAACCCGAAACCAGCGTCAACAAAGAAATTGGCGCAGAATTCACCCGCAACGGCTGGCAGGCTTCCGCCACCTATTTCCACAACGCCTACCGCAATAAAATCGTCATCGGGGAACGCCCGCTTGCCATCAACAGCAACGGCAACTGGCTGCTCGAATGGTCGAACACACCCAAAGCCACCATCGAAGGTATCGAAGGCAACCTCGTACTGCCCCTGCACGACACGCTGAAATGGAGCAATAACTTCACCTACATGCGCAAATCCGTAGATGCGAAAGGCAACCCCCTGTCGCTGGTACCGAAGCACACCATCAACAGCACGCTGGCCTGGACGCCGAACGAACGTTTCGACGCCAACCTGACCTTTACCCACTACGGCCGCACCAAACCGCGCAGCGTTGCCGTAAACGACATCGAACTGCACGGACAGGGCAACATCGCTAAACTGTCCGACAGTCAGGCACAAGTTGCTTCTTACGGCATCTGGGGCATCAACGCCGGCTACAACTGGAACAAACGAGTGGCCGTGCGCGGCGGTATCAGCAACCTGTTCGACAAAAAACTGTACCGCACCGGCAACGGCGCGCAGACCTACAACGAACACGGCCGCGCCTTCTACGGCAGCTTAAAAGTATCGTTTTAATCAGATTCCGTATCCGTAGGCAAAGAGGCCGTCTGAAAACATCTTTCAGACGGCCTCTTATCCCGTACGCACTTTATACCCATCCCCGTCGAACACTATTTTTCAAAACCGTCCGAAACCGCGCGGGCATCAATAAGCGCACAACGGCAACCGGCATTTTGTATAATCTGCCTATTCCGTGCCCACACTGTCCGCAGCCTGTTTTCAACCAAGCGGCCCGTTTCAGACGGCCGGCAAAACATCCCAACCAAAGAGACCCCATCATGCAAAAAACCATCCTTTTCCTCTCCTGCCTGCTCGCCGCAACCGCCCAAGCCGCACCAAACTTTCCCGGCCTGCGCACCCAACTGGGCGATTGGGACACCGTTTGCGACAACACCGGCACCTGCCGCGTAGCGGGCTATCACAATGACGGTTCGGACAATGCCGTATCCGTCCTGTTCCCCCGCCCCGCCGGCAAAAATGCCGCCACCACCGCGCAGATTCAGATTATCGAAGAATGCGAAACACCCGCCGCCTGCGCCCAAGCCAACAACACCGACGGCGAACTGTTTTTAAACGGCCAATCGCTGGGCACGGTCGCCTTCGGCAAAGACGACTACACCGCCACACTCAGCCCGAAACAGACGGAACAACTCATCGCCGCCTTCGCCGAACGCCAGCCGCTGTCGATTTCCGACCGTCAGGGCAAGGTGTGGATAATCCCCGACAAAGCCTTTGATCAAGCAAGGCTGGCCGAAGGCAAATTCTGGGTGACGTCCGTACAATCGTTTGACTTTCCCCATGACTATGATGAAACCAACAAAAAAAACGCACTAAAAAATCAAACCGTCGGCCTGTTTGCAAACGGCAGCAAAATCACCGACATCCTCATCGATGAAGACTTCACGCTCGCCACCATTCCCGAAGGCGGCCGCGCCGCCGTCGAAGCCGTGCTGGCGACGGCCAACCGCGTAACCCTGCGTATCGGCGGCAAAGAACGCGAACTATCCGACGACGGCGCATATACCGCACTACTCGCCGCCGATGCCTATCAAGGGCGCGTGGGCGACAACAGCGCGTGGGTGAAAAACGGTGCGACACGGTTTGCCGCCCAAAGCCCCGCCGTGCTGCCGCCCAAAGCCGCGCCCAAAATCCAGGCTGCCCGCGTGCCCGCCGAAACGAAAGGCAGGGAATACGCCGCCGGCACGCCCGAATACCGCAAATTGTGGCAGCTTATCCGTAAACCTTACCAAGCCGGCGAATGCACCATGCTGCAAGATTCCAAACGCAACCGCAGCATCACCGTTTACCCCTTAAGCGGTGGCAAAGTGCTGATCGAAACAGGCTGCGAACTGTTTGCCTATAACAGCAACGGCTTTTTCGCCATCGCCGACAGCAAATTCAACCGCCTCTACACCATATTGGAGGATTCGAGCCTGGGCGGATACGGCGGCTTCGACGTAGACAAGAACGGTACGGCAACACTTTCAGGCAACCAAAAAGGCCGCGGCTTGGGCGACTGTTGGAGCACGGTTGAATATGTGTGGGACGGCAAAGCCTTCATCCGCAGCAAAAGCGAAATCGACACGCAGTGCAAAGGCTTTGCCGGCGGCGCGTGGGAGCAGCCCGATTTTGTGGCGGACGTACTTGCACCGAAATAAACAACAGGCCGTCTGAACAGGCAACCTGCCATGTTTCAGACGGCCTTTAATCCCCTCAACCCTAAAAACCGATATTCTACCCCCCGTCTTGCGCCCGCTGCCGCGCAATACGCAGGCAGCTTCTTTCACAACGCCCGAAAGAAAACCCTATGAAACACAAACTGCGCGCAGCAGGCATCGCCGACGAACCCATCCGCACCCATCACGGGCTGGGGTATAGTTTTGCGGAAAGCTGATGCAGCGTTTTCAGGTAGCCTTTCAAGTTATCGTCTATTCAAAACAATTGGCGGGACTTCTTCCATTTATCGTAATACATAAAACCCATTTGATCGATTTTCCACTCTCCGCCTTCCAAAACCAGCGTATAGGTTTTCTTTTTCTCCCCATTTTCCAACACATCTATTTCATATTTTTTATCACTGATTTTCCGTTCGGCTGTAATGGTTTGGTTATATTCCGGTGGCATTTGAAAAGAAGGAGCTTCTTGTCTAGCTCGCTTTAAAGATAAAGCTTTTTTAGATAAAAATTGGTGATGTATTTTTTTGATTTCATCAGATCTTTTTTTACTGTTTTCATCTTCATCAATTTCAAAAAAAGTACCTTCATCCAAACTTTTTTGAGTAAGCTCTCCCCAATACAATTCATAATCTTTCATTTTTTGAATAAATTGAATTAAGGTTTCTTGTGCAGTTTTCATATAGTATAAACTCCATAGTTATGTTTTGTTACAAGGATTAGGATTTTCAAACCGTTGAGTAACTCTCTTGCCACCTACTTCATAGGTATAAAAGATTGCATTAGGCATTTTACTGTTTGCGTTTGGATATTTAAATAAAATATCAACCTTACCCGAACCATGATCATCAATTTCTTTCGCTATATCCATTTCGAATGCACGATATCGCCCCATATTGATACCGGGCGTTTGAGGAAATACATGCCCGACTCCACCGCTGCCTCCCAAGTTTTTTGCAAGAAAATGTCCGGCGTGTACTTTTCTGCAATTAGCCATTGCTTGCGCTTCCAATCGCGAAGACGGATTCGTTGCAGTACCTTTGCCTATATCATCCTCTGTAATTGTAGCCTGTACACGCTCTACCCTCCCGTTAAGCCCTCTTGTATAGTGTGGTGTTACCAACCCAAACGGATCTTGACTTACAAAGTGCCTGATTTCGGGGTTGTAATATCGGAAACGGTTGTAGTGCAGGCTGCTTTTTAGCCATTCAAAAGCAGCCTGCACGTTGAAACTGCGCGTTCAGAAGGCCTGCACCAAACCACAGATTCAACAGCCTTGTCCAATCCCGACTCAAGATACGCATCGTTCAACCCTCAACAGGAGAAACACCATGCCTTCCGCCAAGCTCATCCAAAAACTCAAACCCGCCCTGCCAAACCCGCTTCCGCCCGAACAAGACGGCATCTTGTTGTGCCTCGATTCCGACAACGTAACGGGAGACAACGCCAAATACATGAAAATGTATAACCGCCTTGCCCGTTGGTATGATTTCGGCGAACGCTGGATAGCACGCCTCAGATACGGCAACAGCATCAACGAAATGCGGCGCAGCCTGATGGGCGAACTGGAATGGCGGCAGGATTGCACCGCGCTCTACGTCTCCATCGGCACTGGTACCGATTTAAACCACCTGCCCGCCGACATCAACCTCTCCGCGCTGGATTTGACCGGCGCCGACCTGTCGCTTGGCATGTTGGCACGCTGCCGCAACGTATGGCAGAAAAAAGCGGTAGGCTTGGACTTGGTACACTGCAACGCCGAAGACTTACCCTTTGCTGACAATATGTTCGACGTCGTATTCCATGTGGGCGGCATCAATTTTTTCAGCGACAAACAAAAAGCCATCAACGAAATGCTGCGCGTCGCCAAGCCCTGTACCAAAATCATGATCGCAGACGAAACCACTGACTTCATCCAACAACAATACAAAAAAAGCCTATTCACGCGGAACTACTTCCAAGACACCGATTTCGACCTGACACAAATCGAAAACTGCATCCCCGAAACCGTACAGGAAAAGAAAACGCGGCTGCTGTGGAGCAACCGCTTTTACTGCATTACCTTCCGCAAACCTGTTTGAAAAACGCCATAAACGCAATCGAGAAGAAATATGCCAAACCATCAAAATCGGAGCATAACATGAACATTCCCTTTGCGGCCGCCGCCCTGCTGTTGGCCGTGGCATTTTTTGCCCATCTTTTTGTCGGCACCCGCGAAACCTTAAGTCAAAAACCCGATGAAGAAAACACTACGCAACAGGGTATGCGCAACTGGATGCAGGCTGTGTGCGCTTTTCAGTTGGTCAGCATAGATTTACTGCTGCTTGCCGCCGCAGCCTGCCTACTTGCGTTTACACGGGTTTTCGACAGCATGGAAGCCGCCGCTGCCCGTTTTTTTGCCGTTTATCTGGGCCTATGGTGCACCGTGTGGCTGATACAGCTTAAAATGGCCGGTGCGCGCGGCAAAACTTATTTCCTGCTCGGCCAATGGATATTGTTTTTACTGTGCGCCCTGCTGATGCTGTGGGGTGCGTACTAAAAAAACCGCGCCTGCCCAGGTAGGGCGGATAGCGCTTAAGGCCGTTTAAAAGTGCAGGCTGCTTTGATGCCGTCTGAAAGCCCAAAAAGGCAGCCTGAAACCCGCTCGCGCCGTAGATAAGGGTTTAGAATGCTTTGCCGGACATCAATGTCCAACTCGCAAGCTCAAATTAGGAGAAGATCATGGATCAAAAAGTAAAAAATCTGCTGGATGATTGGCAAAAGAGTAATCCTGCCTTGTATGAAATCGCCAATAGTGTGCGCACGAAAATAGGGCAACTGGCAGACATGGCGAGCGAAGAAGTGAAATATGGCGGTATTTTGTTTGCCGCACCCGAACCGTTTTGCGGCATTTTTGTTTGTAAGCAGCATGTAACCGTGGAATTTGGTCATGGCGCCGAGATGGCAGACCCGCACGGTTTATTGGAAGGCAAAGGCAAAGGACGTCGCCATTTGAAATTACATACGCTTGAAGATGTAGAAAATAAGCATTTGGCGGATTACTTGCGATTGGCGCAAAAAGCAGCAGAATAAAATGCCGGGCTGAAAGAGCGCTGAACTACGACGGCAACCGTTTTCAGGCTGCCTTGAATGCTGTCTGAAAACCCGTTTGCGGGCTTCGCACGGAGTTTGTAGGTCGGTGCATTTATGCCCGACAAACACAGATAAATTTTAAAACGTCGGGCATAAATGCCCCGACCTACGGCTGCGCTTGCTTTCAGGCTGCCTATGCCTATCATCATGCCGTCTGAAAAACCCAACCCATCCGAGCCACACCCCCCAACCCACATCAGAAAGCCCCCCATGCCCACCGAAATCCGTATCACCTATTCCCGCCTGAAAATGTTTGTGATGTCGCTCGTTCTGCTCGCCATCGCCGCTGCCGCATCGCCGCTGCTGTTTGTTGGCAGCCTAAAATCTGTCCTAAGCGGAGCTTTTATCGTTTTGTTCTGCTTGGTGTTTGCCGCCCTTTTGCTCTACCACGCCGCCGATAGCCGCACCAAACTGGTGTTAAACGCCGACGGTATCCGCATCGTCCAAGCGTTTACCGAAGAAGAACTCGACGGGGTTGGCGCGAAAAGCGGCAGCAAAACCAAGCGCGAAAACGTTTTTTATCCGTGGGAGCAGATTAACAGCGTGGTTTTCGTGTATCCGTTTCCCGCCACCCTGTACCTGAACAGCGAGCCTGCACGCAAATTCAAAGCCGAACTGGAAGAACTGGAAGCCGAGCAGCCGCTGCCCGATAACGCCACGCTCGAGCAAATGGAAGCGCGCGTCGCCAAATATCTGCGCCTGTCGGAAAGCATGACCCGCCAGCGCGACTTCTCCATCACCCTGCCCGTGATGTACCTGCTGCACGGCAAACACCTGCCCGATTTAATCCGCACGCTAGCGGCCGAGTCCGACAAAAGCCGCCGCCAAGCCGTGCTCGACGGTTTTTGCCAAACCTTTTTCCCCAAAGCCCTTGGTTCGCGCCCCGTCGCGCCACCCGAACCGCGCGAGTTCCCCGTCTGCCTGCCCACCCAAGTCAGCATCCGCAGCATTGGCGGCGGCTATCCGCTGGCAAACATTTTGTGTGCCCTGATGCTTATCGGCAGCCTTGTTTTTGCCGCCGTAATCGTGCGCAACGCCGCCGATCCTGCCGACATCCGCGGATTTCTGCCGCTGCTGCCCTTTGCCGTCATTACCGCCGCCGCATGTGGGTGGCAGCTGTCCCGCTACCGCCGCCGTCGCGCCGTGCTTGCCGCCATCAACCGCCCCGAAGCGCAGCCGTGGAAACTCGTTGCCATCCCGATTTACATCGCCGGCACCAATCGCAAACTCAGGCGGACGTATTATTTCTACCCCGCGCCCATCAACGGCAAAATCCGCAAAATCACATTTAGCGACCACAACTTCCAACCCGTCCGCCGCCACGGACAATATCTCGCCTTCGCCCCGCAAGGCGGCGGCGCGCCCGTTCCCGTTGATGCCGAGTTGCGCAATATCCGCGGTCTGAACGAAAGCGAACGCCGCGGGCTGCTGCGGCAAATTAAAGAGCTGGCGGCAGAATGAATGCCGCAGGCAGCCTGAAACGCCGTTTGCCGTTTTCAGGCTGCCTTTAAGGACAGCCGCCGTAGGTCGGGCATTGATGCCCGACAAATCCCATCCGCAAAGTTCGGGCATAAATGCCCGACCTACACGGCTAAATTAAATTTCCAGCCAACCAAGAATATTTCCAATGAATATAAAAACAGCAGAAAATATCCAGTGCGAATTTGAATATCTGGTATTAGACGGCTATTTCCCGATACATTTCGCATCGCACGGGCAAGAACGCAGCGACTGGCAGTTTGCGGTTGAATTCATATACCGTCTATTTGAACGCTTATAGCAGCCTGCACCCCGCCGTTTGTATCAACCCAAAGTGCAGGCTGCTTTTGTATTTTTCAGGTAGCCTAAAAGCAGCCTGCCCAAGCTCCTAATTTTCAAAGAGATGAACATGACACCGAACAACCCAACAGGCGCATCTTGGCATGCCGACCCATCGCAGGGCAGCCTGCCCGATTCGTTCAACCTGTTTCAGGAACAATTCTTAAAGCCTTTGGGCAAAACCGCTGCGAACATCGAACGGGAAAAAGAAAGTGCCGAATACGGCGCGGTTCGTTTTGAAATGGACGGACAAACCTGTTTGTTTCGTCAGGCCAAACACACGCCCAAAAAAATCGGCCAATTTGTCGCGCTTTGGAAACGCCCGGCAATGTCCGGCGAAATCGCGCCGTTTGACCGCGACGACGGCATTGATAAGGTGATTGTCTTGGCAGACGAACATCCGCGCTTCGGCGTGTTCGTTTTCCCATGCCGATTGCTGGCCGAAAAAGATATTTTTTCTGAGCAATCCATAGGGGGAAAACGCGCGTTTCGGGTTTACGCGCCTTGGGTGATGCCGTCGGCGGCACAGGCCAAGCGGGCCAAAATTTGGCAATGCGCCCACTTTGCAGAACTTACGGATGCAACCCAAGGGCTGGTGCAATTAGCCAAGCTGCTTTAAGCCAAAAAGCCGTCTGAAACCCCAAAAAGCAGCCTGCACCCCAACAAAACAAGGACTTACCATGACCATCCTCCAAGCCGAAAACCTATCCTTCGCCTTCGGGCACGTCGCGCTGCTTGACAAAGCGTCTTTCCAACTGGCCGCGGGCGACAAAGTCGGCCTGATCGGGCGCAACGGCGCGGGCAAATCCAGCCTGCTGAAAATCCTCGCCGGCGTGCAGAAGCCCGACGACGGCCAGCTCATCCTGCAAAACGGGCTGAAAACCGTGTATGTGCCGCAGGAGAGCTTTTTCGACGGCGCGGCCACCGTGTTCGACATCGTGTCCGAAGGGCTGGGCAGCCTGCGCGACGTGCTGCGGCGTTACCACGAAATCGGCCGCAAGCTGGCGAACGGGCAAAACGACAGCCTCATCAAGGAATTAAACGAACTGCAAAACCAAATCGAAGCGCAAAACGGCTGGCAGTTCGACGCGCTGGTGAGCCAGACCATCGGCGAGCTGGGGCTGCCTGAAAACGAAAAAATCGCCAATTTGTCCGGCGGGCAGAAAAAGCGCGTCGCGCTGGCGCAGGCGTGGGTGCAGAAGCCCGACATCCTGCTGCTGGACGAGCCGACCAACCATTTGGACATCGACGCGATTTTGTGGCTGGAAAACCTGCTGAACAACTTTTCAGGCAGCCTGATTGTGATTACCCACGACCGCCGTTTTTTGGACAATGTGGCCAACCGCATCGTCGAACTCGACCGAGGCAGCCTGCGCTCTTATCCCGGCTCGTTCGCCAAATACAGCGAGAAAAAGGTGGAAGAACTGGCGGTGGAAGCCGAGCACAACCGTCTGTTCGACAAATTCCACGCGCAGGAAGAAGCGTGGATACGCAAAGGCATCGAAGCGCGGCGCACGCGCAACGAAGGCCGCGTTAAGCGTTTGGAAGAATTGCGGAAACAGCGCGCGGCGCGGCGCGAACGGCAGGGGCAGGTGTCGTTCAAACTCGATTCGGGCGAGAAAAGCGGCAAAATCGTCGCCGAGCTGGAACACGCCTCGTTTGCATACGGCAATAAATTGATTATGAACGACTTTTCCGCCGTAATTCAGCGCGGCGACAAAATCGGCCTGATTGGTGCGAACGGCATCGGCAAAACCACGTTTTTGAAGCTGATTTTGGGCGAACTCGCGCCCACCGGCGGCAAAATCCGCCTCGGCAGCAAGCAGGAAGTGGCGTATTTCGACCAATTCCGCAGCGCGCTGAACGAAAACGACACCGTGTTCTACACCCTCGGCCAGGACAACGATTATGTGGAAATCGGCGGCAAAAAGCGGCACGTGATGGGCTATCTGGAAGACTTCCTGTTCCACCCCGCCCGCGCCCAGTCGCCCGTGTCGTCGCTTTCCGGCGGCGAGCGCAACCGCCTCTTGCTGGCCAAACTGTTCACCCGCCCCGCCAATATTT
>ERZ772956.1771-NODE-1771-length-14373-cov-49.098896_pt1 | contig 14373 bp, 11 predicted proteins | sample MGYA00580683_ERZ772956 | MGnify/ENA primary metagenome ERZ772956 (study PRJEB29015, sample SAMEA2738077) | human oral metagenome | biome: human oral; feature: human-associated habitat; material: saliva | place: China | collected 2212 ... | reverse complement strand
GACTGATATCGCTTGGGTAGGTTTTTCTGTTCATGCCGATAGTTTACAGCAGAGGCTGAGACAATGAACACGTTCTTAGTATGTGAGTTTAGATGTGTATTGACACAGTCTCCGTAATATTTTCTGTGTAACGCTTATACGTCAGGCTTTTGTGCTTGAACGGTATATATGACATTATTATGATTTGCATTTATTGTTGCAATCGTTATTGTTTTTTATTTATAAGTTCCTGTGTTTTTTGTAAATTTTTGTATTATTTTTGTTGTTTTTTTGCAAAGTGAAAGGCTTAATCGGTTGATTAAAAGGATAAAAGGTCGTCTGAAGGCGGTATTCAAGGTTTGCGGGGTTTTCAAATCACATTGATTTGAAAACCTGGAAATGTCAGAATTGTATGCGGGAAACGCCGCATCGAAAGGCAAGGTCGTCTGAAAGCATTTATAATCCCGCTTTCAGACGACCTTTTGAACATCCGTTCTCTCAATCAAATTGACCTTATGAAACCCAAATTCATCACTCTGGACGGCATAGACGGCGCGGGCAAATCGACCAATCTTGCCGTTATCCGCCAATGGTTCGAATCCCATAATCTTCCCGTATTGTTCACACGCGAGCCGGGCGGTACGCCTGTCGGAGAAGCTTTGCGCGAAATTTTGTTGAACCCTGAAACCAAGGCGGGATTGCGCGCGGAGACGTTAATGATGTTTGCCGCGCGGCAGCAGCATCTTGAAGACGTTATCCTGCCAGCGCTGGCAGACGGCATTCATGTTGTTTCAGACCGTTTTACTGATGCGACTTTTGCATATCAGGGCGGTGGGCGCGGCGTGCCCCTGCAAGATATTGAAGTGTTGGAAAATTGGGTGCAGGACGGGTTTGGCCCTGATTTGACTTTGCTACTGGACGTGCCGCTGGAAGTGTCGATGGCGCGTATCGGGCAGACGCGCGAGAAAGACCGTTTCGAGCAGGAACAGGTGGATTTTTTCACCCGCGTGCGTGCTGTTTATCTCGAACGCGCATCCGCGCATCCTGAACGCTACGCGCTTATCGACAGCAACCGGAGTTTGGAAGAAGTGAGGGCGGATATCGAACATGCGCTGGCGCGTAGTTTCGGTATGGATGTTTAAAACCGAATGAAGGTCGTCTGAAAGTATTATGTTTTGCCTCAAAATTAGCTGTTTCAGATAGAAAATAGCGGTATGCGCCGTATTGGGAACATGATAAAATTACAGCCCGTTACAAAATAGGTTTATTTATTAATAAATGGTTTTGTAGCGGCAAACGTCCCGAAACCAATGTTTCAGACGACCTCAACTCAAAATCTCTCTCTCGCAACAGGATCGAAAAATGGAAAACTCATTGAAAGAAGCCGCACTGAAATTTCACGAATTCCCCGTGCCGGGCAAAGTCTCCGTTACCCCCACCAAATCGCTGGCCACGTCCAAAGACTTGGCTTTGGCGTACTCGCCGGGCGTAGCGGCTCCTTGTATGGAAATCCATGCCGATCCGCAAAATGCGTACAAATACACCGCCAAAGGCAACTTGGTCGCTGTGATTTCCAACGGTACCGCCGTTTTGGGCTTGGGCAACATCGGCGCATTGGCAGGCAAACCTGTGATGGAAGGCAAAGGCGTATTGTTCAAAAAATTCGCCGGCGTGGACGTATTCGACATCGAAATCGATGAAAAAGACCCGCAAAAACTGGTGGACATCATCGCCGCACTGGAGCCGACCTTCGGCGGTATCAACCTCGAAGACATCAAAGCGCCCGAATGCTTCTACATCGAACGCGAATTGCGCAAACGCTGCAAAATCCCCGTATTCCACGACGACCAACACGGTACCGCCATCATTACCGCTGCCGCCGTATTGAATGCCCTGCGCTATACCGGCCGTAAAATCGAGGAAGCGACCTTGGTTTGCTCCGGCGCGGGTGCGGCTGCGATTGCCTGCTTGAACCAACTGCTCGATTTGGGTCTGAAACGCGAAAACGTTACTGTTTGCGACTCCAAAGGCGTGATTTACAAAACCCGCGAAGACAAAGACCGCATGGACGAGTCCAAACAGTTCTACGCCATTGAAGACAACGGTCAACGCGTACTTGCCGATGCCGTCAAAGGCAAAGACATCTTCTTGGGTCTCTCCGGCGCGAACCTGTTGACGCCTGAAATGCTGAACACCATGAACGCCAAGCCTATCGTGTTCGCCATGGCAAACCCGAATCCCGAAATCCTGCCTCCGCTGGCGAACGAAACCCGTCCGGACGTGGTCATCGGTACCGGCCGTTCCGACTTCCCGAACCAAGTGAACAACGTATTGTGCTTCCCGTTCATCTTCCGCGGCGCGTTGGACGTCGGCGCGACGACCATCAACGAAGAAATGAAACGCGCCTGCGTGTACGCCTTGGCAGATTTGGCAATGGAAGAAGTAACCGAAGAAGTGGTTGCCGCTTACGGTAAGAAATTCGAATTCGGTGCGGAATACCTGATTCCGACCCCGTTCGACTCCCGCCTGCTGCCGCGCGTTGCTTCGGCTACTGCCAAAGCAGCGATGGAGAGCGGTGTGGCAACCCGTCCGATTGCAGACTTGGAAGCCTACGCTGCCAAACTGAGCGAATGGAAACTGTAATCCGGTTTTAATTTGAATGTGATGAAGAAAAGGTCGTCTGAAAATTTTCAGACGACCTTTATTCGTTTTACAGAAGTCTTAGCAAATCTAAAGGTGATGCGATGCGGTAGTCGGGTTGCCAAGTTTCGGTACGATCTTCGGGGGCAATGTAGCCCCATTCGGCGAGGACGGTTTTCATGCCGGCGTTGCGGCCTGCTTGGATGTCGCGTTCGGCGTCGCCGACGTAAACCGTGTGTTGCGGCTCGGCGTGGATTTGTTCGCACGCATACAGCATGGGTTTGACGCTGGGTTTGGATTCGCCGCAGGTGTCGCCGCTGACGACGACGGCGGGCGGGATGGCGAAGCCGAGTTTGGGGACGAGTTTGTCGGTGAAACGCATGGGTTTGTTGGTGATGATGCCCCATTTGATACCGCGTTTGTCGAGTTCGGCGATGAGTTTGTTCACGCCGTCGAAGAGGGCGGTGTCTTGGGCGTAGCGGCTGTCGTATTCGTCGAGGTATTCGGTGCGCCATTGGGCGTAGTCGGGGTGGTCGGGGGTGATGCCTGCGCCGAGTTTGAGCAGGCCTGCCGCGCCGTGGCTGGCTTGGGTGCGGATTTCGTCCATGCTTTTTGCGGGCAGATTGTGGCGGGCGAGCAAGGTGTTGAGTGCGCCGCCGAGGTCTAGAGCGGTGTCGGCGAGCGTGCCGTCGAGGTCGAACAATACGGCTTGTATCATGTGTTTTCCTTTGGTTTTTCGATGGGGTCGTCTGAAAAGGGTTTCAGACGGCCTTTGGGTTTAGTGGTGGTGATGGTGCGCACTGTCGGTTTCGTTGGCACACAAGACACTGTCAGGATGCGGGTGGTGTTCGCTTTCGATTTGGATGGTGCAGTGTCCGATGTTTTTGTGGGACAGCTCGTGTTCGATGCGGTAGGCGATTTGTTCGGATTCGGCCACGGTCATGCTGCCATCCACGACGATGTGACAGGATAAAACGTTGATATTGCTGGTAATCGTCCAGACGTGTAAGTCGTGGACGGATTTGACGCCGTCGGTATTGCGGATGACGGCGAGCAGGTCGTCGGTGTGGATGTTTTCGGGCGCACCTTCCATCAGGATGTGCAGCGTTTGTTTGAGCAGGCTCCAGCCGCTGCGTCCGACCAGCGCGGCAACGAACACGCTGGCGAGCGGATCCGCCCATTGCCAACCGAACGCCATCATGAGTACGGCGGCGGCAATCGCGCCGACCGAGCCGAGAAGGTCGCTTAAAACGTGCAGATACGCGCCGCGCATGTTGACGTTGGCTTCGGTGTCGCTGTTTTTCAGCATATAAACCGCCACGCCGATGTTGACCAGCAGTCCGCTGACGCTGATGACGAGCATCCCCAGCGTGGCGATTTCGGGCGGATAAAGCAGGCGTTTGACGGCTTCGTAGAAAATCAGCACGGCGATAACCACCAGCGACAAGCCGTTGAACATGGCGGTGAGGATTTCAAAACGTTTGTAGCCGAAGGTCTTTTGCAGCGTGGTTTCTTTTTCGCCGAGCTTGAACGCCCACAACGCCACGCCCAAGGAAAATGCGTCGCTGAACATATGCCCTGCGTCGGAAAGCAGCGCGAGCGAGTGGGTCAGCCAGCCGCCGAACGCCTCCAGCAGCATAAAGGCGGCGATGATGATGAACGATACGCGCAATACTTTTTTGTTGGCGGTATGCGTGTGGGCGTGTGCGTGATGATGGTGTTCGTGATGGTGAGACATAACGTTCCTCAACAGAGGTCGTCTGAAAATCCGGATTCAGGGTTTTCAGACGACCTTTTTGCCTTGTTTCAAACCCTGCTCGAAATCTTCCAACATATCCAGCTCGAAGCGGCTGAAGCCTGCTTTTTCGCGCGCTTCGATGTTCACATAGCCGCGGAAGATAAACATATCGTAACGGGCAATCAGACTGCGGAACAGGGCGACAGGTTCCAAACCGCGTTCGCGGCAGAGGTGTTGATACCAATGGTTGCCGATGGCGACATGGCCCACTTCGTCGCGGTAAATGATGTCCAACACGCCGCAGGTTTCCGAATCGCCGCGCTGCTCCACCTTCGCGCGTATCCCCGGCGTAACGTCCAGCCCGCGCGCTTCCAATACGCGCGGCACCAACGCCATGCGCAACAGCGGGTCGTAGGCGGTTTTATACGCCATGTCCCACAAATGGTTGTGCGCCTCGAAATCGCCGTAATCGAAGCCGAAAGCGCGCAGCCGTTCGCGCATCAGGCGGAAGTGGTACACCTCTTCCTTCGCCACCCGCACCCAGTCGCGCACAAACTGAAACGGCAGCGTGCGGAAACGGTATGCCGCGTCCAAAGCCAGATTGATGGCGTTGAACTCGATATGCGCAATCGCGTGCAGCATCGCCGCATAGCCTTCGGCCGTGTTCATCTTGCGCGGCGTCAGTTGCGACGGCGCGACCAAAACAGGCTTCAGCGGCCGTCCTGCGTGGCGGAAGTCCAGCGGCGGCGCGTCTGCCTTAGCCTCTTCCATATTTTGAACGGCGGCAAACGCCTCATCCGTCAGCCGTCCTTTTTCATCGGGGTCGTCTGAAAGCAGGGCAAGTTCCAGCAAGGCATAAATATCAGGTTTCATTCTAAGTCTGCCGTTTTTCGGAAAACAAACATTATAGCGTTTAAAAAAAACAATATAAGGAATATAATCTTTACAATTTGGCGTTGCGCGTCAAAAACCATTAAATACCACAGTTTGCACACTCGGCATACATTAAAGAATTGTGAAACCCGATTGTCTTTTCCGCAGGAAAAAATCCCGCAGCTTCAAAAAATTAGCCCTCGGAAAACACTGTTTGCAAAATGTAAACCGCCTATAAGCGGCTTGCATTGTTATTTTGTAACATCGATACTGGGCGCCACACCCCTTCCAACAAGGAAAAATAATGATGAAACAACACAACCTGTTCAAACTTCTCGCTGCTTCCGCCCTGACCGCAACCATCGGTTTCGCACAGGCAGGCGCAGTGGATGCACTCAAGAAATTCAACAACGATGCCGACGGTATCAGCGGCAGCTTCACCCAAACCGTCCAAGGCAAAAAGAAAACCCAAACCGCACACGGCACTTTCAAAATCCTGCGTCCGGGCCTCTTCAAATGGGAATACACCAAGCCCTACAAACAAACCATCGTAGGCGACGGCCAAACCATTTGGCTCTACGACGTTGATTTGGCTCAAGTAACCAAGTCCGCCCAAGACCAAACCATCGGCGACAGCCCCGCCGCCATCCTCTCCAACAAAACCGCCCTTGACAGCAGCTACTCGCTCAAAGAAGACGGTTCGTCCAACGGCATCGACTACGTCTTGGCAACGCCTAAGAAAAACAACGCCGGCTACCAATACATCCGCATCGGCTTCAAAGGCGACAACCTCGCCGCCATGCAGTTGAAAGACAGCTTCGGCAACCAAACCAGCATCAGCTTCAGCGGTTTGAACACCAAGCCTAACCTTTCCAGCGGTATGTTCAAATTTACCCCTCCTAAAGGCGTTGATGTCTTGAGCAACTAAGCTTCTAATGAAACACAAAGGCCGTCTGAACAACAGACGGCCTTTTATTTAGTTCAATTCAAAATCAAACACACTGTTACTTTTGACCTTGAATGGCAGCGGCAATTTTTTCTGCGCCTTTTTTCGCCCAGTCTGCCTGTTTGGCTTCCACCATCACGCGCACGACAGGCTCGGTACCGGATGCGCGCAAGACCACGCGGCCTTTGCCTTCGAGTTCTTTTTCCACTTCAGCCAAAGCTTCTTTGGAAGCGTCCTGCCAGTTTTGGCCTTTTTTGATGCGGACGTTAATCATGGTTTGCGGATACGGCTGCCAATCGGCACAAACGGTGGCAAGGTCTTGATTCAAGGTTTGCAATGCGGCCAAAACTTGTAGCGCGGAAATGATGCCGTCGCCGGTATTGTGTTTGTCCATGCACAAAATATGGCCGCTGGCTTCACCGCCAATCAGCCAACCGCGTTGGTGGAGCTGTTCCAACACATAGCGGTCGCCCACTTTGGCGCGGCAGAAATCAACGCCCTGCTCTTTCAAAGCAATTTCCATCGCCATATTGGTCATCACTGTACCCACCACGCCGCCGATTTCCACGCCTTCGTGCGCGCGTGCTTTGGCAATCACATAAATCAGGCTGTCGCCGTCATACACTTTGCCATTGCGGTCAACCATCATCAAACGGTCGCCATCGCCATCCAAGGCAATGCCGTAATCGGCTTCATTTTGCAACACAGCCGCTTGCAAAGCTTTCGGATGGGTCGCACCACATTTCTCATTGATGTTATAGCCGTTTGGCTCATCACCGATGCTGACCACTTGCGCGCCTAATTCGTGGAATACTTTAGGCGCAACCGCATAGCCTGCACCATTCGCGGTATCGACCACCAATTTCAGACCGCGCAAGTCCAAATGGCTTGGGAAAGTGGATTTACAGAATTCGATGTAGCGGTCATCCGCACCATTAATCCGGCGCGCGCGGCCCAAACGGCTGGACGGCTGGGTTTTCATTTCTTCATCGATTTTGGCTTCGATTTCCAACTCGATTTCATCGCTCAACTTCACACCGCCTTCGGCAAAGAATTTAATGCCATTGTCGGAATAAACGTTATGGGAAGCAGAAATCATCACACCGGCAGACAAACGCAAAGCTCGGGTTAGATACGCTACGCCTGGGGTTGGCAGAGGGCCGGTTTGAATAACATTGACACCGGCGGCAGTAAAGCCGGCAATCAGCGCGGCTTCCAGCATATAGCCTGAAATACGTGTGTCTTTACCGATTAAAACGGTCGGTTTAATTTCACCTTCGTGCTGTACCAAAACCTGACCGGCCGCATAACCTAATTTCAAGACAAAATCAGGATTGATAGGGAATTGACCGACTTCGCCGCGCACACCGTCGGTACCAAAATATTTTTTTGCCATGAGATAACTCCGTGATTGTTTTGTCGTATGTGAATATGGTTGAACTTCTTTAAAAAATATTGTGTTTGAAGGCCGTCTGAATCTTTCAGACAAACCACAATCTACTACTTCCGTATTATAGCAAGATCAGGCCTTCCTGCACGAAAAAAGCGCATCCTATACAGAATGCGCTTTCTATTCGAGATTCAAAGTCAAATCTTAGAATTTAGCACCAGATTGATTAGCCATGTAATCAACTGCAGCTTTCACTTCATCGTCGCTCAGGCTGCCGTTACCGCCTTTGGCAGGCATTGCGTTAAAGCCTTCGAGTGCGTGTTTGTGCAGGGTGTCTTTACCTTGTTTGATACGAGGCGCCCAGTCTTCTTTTTTACCTACATGAGGAACACCTGGAACTGCACCGCCGTGACATGCTTGGCAGTTGGCTTCGTAAACTTTTTTGCCGTCTGCACCGCCGGCTGCTGGAGCTGCCGCACCTTTGTCATCTGCTTTGGCCGCATCGGCAGGAGCCGCAGCATCAGCCGCTGGAGCTGAAGCAGCTTCGCCGGAAGCAGCGGCATCGGCAGGAGCCGCAGCATCAGGATCAGGGAAAGTACCGCCGGCTTTGTTGGCCATATAAGTAATCGCGCGTTTCAATTCTTGGTCGGTCAAATCAGCCGCACCACCTTTGGCAGGCATTGCGTTGAAACCGTTCAAAGCGTGTTGGAACAAGGTATCAAAACCTTGGGCGATACGAGGAGCCCAATCGCCTTTGTTTTCAAATTTAGGCGCATTAGGAACAATGCTGTCCGCCGCGTGACATTGGATACAGATTTTGTTGAAAATCTGGTCACCTTGACGTTCGCCGACAGGGATGCCGTCGCCCAGTTTGAGTTGGCCGACTGGCTGGATACGGGTTTGAGTCGCAGCTTCGGTTGTTTCGTTAACATCGCCGAATGAACCGCTTCCTGCCAATTTGATCAGGAAGAAAATCACTGCAATAACAATAACGATACCGCTCACAAGGGTGAACAATGCAGAGCCTTGGGCTTTGTGGTCGCGGAGTTGTTTCATTTGGTAGGCCTCGCCGTTAGGTTAGGTTGTGCTGTAAGTTATAGTTTATGTGTTAAACGCAGTTAACAATATTTTGCTGGATTATACTGAATTCGCAAAGGCTTTCCAATCCATCTTGAGAAAAAGATACGCAAAAATCCTCAAAAAGGCCGTCTGAAATCTATAAGCCTTTGTAGTTAATTGATTATTCCAGCCATGCAAAAAAGTGGCCACCAATGCCACTTTCAGACACTTTCAAGATAAACTTTGCCAATAAAGCCAATATGCGTTACCCTTACGGCTTCCGCACCCATAGCTCAGTTGGAAGAGTGTCAGTTTCCGAAGCTGGAGGTCACAGGTTCGATCCCTGTTGGGTGCGCCAATTATAAAGAGGCCGTCTGAAAGATGAAAATTTTTCAGACGGCCTTTTGATTTACTTCAAATAAAACTACATTCGATTTCAGATTGAACGGCTATTGCAACACTTTGGCAAATGCCTCGGCCACATAATCGATATTCGATGCATTCAAACCGGCCACACACATCCTGCCCGAATCCAGCAGATAAACGGCAAACTCGTCGCGCAGGCGGTGTACCTGCTCTACGGTCAGACCTGTATAGCTGAACATACCGCGCTGTTTGATGAAATAGCTGAAATCACGATTGGGGATTTTGGCCGTCAAAACATCATAAAGCTTCTGACGCATGGCACGGATGCGGTCGCGCATGGCGTAAACCTCATTTTCCCACAAAGCGCGCAGCTCCTCGCTGTTCATCACATCAGAAGCGGTGTATGCACCATGCGCGGCAGGGCTGGAATAAATGCGGCGGACGGTAAATTTTAACTGTCCGAACACCAGCTCTGCTTCTTCCTTATTGGGACACACTACGCTCAAACCGCCGACGCGCTCGCCGTACAGCGACAGGTTTTTCGAGAAAGAGTTGCTGACAAACAAAGGCAGACCCATTTCGATGGCTTTACGGATTGCATAGGCATCGCTGTCCAAATCCTCGCCGAAACCTTGATAGGCAATATCCATAAACGGAATCAGCTTGTGCGTTTTGATGATGTCCAACACCTCATCCCATTGCGCTTGCGACATATCTACGCCGGTCGGGTTTTGACAGCATGGATGCAAAATCAAGACGCTGTTTTCCGGCAATGTTTTGAAAAACGCAGTCATTTCTTCAAATTTCACGCCGACGGTTTCAGGGTTGTAATAAGGATACGTCCCCACTTCAAAACCTGCGCCTTCAAAAATGCCTTTATGGTTATCCCAAGTCGGATCGCTGACATAGGCTTTTGCATCAGGGAACCAACGGTGCAAAAAGTCGGCAGCGACTTTCAACGCCCCCGAGCCGCCTAAAGTCTGTACGGTCGCAACGCGCCCTTCTGCCAATGCCGGATTATCCTTGCCAAACAACAAACGCTGAACCGCACTCCGATAAGTGTCTAAACCTTCCATCGGCAGATAAGGCGATGGTCGCGGTACGGCCGCACGCTCTGCTTCTGCACGGCGCACAGATTCCAAAACCGGCATTTTGCCTTCGTCATCAAAATAAATGCCTATGCTCAAATTGACTTTTTCAGGACGCTCGTCGCGTTTGAAGGTTTCAACCAAACTCAAAATCGGGTCGCCCGGATAATACTCGACATGACGGTACATGGTGCTTCCTTTGTTTTCAGACAGAATTGATGAAGATTGTGGCACTAAAAGTCCTTGTTTGCAAAATCAGGCCGTCTGAAAAATTCAGACGGCCTGATTATTTTTAAACGCTACCAATCTACCCGTTTCAAATCATTTTGTGCCAATACATCCGCATGCTCGCTGCGGCTTTGATATTCCCTGTCCTGCAAAATGCGGCGCGCGACATAATTCAAATGTAGCTTGGCCGCTTCAGCAGCTTCTGCTGGCTTGGCCTGGGCAACGGCTTCAAAAATAGAGCGGTGCTGGGCAATCAATGTCGGGCGAGGGTCTTCGGTTTGATGGATATAGATAATGCCGCTGCGTGTTTGCTGATAAAGCATTTTGAGCAGACTGCTGGAAAGGTGACTGAATAGGATATTGTGTGCAGCATCGGCAATGGTTTGATGGAAGCTGACGTCTGCCTCGGCTTGATGCTCCAAATTTCCGCTTTCGCAGGCCGTTTCAAACTTCTGCCGCCAGAAGTCAATGCGTTTCAAATCGGCGTCAGTCCGTCTTTCGGCAGCCAGCGCCGCCATACAGCCTTCAACGTGACAACTGAAATCGAATACGTCTGTTTCCCAATTGGTATGTTTACCGAGCAACTCCTGCCAGCTTTGCAAAAAATCCTGTTGCGGCTTGACGGAAACATAATAGCCATCGCCCTGCCGCGCTTCCAAAACCTGCTTGGCAATCAAGATATTCAATGCCACCCTGACCGACGGACGCGATACGCCGAATTCTTCCGCAAGCGTACGTTCGGGAGGCAATTTACTGCCTTCTTCATAAATGCCGGTAGCGATACGTTCTTCCAAAACGGCTAAAACCTGATCGCTGATTTTTTGCGGACGAACCAATTTCGTCATGTTGTATTCCTGATGATTGAAGGACAGTTTTATTCAGACGGCCATAAATTGGATTGACCAATTGGCCGCCCATTCTAATCAATCCCCTATTTTTTCGTCAAGAAATGTTATCAAATCGCAACATCAATAGAAAATCATAAGCAAATGACGCTTTCTGTATCAAATATCTTCTTGCTTTCAGTTAAATAATTAAATTAATGAAATTCCCAATAATCAAGTTTAAAACCATATTGATATTTTTCATTAACTGCTTAAGAAGAATCAAATTTTACCATTACTGGTATAACCAAATCACGAACCAGCAAAACATGCAAATAAAATGATAAATATTGATATAAGTTAAAAACAGTATGTTTTAATTTTACTAAACTTTATATATACTACTTAAGCATTAATTAATACGATACTTAATAATAGAGAGAAACCACATGAAATACCCACCATTACTTATTTTGCCTATCGTCTTAGCCGTATCTCAAGCATGGGCAGATACTGATCCTGTACCCGAAGAAACAGTTACCCTTTCCCCTGTCACCGTTACCGGCACACAACAACAAAAAGCCAACCGCGTTACTTTCAACCCCAAAGCTGCTTTGCAACCCCTCCCTGCCGGTGACGGGGCAGACCTTTTACAATCCGTGCCTAATATGAGCATCATCCGCAAAGGCGGCAGCTCGGGCGATCCATTGTTCCGTGGTTTGGGCGGCTCGCGTCTCTCCGTCAATGCCGACGACCAGTTTATTTATGGCGGTTGCGGTATGCGTATGGACCCGCCGACTGCCTATATCCACCCAAACTCATTTGATCAAGTCGTGGTCACCAAAGGCCCGCAAACCGTTACCCAAGGTATGGGCTTGGTCAGCGGATCAGTGCAATTTATCCGTAAAGATCCTGATTTCACTGAAAAACCTTATAACATTAACGCCACCCTGACAGCAGGCAGCAACGACCGCCTTGACGGCTCGCTGGAAGCCGAGTTCGGCGGCAAATATGGCTACATCCGTACCAATATCTCCCATAACGAAGCCGACGATTATAAAGACGGCGACGGCAACCGCATTCATTCCAACTTCAAACGCGACAGCCAAATGTTGCAACTGGGTGTTACCCCGACAGAAAACACCACCATTGCCGGTACATACGAGCGCAGCAGGGCCAAGGTTGCCTACGCCGACCGCATGATGGACGGCAGCAAATTTGACCGTGATGCGTGGAATATCCGTTTTACCCAACGCAACCTTACCCCATGGTTCAGCGAGTTGGAACTGCGCTACGGTAAAAGCGAAATCGACCACGTGATGGACACATACAGCCTGCGTACCATCTACAATCCTGCCGGCAAGCAGATTAAAAATGCCAACAACCCCAAACGCAATACTGATACAGGCCGTCTGAAAGCCACTTTCGACTGGGACAAGCTCAACCTGCAAACCGGTTTGGACTATCTGGACGACGTCCACGTCGCACGCATGGAGCGTGGCGGCGACGGCTACAGCCACAAGCCTTACATGCCCAACCAAAGTTTCAAACAATGGGGTATTTTCACCGAAGCCGCTTGGCAGCAAACCGACAATCAACGCTGGGTAGCAGGTTTGCGCCATGACCAAGTCAAAGCGCATTACGATACCGCGCGCGTGACCGACCCCGTTTTGAAACATCAAAAATTCAATTTGAACTCAGGCTTCCTGCGTTGGGAAAGAAATACGGACAACGGCCTGAAATACTATGCCGGCTTCGGTATTGCCGAACGCGCACCTGACTACTGGGAACGCCTACGCTCTGAAAACAAAGCCATCCGTGCAGAGCAAAACCGCCAAATCGATGCGGGTATAATCTGGAAACGTCCTAACCTCCACGCGTCTGTATCCGTATTCGGTAGCGACATCAAAGACTTCATCATGATGGAACGCCAAGGCATGAATTTCGGCGTGCGCAACATCAACGCTTCACGCTTTGGCGGCGAAGCCGAAGTCAAATGGACGTTTGCACCTAATTGGGAAATCGGCAGCAGCCTCGCCTACACCCACGGCAAAAACCGTACCGACGGCAAACCTTTGGCACAAACTCCGCCGCTCGAGTGGAACAACACCCTCGCCTTTGACAACGGCAAATTCAGCGCGGGCGCATTATGGCGCGTCGTAGCCAAACAAAACCGTTACAGCAAAGGCCAAGGCAATATCGTCGGCCAAGACATCGGCGCTTCTTCGGGCTTTGGCGTACTCTCGCTCAACGCAGGTTGGAAATTCAGCAAATACGCCGCATTGCAAGGCGGCGTGGACAACGTGTTCAACAAAACCTATGCTGAATTCGTCAGCCGTGGTGGCGACCCGTCTGCCGGTACTCAAACCATGCGTGTGAACGAACCCGGCCGTACTGCATGGCTGAGACTGCAAGCGAAGTTCTAATCAGCCTCACGTGTATATAAAAAGGCCGTCTGAAAACCGATTTATATCGGCTTTCAGACGGCCTTGATATTTTTTAACGATGTTTTAAAAACAAGCAGTCCGGCGAAGTAATGCAACGCCGGACTGTTTGTTCACTATCGGATTAAATCAAACCCAAAGAGTTGATGAACACCACAATAATCGCAATCGGCGCAAGATAGCGCAACACGCCCAACCACAGGTAAAGCAGTTGCTTCGGAATGGTACTGCCCATGCCCGCATCGCGCAGGACAGACTGTTTGTCCTGAACCCATGATGTAAACACGGCAACGCTCAATGCGCCAATCGGCATGATGACGGCAGAAATAATAAAATCCCACAAATCAAAAATGGTTTTACCGAAAATTTTAAACTCGCTCCATACGCCGAAAGACAGCGCCGAAGGAATACCGACTATGAAAATCGCAATGCCGGTTACCCAAGCGTGGCTGCTGCGTTTTTTCTCGTCTTGGCGGATGGTTGCCGCGATAACGGTTTCCAGCATGGAAAACGCGGAAGTCAGCGTTGCAAAGACAACCAACAGCATAAACACGGCAAACAAATATGTACCCATCGGCATTTTCATGAATACCGCAGGCAATACGACAAAAATCAAACCAGGGCCTTGACCGGGTTCAAAACCGAAGGCAAATACTGCAGGGAAAATCACCAAACCGGCCAGTAGCGACACAAACAGGTTCATCCACATAATCATATGGCCGGAGCGGAACATATCCTGATCTTTACCCAAATACGAAGCATAGGTAATCATCGCGGACACGCCGATACTCAAGGCAA
>ERZ772956.1767-NODE-1767-length-14383-cov-5.738554_pt1 | contig 14383 bp, 9 predicted proteins | sample MGYA00580683_ERZ772956 | MGnify/ENA primary metagenome ERZ772956 (study PRJEB29015, sample SAMEA2738077) | human oral metagenome | biome: human oral; feature: human-associated habitat; material: saliva | place: China | collected 2212 ... | reverse complement strand
GTTTCAACTGGTCTGTTTACTATGGTGAGGTTTCCTTCCACGATTCTGTTTACGGCGGATCGGTCTTCTTCGATCAGTCTCTCTACTACGATGAGGCTTTATTCTATAGCTCTACCTATCGGGGCGAGACCGGGTTCGACGGCTCGCTGTACCGAGGCTCAGTTTTTGTGAGTGATTCTGTCTTTGACGGCGAGGTTTCCCTGTACGGGTCTGTTTTCTGCGGTGCCCTGAATTTTGGTACCGACTTTTTCGGGGAACCGTATCCTTCGCGGTTTGTTCAGAGCGCACCCTATTTTGTTGCTGAAAAGAATGCGCGGGCAACGTTATTTGGCTCGTCCAGCAATGATTTTGTGGTTGAGGATAGCGGCTACTCTATAGCTCTCGGCGCTGACGGTCTTCCGCTGGGGTGCGGTTTTCCATCTGCAGAACAGGCAGACTACCTTGCGACAAAGTTTCGGGAGGTGTACGAGACGCGAACTTATCTTCGTGACTCGCAGGTCCCACAAGAGTGGCGAGAGCTTTTTGAAAGATTGGAGGCGCTCAGTGAAGAGCTACGAGCCTTCCGGAAGGACATTACTACCCTGCCGCTTAGCAGCTAAATTTCCTGCATGGATGAGCTTATCTACGGTAGTGTAGAAAAGGAACACACCACTCACTCATAAGGAATAGATAGTTAATGCCAGAAGAACGCGAAGATGTAGAGGCTACGTTAGAACAGGGTACTACGCCAGATGCTTCACCGCAGAAGGGGAAATGGCGTGCTATTGATTGTATCGCTGGTAGCACTCTTGTAATAGAAGTCTTGCTAAGCATTATCTGGGTTATTGCGTGGGTATGTGGTTATCGTTTCGAGCACCAGCTGCAAGCGTATTTAGCATTGGTTTTGATTATCCTAACTGGTGGCTATCTTGCTCTAATATTTTGCCCAATCTTCAAGAAAGATGATGATCCTCGCTGGTTCCATGCACGCATTCTTTCTAGTGGCATAGTGGGTGGCTCATATGCGTTCCTGTTACCTGTTGTTATGAGCCTACCTGAAGGCAGCGTTAATTCTGGTGGAGCGGCGGCGCTTCGGCAAGCAATTCTTCTAGCTACAGGCGGGCTTATTGGTCTTATTGCGCTCGGTGAGACACGCCGTAAGAATGACAACGATCGCGAAGCTGCTGAAAATCTTCGGGTTCACCAACAAGATATGCTTGGACAACAGAAAGAACAGTTTGAGAAGCAGTTAGAAAAACAACAAGATCAGTTTGACGCGAATTCTTTTAAAGAACGTAAAGCAGAACGGCGGGAACGCTACACGAAAGCGGTAGAGCAACTGGGCGATGAGAAAGCACCTATTCGTATAGGCGGTGTATACACACTCGTTGGGCTCGTGGACGAGTGGCTTGAAGAAGAAAATCTGTCTGAGTCTGAAAGACTCAAAGAAGGGCAGGTTATTATCAATAACCTGTGCGCCTATATCCGTTCCCCGTTTACTCTTGCTTCTCACTATGATGAGTTATCTAATCCCACCCCCACGCCTAAGGGAATATATAAAGATAAAAAAGAAAAATTTTATGCAGACAAAGCCACATTAGATTCTGAAACAGATGTTCGCCTCAGTATAATTAAAGAAATTCACGACTGCATACAGGGCCCAGACAAAAACACGCCGGGGGCGTGGTCAGACTTTGAATATGATTTCTCGGGAAGTACATTTTTCTACCCTGTAGACCTCACAAAATCCTATTACAAAAAACCTGTTAATTTCAGTGGCTCCACCTATAAGGAAGGGGCTTACTTCGCCGGCTCCACCTACGAGGGCGGGGCTGACTTCACCGGCTCCACCTACGAGGGCGGGGCTTACTTCGCCGGCTCCACCTACGAGGGCGGGGCTTACTTCGCCGGCTCCACCTACCAGAGCGAGGCTAGCTTTGACAGCTCCATCTACAAAGGTACGGCTAGTTTCAGCGGCTCCATCTACAAGGGCGGGGCTAACTTCAGCGGCTCCACCTACCAGGACGGGGCTTACTTCAGCCACTCCACCTACCAGGACGGGGCTTACTTCACCGACTCCACCTACCAGGACGGGGCTTACTTCAGCCACTCCACCTACCAGGACGAGGCTAACTTCACCGACTCCACCTACCAGGACGAGGCTAACTTCAGCCACTCCACCTACCAGGACGAGGCTAACTTCACCGACTCCACCTACAAGGGCTGGGCTAACTTCAGCCACTCCACCTACAATGATGTAGCTGACTTTAGCGGATCTATCTTCTATCAGAAAGTTTACTTTGGAGCAGACGGAGACAACAGCAGCTTTTCTCGCTTCACAGACTGTGCCCCTCAGTTTTATAACAAGACAAACCGTAAAAACACACTTTTTGGCTCGCATAATAATGATTTTACGGCGGATACCAGCGAAGGTTATCCTATTGACCTAGATTCCAAAGGTATACCCCTTAACTGTAAATTCCTTACTTCAGAGCAAAAGGAATACCTTGCAGATAAGTTCCAAGAAATAGAAGAAACAAAGAATAAACTTCCTGAGGCAAAAGACAACAAAGAGAAAGCTAAACTTTTAGACACACTGCGATCTCTTAATGAAGAACTTCACGAATGGCGGGAGGAAGCCACCACCGTACAAGTGGAAGACGTAGCAGCAGAAGATACAGAGAGTTAATCAATCTGTAGAGTTTTGGGGACAGCTATTCTTTAATAGCTGTCCCCAACACTATACGGCTCTCCCTAGTACGCGAAAGTATCGGCGGTTTATGTAGCCGCTCCTCCTTACTCCACCACCAAAGTTTTCGGGTTCAGCAGCGTACTAGTACCTCCGCTAGGTGCCCCAACCGTATCAAAATCAGGCCCTCACGCAGGGCTCGGTAAACCCCTGCGGCATATGCTATTCGTCTTCTTCGTAGACATAATCCTTGAAATAGTCAGGGTCGCCGTCGCTGTCTAGCCAGAGCTCAAACCAGCCTAGGAAGTCCTGACGCTCACAGCAGGGGCTAACACCCACATCCGAAAAGCTCCACACCTCACCGGCGCACGGCCCGGCGGTAATCAGCTCATAGGTCATGCCGCACCCTTCATCCATGAGCTCAACGCCCTGGTTCCCCAGCTTAAGTTCAAAGGACTCGTCGCTAAGCTGCTCTTCGTCCTCCTCATCCTCCCACAGCCAACCATCCGTAAGCGTCAGCGGGCGGGAAAGGTCTTTGTGCTCAATCTCTGCGAGCCGGTGAATGGGGCTGGCGCTGATGCTCTCCGTCGCCGGGTCGTTCCAGCCGTCACCAACCTCCAGCAGAAACAACCGGTACGCCTGCGGCAGGCGGGTGTTGCAGGCACTCTCAAAAGCAGCAATTTCCGTCTCCGAAATGGTAGGCCCCATGCTGATATTCTTCTGAGCAATTTTAGTCTTAATACGCTCGATCACGCTCGGGTATTCTTCAGGTGTATAGATAGGCAACAAAACTCCTCAAAATAGGTTCTTCGGTTTCACAGGGGTAGCGCGAGCCTTTGTACAAGCCACTGCACGCTGTTTCTCTCCCAGCGGTCCTAAAGTGTATGGGTGGACTATGCCCATTAATTCCGGCTGAATTCATGCCATAATGGAAACACATATCCGCCGTAACTCTTATCACATGAACGAATTTAATAACTCCATCATTATCTACCAGCCACATGCCGATCAACCCGCTATTGATGTTCGCCTAGAAGGCGAAACTGTGTGGCTCAGCCAACGGCAAATGGGCGAGCTCTTCGATGTAGATGTGCGCACTATCAGCGAGCACCTGTCCAACGTATTTTCTAGCGGTGAGCTAGAAAAAGAGGCAACTATCCGGAAATTCCGGATAGTTCGACGTGAGGGCACACGTGATGTAACGCGAAGTGTTGAGCACTACAACCTGGACGCCATTATCTCCGTGGGCTACCGGGTCAAATCAGCCACGGCCACGCAGTTCCGCATCTGGGCCACCAAGCGCCTGCGCGAATACCTGGTGCAGGGGTACAGCATTAACCAGCAGCGGCTTGAGCAGCTCGGGCAGATCGTAGAAGTCATGGCGCGGGCAGATAACCACCTCGTGGCCGGTACTGGTGAAGTACTCGCAGCCTATCTACCGAGCCTGCAAGCCCTGCGCGACTACGACGAAGGCACACTTTCTGATAGCGAGTCCACCGGGAATGCGCCGGTGTGGCATCTCACGCATGCCGATGCGCAGGCGATTATTGCCCGTACGCGCAGCGAGTTCCCGCAGGATAGGCTTTTCGGACTCGAAAACGGGGATAAAAACTCAAATCGGTTGTCGCAACCATCTACCAGAGCTTCGCGGGCGAAGACCTCTACCCAACCACCGAGCAGAAAGCAGCCAACTTACTGTACCTCATGGTCAAAGACCACCCGCTGGTTGATGGGAATAAACGCAGCGCCGCGGCCCTGTTCATTGAGTTTCTGGCCCAGAATAACCTGCTGTTTTCGGCCGATGGCACACCGCTCGTCTCAAACAACGCCCTAGCGGCAATGACCCTAATGGTCGCCATGAGCAACCCACAGGAAAAGGATCTGATGGTAGCCCTCGTGGAACGGCTCATTAGCTCGGTTGCCCATTAGCCGCTGCTCCCCTGACCCGCTAAGTGTGCCCCTACTCCCCTACCAAAGTCTTCGGGTCCAGCGGTGTGCTCGTACCTTCCGCTAGGTGTTCCAGGCGCCTCAAGATTAAACCTTCACGCAGTGCCCAAGGGCAGACGCGCATCGTTTCAATACCGAAGGTTTCCATCGCAGCCTCAGCCGCCATCGCACCCGCGAGAACCTGATCGGCGCGCATCCGGGAAACACCGGGCAGGTCAGCACGTTCGGCGGGAGCCATAGCCTCCATGCGGCGAGTCCACAGGCGCAAATCCGTCACATGCATCTCACGCTTCACATGCGGCCCCGCAGAATACGGTGCCGCCCCGCAAATACGCGCCAGCGAACGGAACGTCTTCGAGGTGCCCACCACCATATTCGGCTCGCCAAATGCCAGCAACCGCTGCGCTACAGGCTCAATCTGCTCGCGTACATACCTGCGCAGCCGCTTCGTCTGCTTCGGCGAAGGCGGCTGTTCATCAAAGAACTCGCGGGTCAGGCGGCCGGCGCCCAACGGAACCGACATTGCCGCATCCGGCAGGGCATCCGTGCCCGTGGAGAACTCGAAAGACCCTCCCCCAATATCAAAATTCAGGATGCGCCCCGCACCCCACCCCTGCCAGCGGCGCACCGCGAAATAGGTGATAGCTGCCTCTTGATCGCCCGAAATCTCGCTCAAGCTCACGCCGGTCTTCAACCGCACATACTGCAAAACCTCGGCACCGTTACCGGCCTCACGAATAGCGGAGGTCGCGAAGGCGAGCAGGTCTTCGGCGTTATTCTCAATGGCGAAATCGCGCGCAGACTTCACGAACTCGGTCAGCGCGGCGCGGCCTTCATCAGAAATATCGCCCGACGGTGTCAAATACTGCACCAGCTGCAGCGGAATCTTATGCGAAGCGTACGGCTCGGGGCGGGCGCCCGGGGGTCCGTCAAGCAACAGAAGGTGAACAGTATTTGAGCCAACATCAAGAACGCCGAGGCGCACGGCGCGCTCCTATCCCCCAGCCACCGCCGGGATAACGTACAACTTCATTAAGTGTGGCACAAGTCGCCGCATGATGCGCGCAATCCAACGTCGGATATGCGCGAGTTCGCCCGCCGCGCATGGATACACAGACCAGGGAGCGCGAGCAGGTGGTTAGCGGAGCCGTCGTGACTGGTCGCCTTGTAAAGCGAGCGCAAGTCGCGCATCCATACAAATCACGCTAAGCGCAACAATACGGATACGTAGCCCACACTTTCGTGAGCCACGTATCCGTATTATTGGGGTGAAGAAAGGACTAGTCCTTCTTAGCCGCTGTCTTCTTTGCAGTAGTGGACTTTTTAGCGGTCGTCTTTTTCGCGGTGCTCTTCTTGGCGGTCGTCTTCTTTGCCGCAGTCTTACGCTTCGCAGGCCCCTTGGCACGCTTTTCGGCGAGCAGTTCGACGGCGCGCTCATGGGTGAGCGATTCGATGGTTTCCGAACGCGGCACCGTAATGTTGGTAACGCCGTCGGTAATGTACGGCCCGAATCGCCCGTCTTTGACCACGATATTCTTCTCGCTGTTCGGGTCTACACCAAGCTCGGCGAGCGGGGGCTTAGCGGCGGCGCGTCCGCGCTGTTTAGGCTGCGCATAAATGTCGAGCGCCTGTTCAAGGGTGATCGTGAAGATTTCTTCCTCAGACCCAATCGATCGCGAGTCGGTGCCCTTCTTCAGGTACGGGCCGAATCGCCCGTTCTGCACGGTGATTTCGTTGCCTTCCGCATCGGTACCGAGCACACGCGGCAGGCTCAAGAGCTTGAGCGCATCCTCTAGGGTTACGGTCGCCAAATCCATAGATTTGAAGAGCGATGCGGTGCGCGGCTTAGCGGGCTTGGGTTTCTTCTTCGGCTTGGGTTTGCCGTTCTTGTAGTATTCGGTGGGCTGCGCATCCAGGTACGCCTGAATCTGCTCCTCCGTCATCTCTTCGATAACTTCGGTGACGTAGGGGCCGTAGCGCCCGTCGCGGGCGATAATCTGGTTCCCGGAGGCCGGATCGGTGCCGAGCACGCGCCCATCGGATTTGCCCTGCTCAAGCAGCTCTTTCGCCTTCTCAGCGGTCAGCTCGTCGGGCGCCAAATCGGTGGGAACGTTAGCGCGCACGGGGTCAGAAACCTCACCGGTTTCGGTATTGACGGTGCCCTCAGCCTCAAGGTAAGGGCCGAATTTACCCACGCGCAGCACAATGCCGTCAGCAATGCGGATCGAGTTAATATCGCGGGCATCAATATCACCCAGATTATCCACGATCGGCTTGAGCCCGCGTTTCTTCTGCACCCCGCCGCCGAAGTAGAAGTCGCCCAGCCACTCTACGCGCGATTCTTCGCCGCGGGCAATGCGGTCAAGGTCTTCCTCCATCTGCGCGGTAAACTCGTAGTTCACGTAGGGACCGAAACTGGTTTCGAGCAGGCGCACCACCGAGAACGCGGTCCACGAAGGCACGAGCGAACCGGAACGCACCTGCACATAGCCGCGATCCATAATCGTTGAAATCACGGCGGCGTAGGTGGAGGGGCGCCCAATACCCAGCTCGTCAAGAGTTTTCACGAGCGAAGCCTCAGTGTAGCGGGGCGGGGGCAGGGTCTCATGCCCGGCGGCTTCAATGTTTTCGGCGGTGAGCGGGTCGCCTTGGGCGAGCGCGGGCAGGCGTTTCTCGGCGTTCTTGGCGTCGCGTTCTGCCAGGCGGGTTGCGTCTACGCCTTCCTCATAGGCGGCGAGGAAGCCGCGGAAGGTGATAACGGTGCCGGATGCTGCGAATTCGGTGTCGCGCCCGTTGGATGCGGTTGCCCCTAGCCGCACGGATGCGGTCGAACCGGTGGCGTCTGCCATCTGTGAGGCGATGGTACGCTTCCAGATCAGCTCGTACAGCCGGTATTCGTCGTTGGAGAGCGTGCTGCGCACGGCGTCGGGGGTGCGGAACGTGTCACCCGCGGGGCGGATTGCTTCGTGTGCTTCCTGCGCGTTTTTGCTCTTGGAAGCGTAGGTGCGCGGCGCGGAGGGCACGTATTCGGTGCCGTAGAGTTCGGATGCTTGGCGGCGTGCCGCCTTCACGGCCTGGTCTGAGAGTGCCACCGAGTCGGTACGCATATAGGTGATGTAGCCGCTCTCGTAGAGGCGTTGGGCAACCTGCATGGTTACGCGCGATGAGAAGCGCAGCTTGCGTGCCGCCTCCTGCTGCAGGGTTGAGGTGGTGAACGGCGCGGCGGGGCGGCGTTTATAGGGTTTGGTTTCGACCGAGCGCACCGCGAAGGGGGCGGCGGTGAGGGCTTCGGCGAGGGTGCGTGCATCCGCCTCTGAGAGGTGGGTGACTTTGGTGGAGGTGAGGGTGCCGTCGTCGGCGAAGTCTTTACCGGTGGCAACTCGGGTGCCGTCGACCGCCACAAGTTTGGCATCAAAGCCCTCGTTGCTGGTGGTGATGAAATGTCCGGTCAGATCCCAGTAGTTGGCGGCGACGAAGGCCATGCGTTCGCGTTCGCGTTCAACAACAAGGCGGGTTGCCACGGACTGCACGCGACCCGCAGATAGCCCGCGGCCGACCTTGCGCCACAGCACGGGTGAGATTTCGTAACCGTAGATACGGTCAAGAATACGGCGGGTTTCTTGAGCATCGACCAGGTGCAGGTCAATATCGCGCAGTTCCCCGAAGGCACGTTCAATGGCTTCGCGGGTGATTTCGGGGAAGGTCATGCGGTAGACGGGAACCTTGGGTTTCAGAACCTCTTTGAGGTGCCAGGCGATCGCTTCACCTTCGCGGTCACCATCGGTTGCGAGGTAGAGGGCATCAACGTCTTTGAGTTTGCGTTTGAGTTCGGCGACTTTTTTCTTTTTGTCGGGGTTAACCACATAGTAGGGGTCAAAATCGTCGTCGATATTGACCGCGAACTTGCCGACCGGGCCCTTTTTCAGGTTTTCGGGCAGTTCGGAAGGCTGCGGCAGGTCACGAATATGTCCCATGGACGAATCCACCAGAAATTCGTTTCCTAAATAACCGCTGATAGTCTTCACCTTCGATGGGGACTCAACGATCAGCAGCGCTTTTCCGTTCTTTGCCTTGGTGGGCACGGCTCTCCTCATATTTGTATGGTGTAGATGCGATACAACAATAGCGCACATTCTGGCGGTTACGCCTATTAGGTGCGCTTATCACGCATGTGTCTTATCACTTTTACAGCTTGTGTTTGGATTAAGGGTGTGGATGCAACGATACCAGTTATTATGCACGTCTGTATCGAGTTGGCAACCGCAGATATGCGCCTTAGGCGAGCTGGCGGGCGAAATTAGTTGTACGGAAAATACCCTTCGCCCTGGGCGGGAAGAAGCGGGTATTCGCGACCGTACACTTTGCGCGGCACAATGCGTACCCACTGCATGAGGTGCCCGCTTTCGTAGTGGCGCAGGCCGAAAGTGTGCACGAGCGGCGGGGTCATTTCGGGCGGCAGCCAGTGCGCCACGCCCTGCACGATCACGGAACGGATGCCGTTCTCTAGTTCCTCGTCGATTTCAAAGGAGACGCGGCGGCTCATAACCACGGCGGAGAAACGGTCGCCGCGGGTGGTGCGCAGGTAGATTTCGTGGTCGGCTACCCCGTAGAGGACCGGCAGCACGTCTACAAAGTTGCCGTCGGTGAGTACGAGTCGCCCTAGGTTGTTGGCCTGCAGGCGCGCCCAGCAGTCTTCGGCGCTCATTTTCTTGGTGGTGTCTGGGGTGTCTTGCATAGTCATTCTTTTAGTGTAGGGGTTTCTTCGTGCCGGGATCTGTGATATTCGGCGCGGCAAAGGCGTGTTTTACGGGGCCGCGCTGGGGTGCCGGGGGTTAGCTGTTTTCGTCTGCGAAGTGCAGAAAGCTTTTTTCGATGAGTTCTCGAATAGCGACCAGCAGGGTGTCGCGCGGATGCTCGTTCTCGGTGCCGAAGGCGGCGCGCGCATCTGGCGTGTAGTCTTCCCAGCCGAGAAGCACGCCGAGCGCACCTAAAATCTGCCCGATGCTCAGCTCACCGTCGCATGCGGAGACGAACCCGGCGGTTTCGGTTGAGAGCAGAATTGTGCGGCACAGCCCGGATCCGGCACGCAGCAGAATCACGTTTGGATGCTCGGCGCCGGGGCGGCCGTGACGTTCTTCGGTCACGTCTTCGGCGAGAACGAGGTGGGCTTCGGCGAGCGCCTGATCGGTCAGGGCGGTAAGGCGGTCGAAGCGTGCCACGGCCTCGGTGATGCTTTGCGCGATGGGCTGGGCTATGGGGTAGGTGATGTCTTCGAACCGGTTTAGGGGCGCGGTTTCGGTGGTGTGCGCCGGGCGGCGGAGCCAGAGCATCCCGAACCCAATAGAATGAACGTTCCGGTTTTTAAAGTCGTCGAGATAGGCTCGGTAGGTGTTCTCGTAGTGGTCGCGGTCGCGGTTTTCGCTCGCGTCTTTGAGCCAGGTTTCCGCATAGGATTCGGGGGTGAGCACTTCGCGCTGAATTACCCACGCCTCGCTTGGGGTGCCGGTGGCTGATTCGGCGAACCAGGTGCGCAGGCGCGCATCCCAGGGATGTGCCTCACCCGTATTGTCGCGGTGAATTTCCCAGTTGCCGAGCATCTGGGCGCGCCCGCCGGGTACCAGAACCTCGGGGATGCGCCGAATGAGTGTGCTGACAATATCGTCGCCGGGCAGCCCGCCGTCGCGGTACGTAAACTGGTCGTCGCTGCTTTCGTTTGCGCGGCGCGGGGTAATGACGAACGGCGGGTTTGAGACCACAAGGTCAAACTGCTCCCCCGCCACGGGTTTCAGCAAAGAGCCTTGTCGAAGGCTGACGCGTGCTTCAAGGTTCTGCGGGTCGAGTTTCAGGGCCGGAGCGTTCAACAGCAGGTTAAATCGGGCGAAGGCGAGGGCGCGCGGCGAAATATCGGTGGCCGTTACGTGGTCTGCGTGGGCGAGCAGGTGGAAGGTCTGAATACCGCATCCTGTCCCCACGTCGAGGGCACGCGCCACGGGGGTACGCTCGGTAATCTGCGCCAGGGTTAGGGACGCCTGCCCAATACCCAGCACGTGATCTTTGCGCAGCACCCCGGATCGCTGATGCGCCCCCAAATCGGAGGCCACCCACAGCTCGGTGCCGTCATCAGCCGAATGCGGTCGCAGGTCAAACACGGCGCGGTAATGTGGTTCTTCGCCGGAATTCTCTGGGATGCAGGCATTTTCTGACTCCGCGAATTCCACGAGGTTTGCCGCGATCAGGTCATTCAGCGCGGGTTCGCCGCCGAGCGCATCGGCAAGTTCCATGCGGGTTAGAGTGCGTGCGAACAGGAAAAACCCGATCATGCGCGCCAGGCGGCGGTCGGGGTCGGTGGTGTGTGCATCATCAAGGATGTTCTGTACCCGCCAGGTGCCGGGCACAACCTGGTCGCGCGCCATTGCCTCAAAAGCGCGCTCCCCCAGCAGGTCACGCACCCCGTCATAGCTGTAGTTAAGCCTCTCAAGGGCGCCCCGGATGCGCTCAAGCCGGGCGGTATCGTCGCTTATGGGGGTGTCGGGGATGCGGGAGTACAGTTCATCAGCCATACTCCCCATTCTAAGCGCCCCGTTTCTTAACGCCGCGAGCAGGTGGTTTTTGGCCGAGCAGGTAGTATTTTCCTACCTGCTCGTACCAAAACCACCTGCTCGCGGTATTCTCACTTGAACTTGTGGGGGCGGAACTCCGTTATGCCTTTACTGTCAGCGCAGGTTTGATGTCCTTCACAATGGATTCGAGCATCCGCAGGTTGAAGTCCACACCCAGCTGGTTCGGCACGGTTAGCAGCACGGTATCTGCCGCCTGAACGGCAGCGTCACGGGCGAGTTCTTCGGCAATCAGGTCGGGTTCGCCAATGTAGCTGCGCCCAAATCGCGAGAAGGTGTTGTCGATAATACCGGTGTAATCCTGCGAATCTTCCTGCGCGCGGCGACCGAAATAGCGCGCCGAATCGGCATCAATAATGGGGATCACCGAACGCGAGACCGAAACACGCGGCACGCGGGTGTACCCTGCCTTGGCCCATTCCTCGCGGTAGAGGCGAATCTGTTCGGCCTGCTGCTGGTCGAAGGGCATGCCTTTATCTTCGAGCATCAGCGTTGAAGACATGAGGTTCAGGCCCTGCTGCGCTGTCCATACGGCGGTGTTGTCGGTCCCCGCACCCCACCAGATGCGCTCACTCAGACCGGGCGACTGCGGCTGCACGGGGGCGTACTTGCCCTGTACCCGCGCGGAGGGTGCCATGCCCTCACCCCGAATAGCCTTCATAAAAATATCAAGGTGGCGGCGTGCCATCGCACTCTCATCTTCACCTTCGGCGGGGTAATAGCCGAAACTCTCGAAACCGCGGATAACGGATTCGGGCGAGCCGCGTGAGACACCCAGCTGCAGGCGCCCGGCAGAAATCAGGTCGGCCATCGCGGCGAGTTCGGCCATGTACAGCGGGTTCTCGTAGCGCATGTCGATCACGCCGGTACCAAGCTCAATGCGGCTGGTCTTCGCGGCGATCGCCGACAGAAGCGGGTACGGGGTTGCCTGCTGCTGGTCGAAATGGTGCACGCGGAAGAAAGCACCGTCTAGGCCGATCTCTTCGGCGCCTACCGCCAAATCGATAGCCTGGTGCAGCGAGTCGGAGGCGCTATTCACGCGCGAGCCGGGAATTTCGGCCCAGTGCCCAAAAGAAAGAAAACCAAGTTTTTTCTCTGTGCCCGGCTGTGGTTCAAGATTTTGTACCGCAAGTTCGGTTTTCTGAGTTTCTGATGCGTTCATTGTTATGCCTTTCGTATTGCCCTACAGGGGGTATTTCCTCGTGTATGAGCATTCAGCATACAATTATTTACTTTACAGAGCAAGCTTTAAAGAATATGAGTAAAACCACTTATATAACTACTAGTCAATGCGCTTTTCGACATAAAATATATGCGACATATTAGGTAATGATTCATTTATATTTTTTTACGCGCAATACTTACCTCAAGGTAACGAATGTGCATTTCTTCTACCCTTAGCATATCCATACCTCGTTCAAATCTTTTATGTATAAGAGCCCGGCAGAAAAACCATATGATTCATTATTTTCTAGGTGCAGGTACTACAGACATTGTTTTTCTGGCTCGGCTCTTCAAGATGCACCTGAATTTTAGGAAATATTCGATATAAGACAGGTCATGACATAATGGCAACGCTCTGTCACAGTGGATCTCGCTGACCATGACGTCACGCACGCGTTACGAAGCCCCACCAGCCTTGAGTTGGCGGTGCAGCGCGGTTTTTTGGGGCCATTGCGCACGGCAAACACTCACGACAACTTCAAACGCAAGGATATTTTCATGAGACGAGGCCTCTCTCGCCGAAACCTGGTGACCGGAACCGCATGGGCTGCGCCGCTTGTGCTGAGCACCGCCGTTATTCCGGCATACGCATCATCATCTGCCGACGACGGCCCCTGCCTAGACCCCGATAAAAGCTACGATATTTTCGCCAAGGATGTGCGCACCGCCGCGCAAAACCGTGCAGCCGGTGAAAAAGGCTACGAAGAAATTGTGGTTCCCGACTATGCCTCGTATATGCGCTTCTACCTGCGCGGCGGGTCGGGCGGTAGCCTGGCGACACGGTACTCGGAAGCCACAGGATATAACAGAACCGGCGGTACTGGAGGCGGCGGCGGCCACATTAAGGGAACCATCAAGGTAACACCCGGGCAGCGCATCAAATTCTATGTGGGTGCCAGCGGCGTTGGATATTATGACCGCCCCGCCAAAGGCGGCGAAGGGTACGGTAACGGCGGTTCGTCTGCGGCACTGCCCACCGAACTGGGGTCAGATGTACAAGGTAAACTAAACAGCCACAACAATAAAGTTACAGTCTATTCGGGCTCCGGCGGCGGTTCTTCGGCAATCGTCATGGTCGATGCGAAAACCTCCCAAGAAACCGTACTCGCCGTTGCCGGAGGCGGTGGAGGCGCGGGCGCACGCGGACTCACACACGTCGTTACTTACGCGGGAACCTGGATAACAGACGACCCAACTTCTTATGACAACTTTAATCTGCATATTGGTCAGGGAAGTTCTGCTGGCGATGACTACGTGCCCGAGGGGTTGGGGCGCTCGGGGCAGGAACGTTACTACCGGCACTACTCTGCCAAAATTCTGATTCCTTCCGGGTCGAATGGCAGCAACACGGCTGGCGGCTCCGGCGGCGACCTCGGCACCGTCACAGGAGACGAAAAGCTGACCTTTTCCTCTACCTCACGAACAGAGATTCATACCGGAAATACCGCAGGCAAACCCGGAGGCTCTGGCCCCAACGGCAACGGGGCTGACGGCGTTGTCGCCTACGGGTATGCGCTCAATACTGCAGGCAACACAAGCGATGACCGCAATGGTATCGGATACATTGTTTCCGGAGGCGGTGGCGCGGGCTACGGTGGAGGCGGATCCGGTTCGGCGGTGGCTGCCGCATCCGAAAATCCCGTGTATATGTATGATGATGCCGCATTCGTGGGCGTTGCCTCGGGAGGAGGAGGCGGCGGCGGAAACTTTGTGTCTCCCGATGTACTCAACCCCTATGTTAATGCTGAAGGCGGGGCAGAATGGCGGGGAGAAATCAGAGACGGTGCAATTACGTATTCTTTCTGCCCATCAGATCCGAATAAGCAGCCCGACCCACCTTCCCCCGAAAGCCCAGAATACTGGGCATAGCTAGCGCGGAACTCGTAGCATAGAGGGTACCTACACTAATGTGGGGCGCTCGCATCCT
>ERZ772956.1764-NODE-1764-length-14396-cov-8.631337_pt1 | contig 14396 bp, 8 predicted proteins | sample MGYA00580683_ERZ772956 | MGnify/ENA primary metagenome ERZ772956 (study PRJEB29015, sample SAMEA2738077) | human oral metagenome | biome: human oral; feature: human-associated habitat; material: saliva | place: China | collected 2212 ... | reverse complement strand
GGACGTCACCAAGACCCTGGGACAGGCCACCGGTCGCCAGGCCAAGGCCGACTCCGTCATCAAGGACTACACCACCAAGGCGGAGAAGGCCAAGAGCACCATCGCCGTCCCGCAGGGCAAGACGTCGGTCTTCACCGTCCCCGGGGACGGCACCAAGGGCGCCAACGCCTTCACCGAGGAGGCCCCGCAGGTCCAGCTCCTCAAGGACCTGGGCCTCACCATCGCCACTGTCCCCGACAGCGTCAAGGGCGATCAGTCCATGGGCGATCGCAAGGACATCGTCCAGCTCTCGCCGGAGAACGTTCAGGCGGGACTCACCGGTGAGAACTGGGTGGTCATCGCCGCCGACGAGACCGCGAAGAACGCCGTCACCACCAACGAGACCTTCAGCTCGGCGGCCCCGGTGACCGGCGGCAAGGTGCAGTACATGCCGCCCTCGTCCTTCCGGCTGGACTACTACTCGGCCCTCGAGATGCTCGAGGCCGTCCAGAAGGCCTACCCCAAGGCCTCGTGAAACACTGATGGCAACACTGACGATCTCAGTGTCAACGCGATGGTGCCCCGGGCTCTCGGCCCGGGGCACCACGTATATCGACGACATCGACCCTCGCGGTCGCGCACTGCTCGGGGACGGGCCCCTCAGCCCCAGGCAACCGAGTAGTACTGAGTCTCCTGGAACTCACGGATCCCTTCACGCGCGCCCTCACGCCCGATACCGGACTGCTTGACACCCCCGAAGGGGGCGGCGGGATCGGATACGAGCCCACGGTTGACACCGACCATCCCAACCTCCATGCGCTCGGCCAGGCGCAGCGCCCACCCGAGGTCGCGGGAGAAGACGTAGCCCGACAGCCCGTAGTCCGTATCGTTGATCCACGTCAGCAGCTCGTCCTCGTCGTCCCAGGTGACGATCGGGGCGACGGGGCCGAAGATCTCGGTGCGCACGATCTCCGCGTCGGGGGCGACATTCGTCAGGACCCGCACCGGGACGAACGACCCCGGAGACTCCTGGGGCCAGGAGGACTCGGCGTGGACGACGGCGCCCCCGGCCACCGCCCCGTCCACCAGGGCGTTGATCTTGTCGCGGGCAGCCGGTGTCACCAGGGGGCCGATCTGGTTCGCCTCGTCCGCCAGGGCCGGCCCCACCCTCAGGTCGCGGACGACGGCGGAGAACTTCTCGGTGAACTCCTGGGCGACGTCGCGGTGGACGTAGAAGCGGTTGGCGGCCGTGCAGGCTTCGCCCCCGCCTCGGAGCTTGGCCTGAACGGCACCCGTCACCGCGGCGTCGATATCGGCGTCGGCCGCCACCACGAAGGGCGCGTTCCCCCCGAGCTCCATGGACGACACCAGGACCTTCTCCGCCGCCTGCTTCATGAGCACACGACCGACCTGGGTGGAACCGGTGAAGGAGACGGCTCGGACCCGGGAGTCCTCGAGCCACGTCGTCGAGACCTCCACGGAACGGCTCGAGGGCACGATGTTCACCACGCCCGCGGGCACGCCGGCCTGCTGGATCAGATGTCCCAGTGCCACCGCTGTCAGGGGCGTGAGGGACGCGGGACGGAGCACCACCGTGCACCCGGCGGCCAGGGCCGGGGCGATCTTGCGGGTCCCCATCGCCGCCGGGAAGTTCCAGGGGGTGATCATGGCGACCACCCCGATCGGCCGGTGCGTGACGATCGTCCGGGTCCCGCCTGCCGGGGAGGAGCCGAAACCGCCCTCGGTGCGCACGGCTTCCTCGGAGAACCATCGGAAGAACTCCGCCGCGTAGAGGACCTCCGCCCTGGCATCGTCCAGGGACTTGCCGTTCTCGGCGCTGATGAGCACCGCGAGCTCCTCGGCCTGTCCCACCATGAGGTCGAACAGGGTCCGCAGCAGCTCCGCGCGCTGCCGGGGCGGGGTGGCGCTCCAGGCAGGCAGCGCCTCGGAGGCCGCGTCGACGGCGCGTGCGGCATCCGCCGGAGTCGCATCCGTGCAGCGTGCGAATACGGCGTTGCTGGCGGGGTCGACGACGTCGAAGGTTCCGCCGTCGGAGGCTGCCGTCATCCGCCCGCCCAGGAGCATCCCCTCCTCGGGGCGGATCCTGTGCAGGTAGTCGGCCAGAGCCGGGTGGGCTCCGAGGGTGGTGTACGCCGCTGTGTCAGTTGCCGCGCCGGGTCGTGTGTCAGCCATGGTTGTGCTCCCTGAGTATCGACTGTCGCCTGCCACGCATCACGGGTAGAGACCGCGGGAGACGTGGGCCTCGGCGACGCGCTTGACGGCCATCGTCGTCGCGGCGGTGCGCAGCGAGAGTCCGTGCTCCCTGGAGAAGTCTGTGACCTCGTTCCAGGCCTTGTCCATCCTGGTGCGCAGGCGCTCATTGACCTCCTTCTCGGTCCACCAGTAGGACTGGTTGGCCTGTACCCACTCGAAGTAGGACACGATGACGCCACCGGCGTTGGCGAGGATATCCGGTACGACCAGGATCCCCTTGTCGGCCAGGATCGCGTCGGCCGTGGGTGTCGTCGGGCCGTTGGCGCCCTCAACGACCAGCTTGGCGTCGATCAATGGCGCGGTCTGCTCGGTGATGACCCCTTCGACCGCTGCAGGAACAACGACGTCGCAGGCGATGGCGAACAGCTCGCTCGCAGGGATCGGGTCCGCGCCGGGGAACCCGTCGACGGTGCCGGTCTCATCCACGAAGGCCTCGAGTGCGGGGATGTCGATGCCCTTGTCGTTGCGAATCGTGCTGTAGACGTCCGCCACGGCCAGAACCTTCACGCCCGCCTCGTGGAGGAAGCGGGCAGCGCCGCGACCGACTTTGCCGAAGCCCTGAACGATCGCGGTGGCCTGCGAGGGATTCACTCCGATGCTCTCCATCGCGTTGAGGACGGAGTAGACGACGCCGCGGGAGGTGGCGGCGGCCCGCCCCTGTGACCCGCCGAGGTTGACCGGCTTGCCCGTGACGGTTCCCAGAACCGTGTGCCCGGTGGCCACCGAGTAGGTGTCCATCATCCAGGCCATGGTCTGCTCGTCGGTCCCCATATCGGGAGCCGGGATGTCCTTGTCGGGGCCGATCAGGGGGATCAGCTCCGAGGTGTAGCGTCGGGTCAGTCGCTCGAGCTCTCGTTCCGAGTGGGCCCGCGGGTCCACCTGGACCCCTCCCTTCGCTCCGCCGTAGGGCAGATCGAGAAGAGAGCACTTCCATGTCATCCACATGGCCAGCGCTCGGACCTCGTCGAGGTCCACGTTGGGGGAGTAACGGATCCCTCCCTTCGCGGGGCCGCGAGAGATGTTGTGCTGGACGCGGTGGCCGATATGCAGCTCCATCGTGCCGTCGTCGCGTCGCAGTGGGATGGCGACCGTCACCTCTTTACGGGCGGTCTCAAGCATGCGGCGCATTCCGTCGTCGAAGCCGAGGAACTGGATCGCCTCGGCGAGCTGCGCCCGTGCATCGGTGAGGGGGTGAGGGGTCGAGGGCATGGAGCTACCTCCTGGGTCGGTCGGGTGGATCAGCGTGATCCGGGGCCGGTGCGGCCTTAAGACGTGGGTGGAAGAGGGGATCAGGGCTGGTCTCGGAGCGCCTGCTCGAGGATCTCCATGCCTTCGGCGAACAGCTCGTCCGGCATGGTCACCGGCGGCAGCAGGCGGATGACATTGCCGTAGGTGCCGCAGGTGAGCAGTATCAGACCGCGTGAGCGCGCGGCCTGCGCGACGGCGGCGGTCAGTGCGGCATCGGGCTTCTGCGAGTCGGGGTCGACGAGCTCGAGAGCCATCATGGCGCCCTTGCCCCGGACCTCGCCGATGCGGGGGTCCTTCGCCTTCCACTGCTCCATCAGGCGGATGCCGGTCTCACCGATCGCGCGGGCCCGTTCAAGGAGATCGTGCTCCTCGATCATGTCCAGGGTCGCCAGGGCGGCGGCGCAGGCCAGGGGGTTGCCGCAGTAGGTGCCGCCGAGGGCACCCGGTCCGGCGGAGTCCATGATCTCGGCCGAACCGGTGACCGCTGACAGCGGCATGCCCCCGGCCAGGCCCTTGGCGGTCGTCACCAGGTCGGGAACGACTCCCTCGTGGTCGCAGGCGAACCACGCCCCGGTGCGGGCGATTCCCGACTGGATCTCATCGGCGATGAAGACCGCGCCGTTGTCATGGCACCAGCGCTGGAGCGCGGTGAGGAAGCCGGGCGCCGGCACGATGAACCCGCCTTCGCCCTGAATGGGCTCGATGATGACGGCGGCGACGGAGGATGCCCCCACCTGCTTCTCGATCTGACTGATCGTGCGCTCGGCGGCGGCCTCGCCGTCCAGTCCATCGCGGTACGGGTAGGAGCCGGGAACCCGGTAGAGCTCCGGGGCGAAGGGGCCGAAACCGCCCTTGTAGGGGGCGACCTTGGCCGTCAGTCCCATGGTCAGGGAGGTGCGTCCGTGGAAGGCGTGGTCGAAGCAGACCACTGCCTGGCGGCCGGTGTGCTTGCGTGCGAGCTTGATGGCGTTCTCGACGGCCTCCGCCCCGGAGTTGAACAGCGCGGTCTTCTTCGGGAAGCTGCCCGGGGTCAGGGCGTTCAGGCGTTCGGCGACCTCGACGTATCCGGCGTACCTCGTGACGGCGAAGGAGGTGTGCGTCAGGTTCTCGGCCTGCTCCTGGATTGCAGCGACGACGGGCGCCGCCGCACCGCCCACGGTTGTCACCGCGATGCCGGATCCGAAGTCGATGAGACGGTTGCCGTCCACGTCCTCCAGGACGCCTCGGTCCGTACGCCGTGCGAATGTCGGCATGGCGGCGGTCAGGGCGCGTGGGAGTGCGGTACCTGCGCGTTCGTCGAGGGCGCGGGCCTCGGGACCGGGCAGAGGAGTGGCGAGATGAATGGTCTGGGGCAGCGTTGCCATATGGACCTCACAGTGTGTCGTGACGGGCGGAGATCTGCCGCGGAACAGGGCGCTCCGGGTAGTCGTAGAAACGTGCTCGGCTATGAGTTCCGTCTCAGGTTATGCCCGCCTCTAGGTCTGAGCACCTAAGCCCAATGCACAAAATCTCGCGAATCCTGTGCGTGATGCATAGAACAGTGTTTGAATCCAGGCATGGTGTTGGTGTCGGATCTCATCGAAGGAGCGGACCTGGGGGTTCGCGCGGTGCTTCTGCCCGCACCGCACGCCGCGGTCACCTGGGTCGTCGCGACCGAGCTCCTCCAACCGGCCTCCTACCTCGAGGGCGGCGAGCTCGTTCTCACCACGGGTCTCGTCATGGCCGATGCGGAGGCGGCCACGTGGCGGGAGTACGTGGCATCACTGGTCGAGGCGGGAGTCGCGGCTCTCGGACTGGGGACCGGCATCGCCTTCGACACCGTGCCCGAGGACCTGCGCGAGGCCTGCAGGGCCGGGCGTCTCAATCTCATCGAGGTCCCCCTCGAGGTCTCCTTCGCCTCCATCAGCCGCGAGGTCGGGGCCATGCTTCAGGCCACCGAGCCTGAGATCGGTGCCGAGGGGGCGGGAGACGAGGAGACCCTGGTCCTGCAACAGCTGACGCGTGCAGCCGCCAAGGACAACCAGAGCGCGATCATGCGCGCCCTGGCCTCGATCCTCCGGGGCGAGGTGTCCCTGCGGGATGCCACGGGACGCACCGTGGTCGGTCCCTTCGGGCCGGAGGCGACGGGAATCGACGACGAGGTCGCCGAGTGCATCGACAGGATCCGTCCGGGAGGGATGCGAGGAGCCGGGGCGGTCGGCCTCGGCGACATGCGGCTGGTCGTCCGCCCGGTCGGCATCACCGGCGAGCCCGAGCGCTACCTGGCGACCGTTCAGCGCGAGACGCTCACGCGCGCTCAGACCCTGGGGGTCGATCTCGCCTGGTCGTTTCTGAATCTCATCGCCGAGTCCTCCAAGGCCTTCACCGGATGGCTCCTCCAGCTCGTGGGGGCCTCCACCCGGCATCTCCTGGCGGGTGACATCGCGCAGGGGCTGGCGCTGGCGGACCAGGTTCAGGAGCTCGTCCTCACACGCCTGCCGTCTCCGGAGCGGCGATCGGTGCCCGCTACCGGTGGTGGTCATCAGTGGCGGGTTGTCTGCCTCGAGGGTGGCAGTGCTGACGTTGCCGGGCTCTCCACAGTGCTGGCCCGCCTGCTCGTCGAGAGTCGGGGGGCTCCGGTGGGGGAGCGGCTTCTGTGGCGCACGGACCGGGGCGGGACCCGCCTGATGATCCTCGGTGAGGTCGAGCGCGTTCCCTCCCTTCTTGAGGACGGCAGTGTCACGCCCTGGACGGAGCGGATGCGGATCGGCATCAGCGGTCCTGTCGGCGTCACTGATCTGCCGCGGGGCGCACAGCAGGCGCTGTCCGTCTGCACCGGAACTCGACAGCTCGGACAGGCGGTGCGCTGGGAGACCTCGGGACTGCCGTCGGTCACGGACCTCCTGGACGAGGAGCGGGCCCAAGCCTTCGCCCGCGCTCGCCTCGGGGGCGTCGCCGATCAGCCCGAGCTGCTCGAGCTGTTGAGGATCTACCTCAGCGAGGCCGGGGCGGTGCAGCGCATCGCCGAGCGTCTGGGGGTGCATCGAAACTCCGTCCCCGCACGTCTTGCGCGCCTGAGGAGGGCACTCGGCGTCGATATCGAGGATGCCGAGCAGCGGGCGAATTTGTGGTTTGCGTTACATTTTTGGGCGGAGTGACGGTTTGTCATCTCGCACAAGGGCGACTTTTCCGCGTTTTGATGCGATTCCTTGAAGTGTGGAACGTGATGTTCGACATACTCTGCAGTGTGTGCTTACTATGACGTCGTCACCTAGGACCTTAGCCCGCGTTGTTGTCACAGGACTTGTGGCGCGTCGGGCGCTAGCGGCGATGTGGCCTGCGCCGGTCCTGCGTGAGCTTGGGCAGTAGAGGCCCGAGTCGTCTCATTTCTTTCGACTTTCGAAACTTCTCACCTCGACACCGACGTCCCGCCGAAGCCAAGAAGCAGAGTGATTCACATGAGCCTTCCTCTCCTCCAGAACTTTATCAACGGAAAATTTATTCCGGCAGCCACCGATGCCACGTTCGACGTCGTGGATCCTCGAACGGAACAGGTCGTAGCGCAGTGCCCGGTCTCGGGTTCCGCCGATGTCGACGCCGCCTACGACGCCGCCCTCAAGGCATTCGAGAGCTGGCGGCTGACAACGCCGGCGGAACGGCAGATGCTCCTGCTCCGGCTCGCCGACGCCCTGGAGGCCAACGCCGACCGTCTCGTCGAGGCTCAGCGCCGCAACACCGGTCAGCTCGCCGAGATGATCCGGGCGGAGGAAGTCGTGACAGGGGCCTCTCAGCTGCGGTTCTTCGCCGGGGCCGCCCGTCTCCAGTCGGGTGTCGCCTCGGGGGAGTACGCCGAGGGGCTGAACTCGCAGATTCGCCGCGAGCCCATCGGCGTCGTCGGGCAGATCGTCCCGTGGAACTACCCCTTCATGATGCTCATCTGGAAGGTCGGGCCCGCTCTGGCCGCAGGCAACACGGTGGTGCTCAAGCCGAGTGCCAACACGCCCGAGAGCGCCATCGTCTTCGCTGAGATCGCCAGTGAGATCCTCCCGCCCGGGGTCTTCAACCTGGTGCTCGGCACCGGAGAGACCGGGCGCCTCATGAGCTCCCACCCGGTGCCCGGGCTGGTCGCGCTCACGGGATCGGTGCGCGCAGGCTCGGATCTCGCCGAACAGGCGGCCGGCAACGTGACCCGCGTCCACCTCGAGCTCGGAGGCAAGGCCCCCGCCGTCGTCTTCGCCGATGCCGACATCGAGGCTGCCGCCGAGGGCATCGCCGCCGCAGGGACGTTCAACGCCGGGCAGGACTGCACCGCCGCCACCCGCGTCCTGGTCGAGGCCTCGGTGGCCAAGGAGTTCACCGACGCGTTGGTGCGTCACGTCGAGTCCTTGCGGACCGGTCCGATTCCGGAGGAGGAGGCGTTCTACGGCCCCCTGAACAACGCCCGTCACTTCGACTCCGTGCAGAAGATCGTTGAGGAGCGGCCCGCGCACTCCCACCTGCTGACCGGCGGCCACCGCGTCGGCGAGAGCGGCTACTACTACGCGCCCACCGTCATCTCAGGGCTCAAGCAGGACGACGCGCTCGTGCAGCAGGAGATCTTCGGGCCGGTCCTGACCGTTCAGGAGTTCTCCTCCGACGACGACGCCCTGGCCCTGGCCAACGGCGTGGACTACGCCCTGTCCTCGTCCATCTGGACGACCGACCACCAGCGTGTCCTGCGATTCAGCAGGGACCTGGACTTCGGCTGCGTCTGGGTGAACTGCCACATCCCCCTCGTCGCGGAGATGCCGCACGGCGGCTTCAAACGGTCCGGCTACGGCAAGGACCTCTCCGTCTACGGCGTGGAGGACTACACACGTATCAAGCACGTCATGAGTGCCCTGTGACGCCCCGGAAGCGAACAGGAGGTCACCCCCATGCGCATTCTGACGGCCTTCACCAATTCGCTCGGCGGTCGAGACTCCTATCACCTGGGGGTGTCTCTCGCTGAAGCGTTCTCGTGCCCACTCGATCTCGTCACCGTCGTCAAGGGCGGCGGGGGACGCTACGTCCTTGACGTCACCGATCACGCCTTCCAGGACGTCGTCGCCACGCAGGTCGACGACTGGATGTCGGAGATCATGGAGGAGCATCAGCCCCGTGTGCCGGTGAGCAAGTACCTGCGGTACAGCCTCTCCTTCCCCGAGGGCATCATCGCCTCGGCCGAGGAGCTCAAGGCCGACCTGCTCGTAGCCGGCGGAGGTCGTCACGGGGTCCTGGGGCGGGTGTCCCTCGGCTCCGTGGGGCAGACGCTGCTCAACTCCTCGACTGTTCCGGTCGCCCTGTCCCCGCGCGGCATGAGGCACGCCCCTCTCGACGGGCTCTCACGCATCACGGTCATGCTGGGGGAGTCCGGCAGGTGGAGGGGGGTGCTCAGCAAGGCCAGGACCTTCGCTGACAGAGCCGGTGTCCCGTTGCGTCTCGTCACGGTGGCCACCGGGGACTCACAGGACACCGCGGAGATCGAGAAGCGGACCGAGGCCCTGCTCGCCGAGGTGCGCCTGGATCTCAATGGGCTGGATGATCAGCGTGTCCAGATCGTTCACGCCCACTCCATGAGCGCCGCCGTGCTGGCCATGGAGTGGAGCAGGAATGAGCTGGCCTTCCTGGGATCGGCGCGACTGGCCCAGAGCGGGCGCCTGTTCCTGGGGCCGGACGCCAACAAGATCCTGCGGGTCCTGCCCGTACCGCTCGTCGCCGTCCCGGCTGATCCGGCCGACGTCGGAGGTGGAACATGAGCGCGGCGACCACGGGCTCCGGAGGCGGGCTGTCGAAGAAGGGACTGGCCGAGGGCTCTGTCGGTCTGCTCGGCGCCATCATCATCGGCGTGTCCTGCATCGCGCCCCCGTACACCCTCACCGGCGCGCTGGGGCCGACCGCCTCAGAGGTGGGCGAGCAGGTACCGGCGATCTTCCTCGTCGGATTCATCCCGATGCTCCTGGTCGCCTTCGGGTACCGAGAGCTCAATGCGGCGATGCCCGACTCGGGCACCTCCTTCACCTGGGGGACCCGCGCCTTCGGTCCGTGGATCGGGTGGATGAACGGATGGGGGCTGATTGTGGCGACCGTCGTCGTCCTGTCGAACCTCGCGGCCATCGCGGTCGACTTCTTCTACCTGTTGCTCGCACAGGTGACTCGCAAACCCGCCATTGCGGATCTCTCCGACAACGTATGGGTCAATACCCTCACCTGCCTGGTCTTCATCACGCTGGCGACCTGGATCGCGTACCGCGATATGCAGACCACCCAGAAGCTCCAGTACTGGTTGGTGGGGTTTCAGCTGACGGTGTTCCTCGGCTTCGGCGCGGTGGCCATTTACCGCTACTTCACCGGAACCGCCGTCAATCCGACACCCGTGAAACTCGAATGGTTCAATCCCTTCGCCGTCGACTCGCTGGGGACTTTCGTGGCGGGCGTGTCCCTGTCCTTGTTCATCTACTGGGGCTGGGACGTGTCGCTGACGGTCAATGAGGAGGCCGACGACGCCAGCTCCACTCCAGGGCGCGCCGCCGTGCTCACTGTCATGACCATCGTCTCGGTGTACATGTTCGTCACGATCGGATCCATGATGTTCGCCGGTCTGGGGAAGGACGGGATAGGACTGGGCAATCCTGCGATCCAGGACAATGTCTTCTTCGCCTTGGCCAGACCGGTTCTGGGGCCGTTCGCGATCCTCCTGTCGACGGCGGTGCTGGTCTCGTCCGCGGCGTCCTTGCAGTCCACCTTCGTCTCTCCCGCCCGCACCCTCTTGTCGATGGGGTATTACGGAGCAATGCCGGAGAAGCTCGGCAAGATCTCTCCGCGCTTCCTCACTCCCGGGTGCGCAACAGTCGTCTCGGCGGTCGCCGCCTCGACCTTTTATACCCTGCTGCGATTCGTATCCACCTCCGTCCTGTGGGACACGGTTCAGACCCTGGGGGCGATGATCGCCTTCTATTACGGTCTCACCGCCTTCGCCGCGGTATGGTACTTTCGAGGGAAATGGTTCTCCTCAGTGAGGAACTTCTTCTTCACGCTGGTCTCACCGGGACTGGGAGGTCTTATCCTCTTCTTGCTGCTCGGCCTGACCCTGAAGGACTCCCTCAACCCCGAGTACGGGTCGGGATCGCAGGTCTTCGGCGTCGGTCTCGTCTTCGTCCTCACCCTCGCCCTCATTCTCCTGGGCGTGGTGCTGATGCTTGTGCAGTACGTCCGAGCACCGGCCTTCTTCCGCGGGGAGGTGATCGCACGATCCGACGCTGTCACCGAGGAGTTGAAGGTGGCAACTGTCTTAGAGGAGGACGATGGTGAAGCCTCCCAGCTCCGTGCTGCGTCGTGACCGCTGGTGAACCGGAGCGAACGCGCACACATGAAAACAGCTCCCTCCGCGCCAGGCCGGCGGAAGGAACTGAGAGGAAACACATTGTCATCGCATCGACGGACACAGCTGATCGATGCGCCGGTAATCAAACACACGATATGTGGACGCCAGGCCGGACCACGAAGGAGTGAGCAATGAGCATCAACATGGAGCGAGTCGCTGAGCTGACGGAGATCGAGTCCAAGCGCCTCAATGAACGGACCAAGGGATCCGGCGACATGTACAACCGCGCGAGGAACAGTCTCTCCGGCGGAGTCGCCTCCTCGTACCAGCTGCGCGAGCCCTGGCCCATTTACCTCGAACGGGGGCAGGGGCCGAAGGTCTGGGATGTTGACGGCAACGAGATGTGGGACTTCCACAACGGCTTCGGATCGATGCTTCAGGGGCATGCCCACCCGGTGATCGGAGAAGCCATTCAGGAGCGGTACGGCAAGGGCACCCACTTCGCCGCCCCGACCGAGGACGCCCTGGCGGTGGCGGAGAACCTCTCGAGCAGGTGGGGGCTGCCGAAGTGGCGCTACACGAACTCGGGCTCGGAGTCCACGATGGACGCGATCCGTATTGCACGCGCCTACACCGGTCGCGACACGGTCATGAAGATCTTCGGCTCCTACCACGGGCACCACGACACCGTCATGGTCTCGATCGGCGTCGAGTACGACAAGATCGGTGACCGTGACAACCTGGCCTCCCTGCCCTACGGAGGCGGCATCCCCGACGCCACCGTCCAGATGACGGTGCCGGTTCCCTTCAACGATGCCGAGGCCATGGAGCGCCGCATCATCCGGCTGACCGATGAGGGGCGTAAGCCCGCCTGCGTCATCATGGAGCCGGCCATGATGAACCTGGGCGTCGTGCTGCCGGAACCGGGTTATCTGGAGCAGGTTCGCGAGATCACCCGGCGACACGGCGTCGTCCTGATCTTCGATGAGGTCAAGACCGGCCTGTGCATCGGTCCGGGCGGCGCCACCCAGCGCTTCGGAGTGACTCCCGACCTGGTGACCATGGCCAAGGCCCTGGGTGGCGGTCTGCCCTCGGGCGCCATCGGAGGCACCGAGGAAGTCATGTCCGTGGTGGAGGACCACACCGTCTTCCAGGTCGGCACCTACAACGGCAACCCCCTGGTGATGGCCGCAGTGCGGGCCAACCTCGAGAAGGTCCTCAACCCGGAGGCATACGCCCACCTCGACCACCTCAACGATCGCATTCTCGCGGGTTGCACGGAGGTCATTGAGCGCTACAACCTTCCGGGCTACGCGGTGGGCGTCGGCGGCAAGGGGTGCGTCACCTTCTCCCCCAAGAAGGTCGTCGACTACGAGTCCTTCAAGGAGCACCAGAACGCGGAGCTGTCCGAGCTCGCGTGGCTGTTCAACATGAACCGGGGGATCTTCATGACTCCGGGCCGCGAGGAGGAGTGGACCCTGTCGGTGACCCACACGGATGAAGCGATCGACGCCTACGTCAGCTGCTTCGAGGAGCTTGCCGAGGCGATCACTTCCAAGTGACGTCAGCACTCTCTGATCTCATGGGGGCCACCGAAGACGTCGGTGGCCCCCATGAATCGTGTCCTACCCGCGGTGGCGCTCGGTGGCACTCAGCGGCGTTTCCAGGCGCGGATCCTCGTGCGGAAGGAGGTGAAGGGCGCCACCGTGTTGATATGCACCCACGTGGCCACCGGCCAGGCCGACGGCGTCGAGGAGGCCCACGCCCGCTGCCCGGAAGTGAAGAGCTCCTCCCGGCTCAGCGATGCCACGAGGGCGACGACGTCGTCGCCCCGGTTCCGAAAGGCCTCCTGAAGCTGGGGCAGGGAGGCGTCACGCCACTGCTCGTAGAAGGCGCTGTAGAGATCGCCGAGTCGGTTCCACCGGTAACCGGGAGCGGGCGTGACCACCTCGCGTCCGGCCTGCTCATCGCGCTCCCAGCCCAGCAGCAGGTCCATCCACCCCAGCTGGTAGGCGAGCATCTGCGCCGGCGTGCGGTCCAACCCGTCCTTGAGCGTGTGGAGTTCGGAGGCGGGGACGTCGTCGAACTCGGCGATGAACAGCTCAGCGCGCTTGCGGATCTCCGCGATGAGCTCCTCACCGGAGGCGTAGTCCTTCACGGCGGTCTCCTTCTTCGTCCTCGCTGGCCCGCCGGTGGCAGTCGGAGGCGTGCGATCGTAGGTTAACCCTCGCGGTCGTGCCCTGAACCTACTGTGATGTCTCATGACTTCTGAGAGTTTCGGATGTCATGACATCTCAAGACACCGGTTGGGTGCGTCTGCCAGATGGGAGAGCGATGGGAGAGCTGCTGTTTCGACCTGTCGGAGGGGCTGCCCCGGTCGCACTGGTGGTTGCCGGCGTCGCCTGGATGCACTGCACGAGGGTGGGGTGCTACTGGAGGAGGGTTGGGTGTACTGGTGGTAGGTGGGACCTTCGTGCAGTATGCACAACCCTTGGTTAGTAGATCCCGACCCTCGTTCAGTAGGCCGACCCGAGGCGAGACTCAAAGCGGAGCCGGCGATGGGGACGGCAACAGTGACAACGAGCGGGGGCTCCGACCGGCGAACCGGTCGGAGCCCCCGTCTCAGTCCTCCTCAGGGAAGGACCTCAGTGGCGATCAGGCCTTCTTGGCCTCGTCAATGCGCGCACGGAACTTCGCGAGCTGCTCCTTGATGGCCTCGGGCAGCTTGTCACCGAACTGCTTGTAGTACTCCTCGGTGTCGTCCATCTCGGCGGCCCAGGCCTCGGGGTCGATGTCGTACATCTTGGCCCACTCCTCCTCGCCCAGGTCGAGGCCCTCGAGGTTGAAGTCCTCGAACTTGGGGTAGCGGCCGGTGACGCCGTCGATGGCCTCGACCTCGCCGGAGGCGCGGCGCACGATCCAGTCGAGCACGCGGGAGTTGTCGCCGTAGCCGGGCCAGATGAACTTGCCGTTCTCGTCCTTGCGGAACCAGTTGACCTGGTAGACCTTGGGGAACTTGTCGCCCAGCTTCTCCTGCATCTCCAGCCAGTGCGACCAGTAGTCGGCCATGTGGTAGCCGCAGAAGGGCAGCATGGCCATGGGGTCGTGGCGCAGGGAGCCGACCTTGGCGTCCAGGGCGGCGGCGGTGACCTCAGAGGCCACGGCGGAGCCGATGAACACGCCGTGGGCGTTCTCGTACTGCTCGGCGACCAGCGGCACGTTGGTGGCGCGGCGACCGCCGAAGAGGATGGCGTCGATGGCCACGCCCTCGGGGGCCTCCCAGTCGGGGCAGATGATCGGGCACTGCGAGGCCGGGGTGGTGAAGCGGCTGTTGGGGTGGGCGGCCTTCTTGCCCTCGGCGGCGTCGGCCGGGGTGAAGTCGTTGCCCTGCCAGTCGATGAGGTGCTCCGGCATCGGGGCGTCGATGCCCTCCCACCACACGTCACCGTCGTCGGTCAGGGCGACGTTGGTGAAGATGGTGTTGGCCTTCATGGTGTCCATGGCCATCGGGTTGGTGTCGTAGGAGGTGCCGGGGGCGACGCCGAAGAAGCCGGCCTCGGGGTTGATGGCGCGC
>ERZ772956.1761-NODE-1761-length-14408-cov-15.291159_pt1 | contig 14408 bp, 27 predicted proteins | sample MGYA00580683_ERZ772956 | MGnify/ENA primary metagenome ERZ772956 (study PRJEB29015, sample SAMEA2738077) | human oral metagenome | biome: human oral; feature: human-associated habitat; material: saliva | place: China | collected 2212 ... | reverse complement strand
CCTCTATATCTTTATAATCGTATTCCACTTTTCCGCCATATACTACAATTCTTTTTGGAGTCAATCGCTTTATCATCTCAGTAACTCCATTTTTCCATATCTCAAACTGCTCTTTATTTTGCTTTACGCCTATTGTACTGATTGCTAGTGTTGAGTTTTTAGGCAAGCCATCAAAACAAAAATCAAAGCTTTCCTCACTAGCCCACGATACAGTAGGGATAACTGTAAGGCCGTAATCTTGCATAATCTGACCTATCAGCCTTGACCTGTAAATGTTCCATACTTGCATAGCAATAGGCATATCAAGGTATAAGCTAAAATCCGGAGTTAAGGCGCTATCAAACTCTAGCAGCTTTTCAATATAAAAGTCTGGTCTTTGCCATATTCTTTCAAATTGATAATCATCTAGGAAAAAATGCACGCATGAGCTATAATCTGGTTTATTCAAAACATAGTTAAACCCTTGAAAATCTTTAGGGATATGATCCACGCCCTCGATTTTAGGCATGTTATAAAAACCCTCAACCCTTGTATCGTCATAATTAAAAAGGTTGTATTGGTTTATCGTGGTATCTCTATGAAAATCCTCAGCATCTTCTTCCTCGTTTTCAGTTTCCTCTTGCTGCTCCTCCTCGTTCCCAAAGTTGAGCCCTGTAACTGATAACTCAAAACCAAACTGAGCCATGTCTATTGTTTCAAATTGAGAAAGCTCTATATTTAATAATTCTGAGTCCCACGTTGAAAACTCAGCAACTCGATTATCTGCTAGTCTATAAGCCTTTATCTGCTCATCTGTAAGGTTTACAGCGTGAGCGATAGGTATTGTATCTATACCTAAAGAAAGAGCTGCCTTGAGCCTTGTATGTCCCGTGATAATGATATTGTTATCATCAACTAGAATAGGCTGTTGAAAACCAAAAGCTTTAATGGATGCTGCCACTTTCTCGGTTGCCTCTCCGTCATTGTGTCTAGCGTTCCTGTAATAAGGCTTTACGGTCTTAATGTCCACATACTCAATCTGTAAGTTGTCCATCTTTCTCCTCCTTTCATAAAAAGCTTATATATCTGATTATAGATACATAAGCTTAGGATTTTTTACTTATCTCTTAATAGGGATATACTTGTATGTTGAGTAAAAATATCTATCAAACCATTTATTGATATGAGTATAAGCTGGACTAGGGCTCAGATATAAGATAGACTGACAAGCGCCTATTACATTGAGATTTTCATATACATAAACCTCTTTGATAGCTTTTAGCATCCGTTCATCTGAGTTTTTAACAAATTCAGCGGTCACCTCTTTTAGATTTACTAAAAATGCTGCTTTATCTATGTTGTTTTGCAAAAAGCTCTCATGTATTTTCTGCTCAAGAATTGTCTTTTCTCGATTGTCTTTGTCTTTTAAAAAGTACCACTTCAACCAGTTTATCTCTCTCCTATGGATCACCGATAACCGCTCAATTTTTTTTTTTGTCATTGCTTACCTCGTTTTTTTTTCAAAATGTCATAAGGGAGATCAAAAAAATCACAAACATCAATCAAGGCAAAATTGCTAGGGTTAAATTTGCCGCTTTCCCAGAAATTGATAGTGTTTACGTGATAGCCTATTTTTTCGCTTAGGTCTTGCTGAGATAAACTGGCCTCCTCACGCTTTTTCCTCAATATCTCTGGAAAGGTCTTTGCCTCTTTAGGGAAAAGCTCCTCACTTTTAAGGCCTAGCGCCTCACAAACCTTTTTGATTTTCATAAAACTAGGTTTATTTTCTGCTCTCTCCCAATTTTTAACTGTTGCAACATGTACGCCTAGAATTTCAGCAGCCTCTTGCTCGTTTAAATTCTGAGCCTCACGCCATTCTTTAAGCACTTTTGCAAAGTGTTGTAAATCTTCTCTAGCTTTCATTTTTTCACTCCCTTAATGTCAAAAATCAGCTTGTAATGTCCTTTCTCATTGCTCAAGCCGCCATACTTGAAAGTGATAGCTTTGATAACTTTATAATTATCATCCGTCCAAATACCGGCATCTGTCATGCCGTCAATAATAGCTTTGACTGTTGGATATAAGTTAGGAGGATCTAACTTTGTCCTTGTAGGACTGCAAACAGTAACCACAACCTCACAAGGATTTGAGGGGCTAAAAGCAGCCCTTTTCTTATCCTTGCTGATTGAGGTATGCCAATAAGCATAATTTCTGATACGCCGTGTTATCTTACCTTTTTCTTTATTATGAAAGCGGTCATTACTGTTAAGTACCATGTTAAGAGATTTTTGCTTGGTGTTTCTTGGTAAAACAAAATCAAAATACATGTTTTCCCTCCTTTAAAGCATCAATATTTTTTAAGCTTTCCATGAAAATTTTTGACGGCGATTTTATTGCAAAAAACCTCTTTTTTTCTTTAATTTCAAACGGGCTTGATATATTCGCCTCAACTGTTTCATCTATGGCTTTCATATTTCTACCTCATCTCCTATCTGAGCCTTATTATATTTCTCCTCAGATACTATATAAGTATTGCCATCAACCGTGAGTGTATAGAGCTCACCTATCCGCTTTTTGCTGCTTACCTTACCTTTTATCTCAGCGCCTTTATTATCAGCTTTGTAAATAATGATAAGGTCTTTTCTGCTCTCTATCATGTCTTTCTGGATAAAGAGCAAACATGTAGCGGTTAGACTCCACGCTATCAGCACTCTTAAAACTAGCTCTTTCAATCTTTCTTTTCCTCCTCTGTACGAAAGACTTTGCCCCCTCGAAAAGTAGGGCCGTATTTTTTAAAACGTTCAAGATTTGCTTGCCTTGTCTGCTCTAGTGTTTCAATAAACTCTTTGCTCAACTTACACCTCCTCAATTTCTTTCAATCGTTCAATTTTAGCGTTGACATAAGCCATTGCATGACTTAAAAAAGGTGTCGGGTGTTTTGGTAACTCATCACGCATCCGCTTATAGTATTCAAGTTCCGTTTCTTCCGTCTTAAATGACATCACCCCACCTCCTCAAAATAACTATGAAATTCACTTAAATTGATAATAGCAACCTCTTCAACAGAATGCTTCTTAACGTCAAAGTCTGGATCATTTTTCCCAAACTCTTTCTTTATCGCTTTTTCAGCAAGCGAGGGTAAAGCGAATATACTTGCCCCATTTCTTAAAGCTAGCGCTTGGCCGTTTTCGTTTACTACTCGATAACCTACATCAAACGGTCTGATTCCCCTTGGGATTTTTATGCTTTTACTTTGAATCTTCATTCCTTCTTCAAGTGTTTGTACCATCACTCCACCTCCTCAACTTCAAACAAAGGACTATTAAATATTTCACCAAAACCAGCATCTTCTAACTCTTTGCGGGTAAACTTTTTATCATAAAGTGAGTTTTCTTCTGGATTTGAAAAGATAAATCTTTTTGACCTCTTACTACGATTTAAAGTTCCTTGTCTTGGCAATACATTTTTGACTTTCACCAAATACCGCTTTGGTTTCTCTACTGTGTAGCCGTCAAACCAAGCTAGCGTAAATGTTCTTTGGTTATCCTCATTACCTAACCACTTATTAACAGCTGAGCCTCCATACGTCATACCACCAGATAAAGAGTAAATAGTTTTAGCCGTTTCAATCCACTCCGCCACAAACTGCGGTACTGTGACTTTCTGAGTTTCGTCTAGTTGTTTGATAAGTTCTAAAACATATTCTTTGTTTAAGTATGGCTCGCCAAATATATATGAAAATGGCGAATTTTTGAGTCTTTCAATCAATTCTTGTTTATTCATTCTTCTACCTCCAAGAGCTCAATACCGGGACAATTAAATACCCAGCCAAAGCCGGCTTTTTCTAGCTCAGCTTGTGTAAAACAACTTTTGTATGCTAGAGAAAAATATATTCTTCCATTACTCACTCCTTTTTATAACTTACTGAGTACATCTCTGAGGCTGTTTTTCGGTTGTTCCTCAAACATCTCAGCGTATTCTTTGTTGATCTCCTCGATATTGTAAGGCTCTGTTGCATGATAATAGTAACCGTGCTCATCTAGTTCACCTCTTACCCCTGTTGCATATCGTAAGAAAATCAACTCATTACATACTGGACAAGGCTTTTTGTTTTGCGTTGTATAAGCTTTCATTTTTCCACAAAAACCACAATAAGGGCATTGCATATTAACACGTACTTTAATACTAATTTTTTCCATATCATTCCTCATCTAATGCAACCAATCTCAAGCTTTTATCCGGATTGGTACGTTTGTTATAGGCCGGCGATTTGTAAAATAATACTGTTTCTTTTTTAATTCCTAACTCCTCAGCAATTTCCTCAGCCGTTCCTATTTTTAACAGATTATCGCCTTTATAAAGGGCGTACTCTTTTTTAGGATATACCATGCTTATCCTCCATCAAAAATTTATTGTAAATTTTAGTAAATATATCTATCACTAATTTCTGAGGGATATTTGACCTTTCATTATACGAACCCGAAAACTCTCTTTTGAAATCTAGTTCGTTTGGTATTTTTTCATTTTTTAAATTTAAGTTTATATTCCCACTAAAGCGTGTAGGTTTGCTTATAGGATAATCATAATTGTTATATCTTGTATGGTTTTCATAAGGCAGTTTAAAGCCTAGTACAACCTCGATATATTCCCACAATCTACCATAAGCAGGATTTTCAATTATCCAAAATTTTGGTTTATATCGTTTTATGATTTCAACTGTATTGAAAGCACATAATTCTCCATTGATCCGTTTCATAAGCTGCTTATCTGGATAATATTGATAATTTTCAAAATCACTAGCATATCTTACAGTAAATTTTGAAAGAGGTACTTGAGGCTCAAATAATCCATCCCCTTGCTCTTGTTTCCAACAAGCATTCCCTCTATCCATAGCACTCGCAACACTCCAACTTTCACAAGGTGGACTTGCTATAATTAAGTCCGGCTTTGGTAACTTGTCAAGTGTTTCAAAAAGCGTATTATCTCCAAAAAGCCGGTTATAATCAGCAAGGTTTAGATTGATAAAGTGATTATTCTTTTTTTCAATATCTATACCGATTGGATGTATTTCAATGTTCGCCCCCCCCGAACTATTCAGGGCGTTTACGCCTTTTGTATAGCTACCATTACCGCTGTCAAATAACGCCCAAACTGTCATTTTTTTACCCGGCATCAATTCCTCCTAGAATGGTAAGTCATCATCTGAAATATCCAATGGATTTGTAGTCCCAAACGGATTGCTGTTTCTTGGTGCCGCATTTTGTTGTTGAGTTTGCCCTTGATTATCTCCCTTGCTTTCTAAAAGCTGGAACCGGTCAGCGACAACCTCAGTAACATATACACGTTGTCCTTGCTGATTGTCATAATTTCTAGTCTGGATCCGTCCTGTTACTCCAATTAAAGAGCCTTTTTTTGTCCAATTTGCAAGATTTTCAGCCGCTTGCCTCCACAATACAACATTGATAAAATCAGCCTCACGCTCTCCATTTTCGCCTTTAAAATCACGGTTAACCGCTAGCGTGAAAGTTGCAACTGCGATATTTGACGGCGTGTATCGTAACTCAGCCTCTTTTGTCATTCGTCCGACAAGTACAACATTGTTAATCATCTATTTCTCCTCTTTCATCCATTTTCCATTGATTTTTTTACCTTGACGATCTTTTATTTCATTCCATGCAATTTCAAAGCAAGCATCAAGCATTGTTCCCTCATTTACTGCAATTTTAGAGAGAATACCCGTAAGATTGCGGATATGAAATTGGATTTGTGTAAGCGTGTTGATAATACCCGGATTGAATACTAGGTCAAGCAACTTGCTAGACATTAAACCAATTTCTTTAGTTGCATATAAGAGTAATGTTTCCGTTGAGATCTCACCTCTCTCATATCTTGTGTAGCCGTTCCTGTGAGGGTTTAGCATAATATCCTTTTTATTAAAGTCCATTTGTACGGTAAACACGGTTAAAGCAACCATAATATCACCGATAGCATCCTCAAGCTCTTTGTGATTGCTTGAGTGTTTTGCCCTGTTCAACTCCCCGTACTCCTCAAGGATTTTTTGCATTTGAGAGAGAGGGCTTTCTTTTTCAATTCCTCTCTCAACAGCCCAGCTTGTGACATTTTCAATCAGTTTATTAAAGTCCATTATTGCCCTCCTAAAATTCCATAGCTGATAAAGTTACCATCAAGATACTCTTTCAATTTTTCTAGTTGCTCTTGTCCGCCGTGTAAGGTTAAGAGCATTGTTACAGTTAAGGGCTCATTTGAGGCTGTTTTTAGCTCCTTTGCGCCCTCGTTTTGTGTTTGTGGTGTAATTGTTCCACTTTCGATAATTTCGCCTGTATCAGCGTTAAAAGCCTTAATTTCAACCTCAGCGTTTTCTTGAGCAAGGCGGTTAATTTCAGCAAGACGCTCCTCTTTTGCTTTTTCAGCTGCCTCACGCTGCTCTTTTTGTAAAACCTCAGCATCTCTATCAACTTTCATCATTTTAAGGGTCTCAACTAGGCTCTTACCAGCCTCTAAGTGTCTGATATAGCTTTCAGCTGGTAAAGCATATTCCTCAGCTTGCTCATAGATTGCTTGCTTGTTTGCTTTTTCTTCTTCCATTCGGTCAAACTCAGCTAAAACAAGGCTATCAATCTCCTCAACTGTTTCTTTTTTCAGCTCATACTTACCAGTTTTAAAGTATTTTTTAAGTGAGTAAGCCTCGTATTTGTCCTTGAAAAAGTCTTTATCAATACCGGCAAGCTCGCTTTTTTGTTCAAAAGTAGCACGGATAATATCTAGTCTGAGCTCTTTTTCGTGCTCGTCAATAGCATCCAATCCGCTTTTCATGGTTGAAACAACTAGCTTTAATGGATCAATCGTTTTTTCTTTAAACCACTTATCAAACTCATTGTATGGCTGCATGATTGAGTTTTTGATTTTTTTGCGCTCATTATCCAAAGCCTCAATCAATTTATTGTAATCAGTACGCTCACTAAAAACCTCTTTGTAATTTTCAGCCGTTACCTCTTTACCAGAATACTTTGATACCGCTGCCTCAACTTGTCGCTCGATTACCTCACGGTCAATTTTAATTACCGGCGGCGTACATTCTACTTGAATTGTTGTTAGTGCTGAGTTAGTTACATCTTTTACCATGTTTATTTACCTTTCTTTGCATTTGCTTTTTCTAGCTGCTCTGATAGAAAGCTAGCGATTGCCTCGTAGCTGTCAGCTTGTACTTTGTGAAAATCTGATAGACCGTATTTTTGTAAGATAAAGTTAGCAACCGTATCAAACGGGACTCCTTTAGCCTCAGACAAGGTGCTTACTAGTTCATTGATTGCTTGATACTGGATATTATCAATGAGCTTACCTTGAGTATTTTGAGGCGCTGCTTGCTGATTTTGTTGATACATTTGAGTTGCATTTTGACTCTGAGGTTGTTGCTCTTGTTCCTCAATAGGGTACTCGTCAACATCTTTTTCACCGATAGCAAACAAACCTTGTAATGCGTACTTTCTAGCGTATGAGCTTACCGCCCCTGTCCATTGAGGCTCTTGCATTTGTTTTATTTGCCCCTTTTGAGTATTTAAGATAGGCACTTGTCCTAGCTCAGCATAAGCCGTTGAGCTATAAGACTCATCCCCTTTTGTAGCTGTTGCAACTGACTTAATAAACACTCTTTCAGACATCTCAAAGAGCTCATCCGTTAAAATTACGATCCATTCGCTTTTTAGTTCTTTAAATGCCGTGTAAATATCCTCAGCATTACGAAAAGCGTATTTCACATCTTGCGCTTTCTTTTTTGCTAGTTGCATCTTTTGTTGCAACTCTGGAAAAGTTAAGTTTGTCATCTTTTTGCTCCCATGCCCCTCAGACTTAAATTTTAGGGGCTCTATTCGTTTTTTATTGCTTGTTCGATATTTTTATATACCCTTACTCTAAAATTGCGTACAGGCGATTTTAGAGCGTTCTACGATATGCCTATATTTCATCTCCAATATATCTATACTGACCGCAGCCGATATAGACAAATTCGCTAGGATCATATTCTTCTTTTGTTTCTTGAGGCTGCATTATATCTCTGTCATAATCAAACATGTTAAACCTCACGCTTTCCAATATTCGTCTAAGTCAATCTGCATTACTGCAACTAGATTTTTTTGCTCTGTCTGGATTTGCCTGCGATAAGGCGCTATGCCCTCTTGTCTTTCTTCCTCATTCTTTGGTATGTAATATCCAAACGGTTTAGATTTTAAGCCCACGATTGGATGCCCAAAGTTTACCCTCAAGCTCTCAATCACCATCTTAAAATCTCTTTCTGAAAGGTTAAGGTCTTTTCTGATCTGTCTGCCTCTAACTGGATTTTCATAAGAGCAGCGGTTGATAATGTAATTTAATACGCTTATCTCTTGCTCTATCATGCCTCTACTAACTGCCATATCTTACCCTCTCATTCTTCTAGGGGCTGGTAGTCCGATTAAATCCGGGCGTAAGCCCTCTGGCTTTTGAGTATCATACGTAAATTTTTTATCTGACTTTCTGAGATTTTCACGGGCAATATTATTAAATTGTCCTAGTCCCTCTTGATACACGTTAATTACTAGTGCATCACGCTCAGCCTTTTTACGTTTAATTGCTCTCTCACGCTGCTCTTGACTTGCAATTAAAATCATTGCAACTGATACACATAAGAAGATTGTTGCAATTCCTAAAAGTTGACTCATTACTGTTGGCTCGTTCATTTTTTTACCCTCGTTTTTGTTATTTCTTTCTTCCAAGATTGAGTACCACGATATTTTAGATACTCATCAAAACCCTTAATGGTAACTAGCTGTCCATCATTCCTAAGATGCTTTTGCTGACTAGGCAATTTTTTCATCTCACGCCTCATATCGCTAGCTTGTCTTTTAGTACAACCAAAGATACTCTCTAACTCTTGATCGTTTGCTGAGATTTTTTCGATAATCACATCTTTAATTCTTACGATTTGTACTGTTTCCATTTTTCCCTTTCTATGCTATAATTGAGTTGAAATATTTTAGAAAGTGTCTGAGCTTTTCAGATACTTTTTTTGTTTACTCTCTTTTATTTATTTATAAGAGTATTACTTGTTATATATTTAATAATTATTGTTATTTAATATTTATTGTTATTTAATATTTATTAGTTCCTTATTTTACTGATCTGTAAATTACAGATTTGTAAAAACCCAATCTGTAAAAACCCAATCTGTAAAATCTAGTCTGTGGATAACTTTCTGATTGCCTCGTTTAGTCTTTCTAGCATGATACTGAATTGAAAATCTGTTATTTTCGTATCTGAGAAAAACCTAAAAAGTTGAACCCCTTGCCCTCTGCCTAGAGATTTTTTTACAACTCTCATATAACCAGCTTTTTCTAGTTTCTTGAGGTGTCGGTCAATCATATCCCGGCTCACGTTCATCCGGCTGGCTATCTCCTCTGGATAGACAACCCAATCATCTTTATTTGAAAGGATAACCATTAAAATCCCGATTGTAGCCGGCTCAAGCTTTGGATCTCTCAGAAAGTCATTTCTGACCGCCGTATAATCATCCGTTGCATTTTTGAAAGATGAGTTGAATACCTAAGTTTTTAAAATTGTTCATAATTTCTCCTTTCTAGCTTTCCTCAAATTTTGTCCACGGCTCAGCAATTCCTAAAGTTTTTGAGATTTTAAGCTTTAGGTCATCTGAGCCTTTACCATTTTTAAGCAGCTCGCTGATAACGCTTGAGGTACGTTTAAAACCTACCGCTTGAGCTAGATCAGCATTACTCCAATTACGCTCCTCTAGTTTTTGCAAAACTAGATTATTCCATTTTTGGTGTTGTTGACTCATGTTTTTCTCCTTTCTTCTAGCGAAAAACAAAGAGAAAAAGTTTTTATCATATTTCTTGACTTTTTTTAATCTATTGTTTAAAATCAGAGTATAGAAAAAACATGAACAAAAGGATTTTCTGAAAACTATCAAACACGCTCGCCAAAGCTTTATTTTTTAGTTATTCTTTTCTCTTGTTTTTTCTCTTATATTTTCGCTTACAATAATATATTACAACTTATTGATTGCAAAGTCAAGTGTTTTTTAAAAAAAAGTTTAAAATATTTTTGTCAAGCGATAGAAAGGTTGATATTACTATGTTTTCTACGTTTGATAGGATAAAAGATTTAGCAAAACAAAAGGGTATATCCTTAAATGCCCTTGAAAAAAAGTTAGGTTATAGCAGAAATACTCTTTACAGCATGAAAGATAAAAAACCAAACGCTGAAAGAGTTTCAGAAATTGCTGATTATTTCCAAGTTTCAACTGATTACTTGTTAGGAAGAACGGATGAGCCTAGTATAGCTCGTAAATTCTATCATGACGGTAAAGAAATAAATGTAGAGCAACTGGCCTCTACTGCTATGAGGTTTAACGGTAAGCCGCTGACAGAGGAAGATAAGAAAGCAATTCAAAACATTATTGAAATATATCTCAGTAAGTAAGGATTGATTGATTTATGACAGAGAAAGAACTTTCTCAAAAACTAGGTATCACTATTGAAGTGTTTGAAGATCATCTTTTCCCGGATGAGGCCTTTTATATACCTAGCCTCAAAACAATGTTTTTAAGTGATGCAATTTCAGACGATAAGAGGGTACAGGTTGCTTTGCATGAAATAGGGCACGTAAACCATAAACCGGCTCAGTATCAGATTTTTAGAGAGAAATTTGAGCTTGAGGCAAATAGAAATATGATACACCACCTCATGAAAGCAGAGCTAGATGTAGCAGAGGATAATACCTCATTTAACTATCTAGCTTTTATGGAAAAGTACAACCTCAAAACAATAGCGGATGAGGTTATGGTTAAAGAGGAATATATGGCCTTGATAGGTTAAAAGGAGTTAAAAGATGAACGATAAAAGCCTAGTTATTATCTTATTTATTATCTTTGCCGTTGTTGTTATGACTTTTGTTATCTATAAAGCACTAACTGAAAGTCCGGATAAGAAAGCAGCAAGACAGAAAGAGCTTGAGGCTTTCAAAGAAAGAAAAGAGCAAAAGAAACAAGCTCAGACGGTTAGCAATATTATTACTTGTCCTAACTGTAACTCTAAAAATGTTTCTTTCTTGCAGCAAGACAAAAAAGCCTTTTCTGTTGGAAAGGCTGCTGCTGGTGCTGTTTTAACTGGTGGAGTTGGTACTTTAGCCGGGTTTACTGGAAAGAAAGGCAATAAACAATGGCATTGCCAAAACTGCGGAAACATGTTTGAAACAAAATAAAAAAAGCCCTCACGCTATTAAAGAGCTCAAACGTGAGGGCTTTAGATGGAAATTATTAAAAATTTCTCACTTGCTATGTTTCCATTATAACACAAAAGAGGTAAAAAATCAATGTGGATGGAAGAATTGCCAAGCGGCAAATATAAATTTTTTGAGAGGTATAAAGATCCATATACTGAGAAATTAAGAAAAGTATCAGTCACAATGGAAAAGAAAACCCCTCAAGCTAAAAATCAAGCTGCATTACTCTTACAAGAAAAAATCAATAAGAAGATAAGCGACAATACCTCAAATAATACTGATATTACTTTCAAAGAGCTATATGAGGAGTTTGAGGAAAATTGGAAAAACGGGGTTAGAGAGTCAACCATTTACGCTGCAAACCACGTAAAAAAAGAAATTTTCAATCAAATTGACGGCGATTATCTAGTAAAAAATATAAATAGACGATTACTGCAAAAAGTGATAGATCAGCTTATAAAAGACGGGCGCTCTCATAATTACACCTCAAAAATTAAATTCAAGCTCAATCAGATTATGAAGTACGCTGTCAGAATGGATTATCTTGATAAGAATGAGATGATTTTTGTAGAGATGCCTAGAAAGGTTATTACCGCCGCTGAGTTAAAGAAAAAGAAAACAAAATACCTAGATCAAAAAGAATTTAAGCTATTTATTAAAACTTTAGAAAAAGAGGCTTTGCGTGATTACTGGTTAAATAAGTATATCCGTATTGCCAAAGTCCTTTTTTTAACTGGTATGAGGTATGGAGAGCTTGCTGCCTTGAGTCATAAAGAGGATATAGACTTTTCCAAAAAGACAATCCATATAAGGCATACATACGATTTTAGACTTAAAAAAAGGACAGCTCCAAAGACTGCAAAATCCGATAGGGTTATAACAGTCCCTCAAAAAGTGCTAGAAATTATCAAAGAGCAGATAGTTGAGAATGTTAAAAACGGATTTGATAATGATTTTATTTTTATCAACTCACTAGGAGAGCCGATAACAAGTGCAAGGGTTATTATCCCTCTAAAAAATCATGGTAAGAAAATAGGTATAGAGAAAAACATTACAACTCACCTATTCAGACACTCTCATATATCCTTACTAGCTGAGCTAGGCATACCACTTACAGCTATTATGGATAGGGTAGGCCATAGCGACTCAAAGACTACACTTGAGATTTACTCTCACGTTACTCAAAAAATGGTATCAGATATATCTAGCAAACTAGATAAAGTAAAACTTTAAAATTCTGCCCCTTATCTGCCCCTTTTTCATACATAAGATAGAAAAAAGCCCCTTAAAGTGTTGATACTAAAGGGCTTTTTGATTGCACGAAAAAAGAGCACACAATTCACACTCGCTTAGGGCTGCTGGATTCCTCCCCTGACCCGCTTCACGCAGAACTGTTGCTCCACTAGTTATTATACCACATTCCCCTCTATTTTTAAAGAGAAATTATTTTTTACGTCGATTTCGGAAAAAGTCTTGCATAATCTCTGCGCACTCATTCTCTAAAACACCTGTTTCAACGTCCACACGGTGATTGAGCCTCTCATCTGTTAAAATATCGTACAAGCTCCCAGCAGCGCCAAATTTCTGGTTTTTAGCCCCGTAGACCACGTTTGGAATCCGTGCGAGACCAATCGCCCCACTACACATAACACAAGGCTCAATGGTCACAAAAAGCGTACAATCGAGCAAACGCCAACTCTCTTCGCTCAAATTAGCATTCTCTATGGCCATAATTTCCGCATGCATGACTGCCCGTTGCAACTCCTCTCGCGCATTGTGTCCTCTCCCAATGACTTTTCCGTCCTTGACAATGACACAACCAATCGGGATTTCATCATGCTCTAAAGCAATCTCTGCCTCTTTTAGGGCCTCTCTCATAAAGGCTTCTTTTTCTTCAAGCGTGTAATTCATCTCTTCTCTCTTCCTAGCTATCAATTCTATCATTATAGCATGTTTTCCTAGACAAAAAAAGAGCTCTATAATATTTGCAGAAACCAACTTTAGATAGTATTCAATCTCTGGTTTGTAGAAATAATGTTATAAAAAGAGTATAATAGTAGCAAAATTGAGAGAAATATTAGAAATCATGAACTGAGAGTAATGGAGACAACTGATACAAAATATCCAAATCTGTCGGAAGATTTTTAACCATAAGTCTCCAAGAGATGATTATCCTGAGATTTAAATAATAAACAAGATGAAAGGGTAACTAATGCAATTAGAATTTTTACAGGATGAACCAAAACTTACCTTGATGTTTCCATATAAAGATACATTTAATAGAGTAGGGGGACCATCCATGATATCTATATCTGTTATGATTCTCTGGATTCTGAAGCGTCTGATGACTTACAATACTGATTTTGCAGACAAGATTGTTATGGCGGTAGCGCTGATTTATGCTCCCCTCCTTATATGGTTTATGGGGTATTATCTCTTCATAAATGGAGTAAAATTAGAAATTTATAAAAACAATATTGTTCAGTATTATACCTATAGCAGTAGAGCCCACAGCCTATTACACTATCAATTTGGACTTCAAGATATCGAACAAATAACCATTAAAAAGCGTCCTTTTAATTGCGTAAAGTTAAGCATAAAAATTAGAAATCCTATTTTTTTAGAAGGACATGAAAAAAAACTAAATAAGCTAGTCAGTGTCAGTATCATCACAGACAAACTAAAAGCAGATGCTTTTATGCACGAAATGAAGCAATTTCAAAGTGATAAATCAGATAATCAAGTAAGCTGATTCAGAAAAAATTCAAGTTTGTCTAACTTACAAATTCTCAAGAAAATAGTTCACTGAAGAGGCTGGGATCAGAAATTCCAACCTCATTTTTTCTTAGTTATGCGCCTTTGATGTGATGGCAAATTGAACGATTTGTTGGTATTTGAGAATTCAAAAAGCTTCTTTTACCAAAACTTCTTTTCTCAATTCACAACTTTAACCAATTTACCCAAATGTTGAAACCTCACAGATCTGGGTGTCCCAAATCGAGAGTTGGTCTAAAGATTTCTGTCCCACTGTTTTTTCTTTGTCTTAAAAGTAAAGAAACCACCTAAATATGACTTAAAAGCTGACAAAAAAAGCCACCGAATGCGGTGACTTTATAGGGAGATTATTATGAAAAAGA
>ERZ772956.1754-NODE-1754-length-14460-cov-4.418674_pt1 | contig 14460 bp, 13 predicted proteins | sample MGYA00580683_ERZ772956 | MGnify/ENA primary metagenome ERZ772956 (study PRJEB29015, sample SAMEA2738077) | human oral metagenome | biome: human oral; feature: human-associated habitat; material: saliva | place: China | collected 2212 ... | reverse complement strand
GGTAAAGCATCGTTGAGGGCGTGTGCTTGGTAGAAAATCCCCAGGTCCACTCAGCTGCCCCGAGTACGTCGGCGCCCGGGTCGAGGCGGCGAGTAGGAATGCTGTCCTCGGTCTGCTTTTCGGGCGTCGCCTGCGGTGCTACCTGTTCGTTCGTCATTGCTCGCGCTCCTCTAGATTTGCTGTCTTGTGAGTAGATTGTGCCGGGCACAGTATAACGAAAGAAAGTTTGAAGATTTAGTGGCTTCTATGGGAGGCAGCTGCATGGATAGAAAAACACTGTGGGGGCCGGTGAAACCGACCCCCACAGTGCATCCCATCAACACAATATGCGTAAAAAACAGCGTCCCTCAACAGGTAAAAGGAGACGGGGCCTTACGACCCCCTATGTCTGATACTGAAAATCTACGGGCGTAATCTGTACTTGATGTGGGTTAAAGCTATGAATCAGCTATGAAACTTTGTGCTTGTGCAGCGTTAGATTTCGCCCATCGCGTCATTGCCTAGATGGTATCGCTGCCGTTAGGAAAGCCGGCTAACATGGGAAGATCTACATCAAATGATTAATCCGCCTACCCCGGCCGCAAAGATGCATTCCTTTGAAGGTCTACGGGTAGGTTCCTATTACACACAGTAATTTTTCGGGGGTCCAGCGCTAGATGTCGACTGTTCGTACTTTGTTGAGAAGCGTGCGTGAGTATCGTCGCGCTTCACTTCTGACACCGCTGTTTGTTACAGGAGAGGTCATTCTTGAGTGCTTCCTCCCCTTGGTTATGGCCTCCTTGGTCGATCACCTTCAGGGTGGTGCGCTCACTCCAGTTGTCCGCCTTGGCGTGTTTATGCTGGTCATGGCCATGATGTCACTGCTCTGTGGCGTACTTGCAGCACGTTTTGCCGCAACGGCGTCTGCGGGCCTGGCCAAACATCTGCGCCAGGACATTTTCTTTAAAGTCCAGGACTTCTCCTTCGGGGATGTTGATCGTTTCTCAACCTCGTCCCTCGTCACCCGTATGACGACCGACGTGACCAACGTTCAAAACGCCTACGGCATGATTATTCGCGTTGCCGTCCGCGTGCCGCTCATGATCGTCTTCTCGATCGTCATGACAATTCGCATCAACTGGCACATGTCCCTGATTTTTCTCATCATGCTGCCGTTCCTAGCGGCAATCATGTTCGGGCTTATTATTTACATCTTCCCCGTTTTCCGACGAATCTTTAAGAAATACGATGCCCTGAACAACTCGGTCCAGGAAAATATTGCTGGTATCCGAGTTGTGAAGTCCTTCGTGAACGAGGATTACGAAAAGACGCGTTTCAGGGAACGTTCCGAAGAAGTCCGCGCAGACTTCACCTTCGCGGAGAAGGTTCTGGCGCTCAATACGCCCGTCATGATGCTTTTCATCTTTGGTGCAATCATGCTGGTGGACTTCATTGGTGCGCAGATGATTGTGGCGTCAGGCGGTAGCGAATTGACCACCGGTCAATTATCAGCACTGATTACCTACGGGATTCAGATCCTCTCGGCCATGATGATGTTGGCCTTTATTTTCGTTATGGTGACGATCGCCGCAGAGTCCGCACACCGCATTGCTGAGGTGCTTCAGTACGAATCTCCATTAACATCCCCCGAATATGGAATCCGTGAAGTACCCACCGGTGATATCAGCTTTGAAGGCGTGACCTTTAAGTATCGCGAAGACTCTGAACGTCCCGCGCTTGAAAACATTACTTTGGATATCCCCGCAGGCTCGACTCTGGGCATTGTTGGTGGAACGGGTTCAGGTAAGACCAGCTTGATCCAGTTGATCCCACGACTGTATGACGCGACGGAAGGCAAGGTCACCGTTGGCGGGATCGATGTGCGCGACTACCGCCTCGAACCCCTACGTGATGCAGTGTCCGTTGTTCTTCAGAAGAACATTCTTTTCTCTGGAACGATTAAGGAAAACCTCCGTTGGGGTAACCCCGAGGCAACCGATGAAGAGATCGTGCGAGCCTGCGAACTCTCACAGGCCGACGAATTTGTCCGTCAGTTCCCCGATGGCTATGACACCATGATCGAAAGGGGCGGGTCGAACCTTTCGGGTGGCCAAAAGCAGCGTCTGTGCATCGCACGCGCCTTGCTGAAGAAGCCCAAGATCTTGATCCTTGATGATTCGACCAGCGCGGTTGATACTCGAACCGATTCGCTGATTCGTCAGGCTTTCGAAACGGAAATCCCGGATACGACAACAATCATCGTTGCGCAGCGCATTTCTTCAGTCCAGCATGCTGATCAAATCATCGTTTTGGACGACGGGCGGATTAAGGAGCATGGCACGCACCAGGAACTCCTTGACTTGGGTGGCGAGTATCGCGAACTTTACGACACTCAAAACAGCACGAATGAAAGCGAGGTGGCCTGAAATGTCGGTTGAACGCTACGAAGAAGAACAGGCAGATCAGATTGCCGCTCACGCTCCCGCATCACTAGAGGTGCTTCCGCAGGATCAAGCTGAGAAAGCGCGCGAGGAAAGTCAAAAACAAAAAGAGGGCGCTGCCTCGGGAATGAAAGATCCCAACAAGCTTGACGGAGTGCCGCGTCCTTTCGGAAGGCTGATGACCTATCTGTGGGCAAACTACAAGATCCACTTAAGTGTTGTCGGCATCTGCATTGTGATTTCTGGTATCGCATCTGCGGTTGGCGCGATCTTCCTCCAGCAGATCGTTGATACCGTGATTATTCCCGGTATGAGCCAGGGGCTCCCTGCCGTTATGCCGCAATTGGTACGACTGGTTGTGATCATGGGCATTATCTTTGGCTCGGGTATTGTGTGCGCTTTCATCTACACGCGTCTGATGGCAATCGTCACTCAGGGCACGCTCAAGAAGATGCGTGATGACATGTTCGATCGCATGGAGACGCTTCCGCTGAAGTTCTTCGATACGCACCCTCACGGTGCGGTCATGTCGACCTACACGAACGATACCGACGCGATTCGCCAGCTTATTGGCCAATCGATCCCGACCCTGATCCAGTCCGTACTCACGATCCTTGCGTTGACAATCACCATGCTCAGTTACTCGCTGTGGCTCACTCTTCTCGTTGCGGCGTCGACTGTCGCGATGTTTGGTGTGACAAAGAAAATGGGCGGCGGTTCAGCGAAGTTCATGGTTGCCCAGCAACGCTCGCTGGCTGAAGAAGAGGGCTACATCGAAGAGATGATGGATGGCCAAAAGGTCATTAAAGTCTTCAATCACGAAGATGCTGTTAAGCATGACTTCCTGAGCTACAACCACCAGCTGTTCAACGATTCAGAACGCGCGAATCAGTACGGCAATATGCTCATGCCAACCCTGGGCAATATCGGGAATATCCTTTATGTTGCCGTTGCCCTGGTCGGCGGCATCATGGTTGAGCTCCAGACCCCGAATTTCGGCTTCGCAGGTATGGGTGCAATTACCGTTGGCGTCGTTGTTTCCTTCCTTGGGATGGTTCGTAACTTTACGCAGACGCTGGGACAGGCCTCGATGCAGGTCCCGATGATCGCCCTGGGTCTTGCGGGTGCTTCCCGAGTCTTCGCCTTGATGGAACAAGAGAGCGAAGAAGACGAGGGCTACGTGACCCTGGTCCGCGCTCGGGTCGATGAAAATGGCGATGTTCATCCGACCCAGGAACGCACGGGGGTGTGGGCATGGCGTCACCCGCACAGCGACGGAACCGTCACCTACACGCGTCTGCGCGGTGAGCTGGTCATGGAAGACGTCGACTTCTCCTACGACGGGAAAAAGACCGTTCTTCACGACATCTCCCTGTGGGCAAAGCCTGGCCAAAAGATTGCGTTCGTTGGTGCAACGGGCGCCGGCAAGACGACCATCACGAACCTGATCAATCGTTTCTACGATATCGATGATGGCAAGATCCGCTTTGATGGCATCAACATCAGGAAGATCCACAAGCCTGATCTGCGTCGCTCACTGGGTGTCGTGCTTCAGGATGTGAAGCTCTTTACCGGTACTGTCATGGATAACATCCGCTTTGGGCGACTGGATGCGACCGATGAGGAATGCATCGCGGCGGCAAAGCTTGCGAATGCTCATTCCTTCATTGAGCGCCTTCCCGATGGCTATCAGACCGAGCTCAGCGGCAATGGCTCAAACCTCTCGCAGGGTCAGGCACAGTTGCTGTCTATTGCGCGTGCAGCTGTTGCCGATCCGCCGGCGATGATCTTGGACGAGGCGACCTCATCGATTGATACGCGTACCGAGTCGCTGGTCCAGGCGGGTATGGATAACCTCATGGAAGGCCGTACGGTCTTCGTCATTGCGCACCGATTGTCAACAGTCCGTAACTCCGACGCCATTATGGTTCTGGACCACGGCCGTATTATTGAACGTGGAAGCCACGACGAACTGATTGCTCAAAAGGGCGTGTACTACCAGCTGTACACCGGTGCTTTCGAGCTTGAGTAATCGCATGGTTCCCCTGCAACGAATACGTTAAGGGGATGCAGATGCTGTGTGGGGCCGGCGGTTTTACGCCGGCTTCACCTTTAGGGGGTTGGAATGCAGATTCGCGGTGCTGTCCCGCAGGAAGCTTTTGCGGGGGAACTTCCGCAGGGGGTGACCTGTGTGGGGATCCCTACGTCCGTGGGAGTGCTGACTGCCGCTTTCATTGACGAGGCCGTGGCCGGCATTGCTCCCGAGGTGGAGAGCGCGTCGCTGGTCCATGAGGGGCCTCGCGCTGGCGATCGGCTCGAGTCTGTTCCGGCGCTTCTAGTTCCGGGGTTTACGGGCTCTAAGGAAGATTTCACTCCATTCCTGCCGTATCTGGCCGAGCGCGGTCGAAGCGCCTGCGCTTATTCGCAGCGCGGGCAGGCAGATTCTGCGGCGCCCGAAGGCGTTGAGAATTACCGCTTGGCTGACTTTGTGGGTGACCTGATTGAGGTTGCGCGCGCAATGGGCGCAAGCGAGCGGCCAATTCACCTTCTGGGACATTCATTTGGCGGTGTGATTGCCCGGCAGGCTGCAGTGGTTGCGCCTGAACTATTCCGTTCCGTGACGCTGTTTTCTACGGGCCCTCGGCCGCCTGAATCGATGCGTTGGACGCCCCTGCGTCAGCGGCTTTTATCCTCAACAACGGGAAAGAAACTATCGGCGTGGTACATTTCCCAGTTCCTCAGCAGTGATCCTCGAGACGAGCTGATTGCTCAGCGCGCGATGGTTACCAGCGAGGAGTCGCTCATGGGTGCGGCTTTCATTTTGGCGCGTTATCCGGATGTATCGCTTCCCTTGCGTCAAAGTGGGCTTCCTGTGTTGATCGCTCATGGAGTGGGGGACACGGTGTGGCCGGAGCAGATGCATCGTGAAGAAGCCGCGTTATTGGGTGCGCGCTATGAGGTGATACCCGACGCGAAACACAGCGCTCAATTAGAAAATTCGGCTGCGTTGGCGGATGTTTGTGCTGCCTTCTGGGCCGATGTAGAGGCTGGAAGAAACTGAGAGCTTAAACAATGTCCCTCTTGTAAGCGGCTTTGGAGCCGCCCACAAGAGGGACACAGTGTAATGAGGGTGCTCAGTGGAAGACGCGAGCCAGGAATTCCTGAGTCTGAGGCATCTTCGGATTATCGATGACTTCCTCAGGGGTACCCTGTTCAACGATCTTTCCGCGTTCCAAGAACACCACGCGGTCTGCTACCTGACGGGCGAAACCGATTTCATGGGTTGCCATAAGGATCGTGGAACCCGAATCCTTGACTTCACGGACGAGGTCAAGAACTTCACCAACCAGCATGGGGTCCAATGCTGAAGTGATTTCATCAAGCAGAAGAAGCTCGGGATTGGTTGCAAGTGCGCGAACAATAGCGACGCGCTGCTGCTGACCACCCGAAAGTCGATCGGGGTACTCCTCGGCTTTTTGAGCAAGACCGATACGTTCCAGCAATTCCATTCCACGCTTTGTCGCGCGCTCAGGCGCCCATCCGTGAACCTTGCGCGCTGCCAGTGTCACGTTATCAAGCACTGACATGTGCGGGAACAGGTTGTAGTGCTGGAAGACGACACCGATCTGTGCGCGAACCTTATCGGCGTTGACGCTGGGATCGGTGATGTCCATTCCGGAAAGGAAAATCTGGCCGTCATCGACGCGCTCAAGCAGATTGGCGCAGCGAAGGAGGGTCGACTTACCCGAGCCCGAGGCTCCCAAGAGTACAACGACCTCGTGACGGTGAACGTCAAGGTCGAGGCGGCGCAAAACGATGTTGGAGCCGAAGCGCTTGACGACGCCCTGAACAGAAAGAACGGGGTGTTCTGCGGAAGTTGCCAAGCTCTCTTCGGGGGTGGTGGTTTCCGTGCTCATCAGACGGTGCCTCCCATCTGCTCGCGCTTACGTAGTCGCGCCGTGTACCAATCGGACAGGCGAATGAAGGGGAAAGACAAAACGATGAAGAGGAGGCCCGCAACCACGTAGGAGGTGAAGTTGTAGGTCGTTGCCTGCTGAACTTGTGCTGCGCGGATCGCGTCAGTAGCGCCCAGAACAGAGATCAGGCCCACGTCTTTTTGCATGGAAATGAAGTCGTTCATCAAAGCTGGGGTGACCTTACGAACTGCCTGCGGCACGATGATGTGACGCATGGTCTGTCCGTGGGTCAAGCCCAGAGAACGCGCTGCGTAGCGCTGTGAGGGGTGGATCGATTCGAGGCCAGCACGCAGAACCTCGGAAACGTATGAGGTGTAGGTGATGACCAGGGCGATGGTCCCCAGGAGCGTCACATCGATACGCCGGGAGGGATTCAAAGCTGGAATACCGAAACCGATGATGTACAGGACCACAATGAAGGGCACGCCACGGAAGATGTCCGTGTATGCGGCAGCAAGGAAACGGATCGGGAAGAATACCGGTCCGCCCAAGGTACGTGCTGCAGCAAGGAGGGTTGCAAAGATCGCAACGCCCGTTGCTGCAACCAGCAGCATGCGGATGTTGAGCCACATGCCGGAGAGGACTGCGGGGAAGGAGCTCTTCGCGTATTCCCAGTTGAAGAAGGTTTGTTGGGTTGTCTTCCAGCCTGGGGACGAGGCCAAGATGACAACGATGAGCGCCGCGATGATCAGAGTGGAGATCGCGGAGATCAAGAGTGAGCGAGTGGTGCGTGCGCGCCGGTAACGACGGCGCTGGCGCTCGACCTCAGAGACTGGGAATTCAGCCATTGGGTCTGCTGAGTGGGAATCGGTGAGCACGGGGTCCTCTGCGTGGGTTTCGAATGCGTGAAGCAATCAGGACAAGGGGGATGAAAATTCTCCGGCTTGGGACGAATCCCAAGCCGGAGAAGAAGATCACTGCTCGAAGATCGGAGCGGATGCGGCGTCGGCCAGCCACTTCTTCTGAAGTTCGGCCAGGGTGCCGTTATCGCGCAGCGTGTCGACTGCCTTGGTGACCGCGGGGGTCAGGGCGCTTCCCTTAGGAAGCAGCAGACCGAAGTTGTTGCCATCCTCGTTCGCGGTGAACTGGCCAACCACGGTGCCGTTCTCAACCTGGGTTGCGATGACGTTGAATGCGGTGGGCAGGTCCACGACGATTGCGTCAACCTGGCCGCCCTTGAGGGCCTGGACCACGTCAGCGGAACCGTTGAAGATCAGCGGATCGGTGCTGGGCTTGAGCTTGTTCATCACGTAGTTCTGAGAAGTCGTGCCGGTCTGAACGCCGAACTTCAGCTTCTTCAGGTCTTCGAGGCTCTTGGCCTCGGCAGCGGGGGTACCCTTCACAGCGACGACTGCTTCGGAGGTCGTGTAGTAGGGGCTGGAGAAGTCCACTGCCTGCTTGCGAGCATCGGTAATGGAGAACTGCTGGATGTTGAAGTCCCAGTCCTTTGCGCCAGGAGCGATTGCCGAATCGAAGGTCGTACGCTTCCATACGACCTGATCCTTGGAGAAGCCCAGCTTCTCGGCGACTGCGTAGGCAACTGCGGCCTCGTAGCCTTCACCGGAGGCCGGATCGTCGTTAAGAACCCAAGGGGTGTAAGCGGGATCGCCGGTGGCGATGGTGAGCTTACCCTTGGTGACGGTGGGGAGTGCTTCGCCGGTTGCGTTAGCATCGGCGGTTGCGGAAGTTGTGTTGCTGGAAGTGGTTCCGCCCGCGCATGCACCCAGCGCCATGACGGCAGTTGCTGCGATTGCGACGAGTGCGGACTTGCGGAAACGGATCTTGGGACGAACCACGTGTGCTCCCTATGAAGATATTGGGACAGAACAATTTTGAGTGCTTGTCAACCCATGGGTAAAGCACCCACGCTCTAAGGCTAAGGGCAACTACGCGGTAATGGAAAGAGATAGTCTCAAACTTGAGATGTGAGATATGGTCAGCGTGAATCCCCGCTATGATGGATCTAATAACCGGGGGCAGATCCAATGGGATCTGCCCTCTGATTTATTTGACGCTAATGGTCACTTATCAAGCTCGTCCTTAGCTGCCTCGACGGCGTCTTCAGCCTTGTCCTTCGCGTCTTCGGCCTTGTCCTTAGCTGCGTCGACGGCGTCTTCAGCCTTGTCCTTCGCGTCTTCGGCCTTGTCCTTAACTGCCTCGACGACGTCTCCGACCTTGTCCTTTGCAGCTTCAAAGCCTTCTTCGGCCTGCTTCTTCAGGTTTTCCAGATCCACGATGACTCCTTCAATAGTGGGGTTTCCAGCTCTAACCGGAACGTCCTTTCAGCCTAGGGCATGGAGGTGTTCTTGTCGATATATTTAATGTTTAAAGGATACTTGAGTGATAGATCACGTATATTTGCGCCTAAAAGGACACGTCTACTGTGAATCCTTCTGAAACACGAAGTCTTTCACTGACCAGCCGAAGCCAATTTCCAATCCTCAAAAGAGAATTCGGGCGAGACAACGCAAGTGGCCAGCGCCGCTTGGCCTCGAGCAAAGGTACGCTGCCACGAACCGGCGGGGACAAGGAATTGCACGGGGTTCGAAGGCTCAGAAGGGGAGAGTTCCTCTTCCTCAGCAGCCGGCGAGCCTAAGATGACGATCTCCGGCTCGGAACTTGGAGCATCGTCATCTCCGCCGAGGTGAATCTCAAGCGCGCCCGGGCCCGACCAAATCCACAGCTCATCGGAGTGCACCAGATGCCAAGCAGCCTCCTCGTCGCGATCCAGCACGAAGAGGATTGCCGAGGCCGTGGCTCGCTGGCCGCGAGGGGTTTCCACATGCGTGGGTGCGGTCCAGGTTCGACGGAAGTGACCGCCCTCGGGGTGGGGTGCAAGGTCAAGTTGCTTGACAAGCGTGGAAGCGAGTGGGCTGAGAGTAGTCATTGCACTTCTCCCTCAAAAATATCGCTGAAACGCGGATCAACCCAGCGAAAGTTTCCGTCAATAATCGTCGCAATCTGGCGGGAAGCACCGGTTTGGACGAGCTCTTCGATGGTGTCGACGATTGTCGTTACGGGTACATCGAAAAACACCATGTCTGCGACCGCGCCAGACTGAAGCTGGCCCACGCGTTGAGAACCCGTCGACAATCCCAATGCGACGGCCCCGCCCAAGGTTGCGGCATGCAGAAGACGGCGAGCCAAATCGCTTTCCGAATATCCCTGAGCGCGCGCAATCCTATAAAGCAGCGCAACGTCCTCCATGACATCCAAACTGGGTGAGGATGACAGAGAGTCCGTGCCCACGGCCAACAAGTTGCCCTCATTCAGGTAGGCGGCAACGGGAGGCGCATCCAAGCCGATGACACGATTCGAGCGCGGACACAAAGCAACAGCAGTATTGCGAGAACGTAGGCGACGTCGGTCATCCGCGGTCATGTAGACGCCATGTGCCACATGACAATCAGGCCCCAAGACACCCAGTTGATCAACGAATTGTGTTGCTGAGAAACCCCCACCCAAGGAACGCATCTCTGTGAAGGAGGTCGACGCTCCACTGCGCCACAAATCGTCCAACTGCGCGGTCCGGCCTTCTTTCCACTCGGCCTCGGAATGGGACTCTCCCAAGTGGATGTGCAGACGGAGGTTACGCCGACGTGCGAGGTCGGGAAGATCCAAAAGGGGTTCCGCATCCAAGGAATACGGGGCGTGCGGGGAAATACCGATTTGCGGGGGAGTGGGCATCGCATCCAAGGAAGCGTTGACGCTTGCCGGACCGCGAGCCGCCCAATCCTCGTTCGACCACCCCATGACTTCCCAGTAGGCGACGCCGTGCAGGCCCAAGTCGTGGAGTGCGCTCGCGGCCTCGGGGTCGGTGACAACGTCGGCAGCGCTGGTTGTCCCGTAACGGATCGAAAGGCGAGCACCCCGCTCGGCTTCGGCCTTCCAATCGAATTCGGTATGGTCGTAAACCGCGTCGAAAGCCTGCGCCCAGGAAGGGAAACCCGTGTAACGCTTTGCCCCAACTTCCGCCATTCCCGTGTACTGCAGGTGGGTGTGCGCGTTGACGAGGCCCGGCATGAGTACCCCGTCCACGTGGTACTCGACGAAAGAACGTCCAGCTTGCTCAAGTGCGTGGATCACCCAATCGCGCGAACCGACGTGCTCAATGCGTCCATCGATAACCGCGATTGCGCCATCAAGAACAGAAGGCGCGGTGATGGGGATGACAAGACCCGCAGAATAGACCTGGACTACATCAGAATGTGGGGCAAGCGGACGGATCTGTGCGTCATCTGGGGTAACTGTCGACATAGGACTATTGTGCATTGCCGACGCCGCGCAGTGCATCAAGCGCAGCTTGAGCCACCGCATTATCGGCTTGGATGGGAAGGTTATGGAGACCGGGGACAAGTTCGTCTGCGTGCGTGAGTAGCTCGGTGAGCGCGGCAACCTGAACCCCGAAACTCATATCCATGATCTCGATGGGATTTCCCTCGCCGGCTGTGTAGTTAATGCCTTCTCCCTTTTCCAGGAGACGCAGGGACTTGCCCGTGGGATCGGCCAGCCTTTGCACGTGTGGGTCACCGGCCTCGCTCAAAGTCCACCCCGCGGCCAGTGCCTGCTCGACCTCAACTTCACCGACCACACCGCCTGCGACGGTCACGATCGCATCTTCGGGGAGAACTTCAAGAGCGCTGAGAGGAATGGTCGAGGGCTCTCCCGTAGCGGACATCAAAAGCCCCGCCGTGGAGGCAAGCTCGCCGAGGGAAGCGACGGTGAAACCATCCATGCGTGCTTGGAGCGCGCGGACGGGGTCCAGCTCAACGACACTGACACGTGCCCCCAGGGCACGAGCAAAGCGCGCGCAGCCCTTTCCGACATCTCCATAGCCAATGATTCCGACCTTCATCCCAGGAATTGGGGCGCCAACGCCATCGGGGTCAATGATGTCAAGGACAGTTGTCCAGCATGATTGGCCGGTGCCGTAGGCATTATCGAAGAGCGTCTTTGAGCGCGCGTCGTTGCTGGCAATCACGGGGATGCTCAAGGGGAAATGACGCAGTGGGCGCAGGCCTGACGTTGTTTCCTCGGCCGCACCGATCATGGCTGACAGTGCTGTCGGTGCGCGCTTGGGGTCGTGCGCCATGCGGATCAAATGAGAGCCGTCGTCCAACAGATATTCGATGTTTTCGGCAAGGAACTCACGGGCAAGTACTTCCTCCTGCTCGGGGCTTGCTTGGGAGTCGGCGAAAACCTTCAGTCCCTCCCGGCGCAGTTTGTCGGCAACGTCATCGCGAGTTTCACTTGCGTGCCCAAAAACGGAAACTTCGGCTCCGGCCTCGGAAAGCATCAAAGCAAGCGCAGCGGTCTTGGGCTCCAAAACTAGGGCGAGGCCGATGCGGCGGCTCGGGAGCAGGTGGGCAATGCGGCGAACCGCAGCCTCGGTCACGGGCATGTGCATTCGTGCCCAGGCAATGCGCTCGGTGTCCCCGGGCCCAGAAATTTGGGATCCGTCGGGGGAGTAGACGCCCTCGAAGGTGCCGGAGGGCGCTACGACGGTGATTGCACCCGGGTGGGGGCGTGCTTGGTCTGAGAGATCAAATACTGTCTCGAGGCCGGTGGCACCTTCCCCGCTGGGCTCGGGAGTGACCTGAGCGCCAAAGGCCTCAAGAAGAGAAGCGAGCTCAGGATCTGAAGTGATGAAACGTCGTCCCGCGATCAACATATTTGTTGCGCGGGCGTATGCCCGCAGAAGCACTTGCGCATGGGTCATATCCATCAACCTAGCAGATTAACTATTCCAGCCGATGGCGAGGCAGAGGGTATCCGAGGCAGTTTGCTTTGAGGGGGCAATGAGATAGTGTGAGCAGACATCATTGGCGCTCAAAGGACGAGAGGAGACGGTCAATGCAAACAACGAAAGAACCAGATCAACCCACGACGCATTCATCTGCGGACCGCAAGACTTCGATGTCCGGAGTTGTCTCTGCTGAGTGTGCAGGGCTGATGCTGGTGATGTTTGCACTGGCCATCTTGAGCGAAAATGGTACCTATAGGTCGGCCACCCCTTTCTTCTTCACCGACAATGGAACCCATGGTCTTTGATCCCGAATCCTACGCTGGAGCCCAGATCCGTCTTGTTGCCGTCGACATGGATGGAACACTCCTCGACGATGAGAAGAACTTTCCTCCCGGATTAGACGAGCTGATTGACCAGTTGGAGAAACACGGGATTGTCTTCGTTCCTGCGTCAGGTCGGCAAATTTGGACTCTGATCAATATGTTCCCCGGTCGCGTCGGGATGACTTTTATCGGTGAAAATGGCGCCATCGTCATGCGTGATGGGCAAGAGATATCTTCAAGTCCGCTTGACCTAGGGACCGTGCGCCGCTGTGTTGAGTTAGTCCGTCATCACGTGCGTCAGGGCGGTTTCTTTACTGCACGTCCCGATGTTCAAGATTGGAAGGCGCAGAAAGTAGAAGCTGCGCAGTGGGATGGTGGCCTTGTCGTCTGCGGCAAGAAATCGGCGTATATCGAGCGCAGTGATGAGCCGTTCTTGCATGCGGTCTCTCCGTACTACGCGCGAACTCAGGTTGTTGAAGACCTACTTGAGGTACTTGATGAGATTGAACGCGGTGAATTAGATGACGCGATCATCAAGCTTGCTCTGCGCAGCGCTGGGGATGTGCGGCCTTTGGCTGAACGAACTTTGGGAATGTTCAAGCAGAGTCATCAATTCGCGCTCTCTGGTGATAACTGGGCGGATTTGCAGATGCGCGGAGTCGATAAAGGCCAAGCTGTCAGCGAGCTGCAGAAGTATCTGGGGGTCTCACCTGCGCAAACCGCAGTTTTTGGAGATGCGGGAAACGACCTTGGGATGATGTCGCGCGCTAAGTTCTCCTTCGCGATGGCGAATGCGTCCCCCGATATCCTTGCCGCCGCGCGCTTTGTTGCTCCTTCGAATAACGAGGCCGGGGTTGTGCGGGTGCTCAGCTTTTTCCTTGAGTAGTCACCTTTACAGGGCCTGGAACCTTCGCTAGTCTCAGTCTTCGCAATATTTATCCACGAGGAGGACAACGTGAGCATGCCGCAGCCGGCTGGTCAAAAGCTTGGAACACCGTTTGGACAAGGTGAAGCGAAACTTAAGCGTTTCCCTCTGATCCTTGGCGTCATCGGCTGGATTCTTGTCATTTGTTCGTTTTTGTTCCCCTACATGATCATCCAAGACGCTATCAAGAGCGGACATCCCGAAGGTGCCGGCTGGGTGTGGATCCTGATTGTGATCATGTGGGTCGGCCTCATTGGCCCGATTAATATCCTCGGCGTGGTCTTATCGATTCCGAGTCGCGCAGTCCAGGTCTCGGCGGCGCAGCGCACGCTCAATGTGTGGGCGATCGTTCTGAATGTGAGTTCCTTGGCGTTGGGAATCCTTGGATTCGTGGGACTCTTCTTCATCGCCGGTTAGCGCATTTTTAGCCGAGTATCTTCGCTGGTGAAGATCTGGATAGAGAAACGTTTGGGGGTCCGGGGCGTACGCCCCGGGGTCGGTGGGCACCGCGGGGCGGGCGCTCACTCGCCGGACTTGAGGGACGCCTGCTCGGCCTCGGAATCCGGGACGAAGGCGTCGGTCTCGAGGTCGGCCCAGTACTCCTCGGCCCACGGATCTTCGATCGGCTGGCTGCGCTTCCACAGGACGTAGCCTGCACCAGCAGCGGCAGCGGTCAGAGCGGTGAAGCAGAGGGCGCGAAGCAGGCGGCCCTTCTTGCAGCACTTCTTCTTACGAGTCGGGGTGGTCAGTGCCTGAGCCGATGCGGAACGAGCGGCGCGTGCGCGCGAGCCCAGATCGCCCTCAGCAGCAAGAGCAGTGGCGGACTCGGACACTGCCTTGTTCAGGCGAGGCAGGTAGTCGTCCACGACGTGGCCGTGAATGTCGGAAAGGAAGGGCTGAGCGCGGTCGGCAACAGACTGTGCACGTTCGCTTGCGGACTCAACAAGGGGAGTCGCGCGCTCAATTGCGCTTGAGAGCGCAGCCTGTGCGCGAGGAGCTGCCCAGTCCAGTCCCTGCTCTGCCAGATCGGCGGCTCGCACGGCGAGACGGCCCGCGTGCACAGCCGCTG
>ERZ772956.1748-NODE-1748-length-14503-cov-6.560631_pt1 | contig 14503 bp, 12 predicted proteins | sample MGYA00580683_ERZ772956 | MGnify/ENA primary metagenome ERZ772956 (study PRJEB29015, sample SAMEA2738077) | human oral metagenome | biome: human oral; feature: human-associated habitat; material: saliva | place: China | collected 2212 ... | reverse complement strand
TCATAGTTCTCTCCCTTTGTTTACTTGATAAAAATATCACAGAAAGGAAGTTAAAATATTGTCCATTTCGGACAATGGAAGAAATATTTTTTGTCAAAAACGATTTTTGCAGGTTCTGATATCACAACACTCGTAGATTAGTCAATCTACCTGTCCATATCTGTCTATAAAAACTTCATACCTCCCCCGATTCACTCATCCTACTAAATCTTAAATGATTGTTTCTAATAATAAATATTTCTGTTCAAAGCATGTTGCATGTATACAACAAAAGCGATAGATTTTCTTCCTATCGCCTTTGTTGGATTTATTCAGTTTGACAAACTATGTTTTACTGCTTGGTTGCTTTTGAAAAAAACAATAAATACACCCCAAAAATAAATTTAATGGCTGCATCACTATATGCAAAGAATACTAAAGGAACATTTGAGAAAATATACCCCGTAATAATATTGATAGTACACATAGTGCCTAATAAAATCATTGATTTTCCATGTACAAAATAGAATGGAAAAAAATGCAGTGCTGTAGCCAATAACGCTCCCAACCATATCATTCTCCAATTCTCAGTATCGAAAAATGGACCACCTAGAAATGCCATCAGTACAAACAGTAATATTATTGAATATCTAGAAATATTTTTCTGAAATTTAGTTGATGAACCAGTGGATAGTTTGTTAAGTAAGCCTTTATTCATATTAATTGAAAAAAAGCAAATCATATAACCTATACTAAATACCTGCATGTTTATTATTTGTTTTCCACCTATTAGGGTAGCAATTACGATTACTATAGAAATCGCAATTAACCATAAACCACAGGATTTTTTATAATTAAATTCTAACTTTTCATTTTCATATCCTAGCATTAAATTAAAACCTCTTTCTAAATCATATCTGATACTACGCCTATGCTATATAGAAATCAAGTAAAAGGGTTATATTACAATATCGTAATAACCATATTACCTTAATACCCAATTATTCTTGTTATTTTCAATTCATTCATGAATCACTTTCTACAAAAAAGAATCATAGTGTTTTCGCCTATGATTCATATATGATAACTTCCTTTTTGAAAATCGATGTAGACGAGTTTATAGAGATCTGTATCGACACATTGACGATGGTTCCAATCCATAAGACTGCAGCACGTCTAAATCGTTCTATCAAATGTGTATTACAAAATCATCATAAGTTTCTTAGCATGCTTGAAAAGTATTTCTGTCATTCGCCATTCTTACTATGATTACTTACCTTGTGCCATGAGCTCTTTTACAGGATCTGGCGCTATAATTTCACTCACTTGATTAATACCCATAATATATAGTTGGTATTGGTCAATTGTGGATATCTTTATCTTTGTTTCTTTGTTTTCAAATGTCGTATTGATAACAATCTTTGCTTCATTTGGAGTTAGTTTATATTCCCCGTTCTCTGTCTTTTCTAAAACAATTTGAATTTGTATTTCGAGAGCAGTTGCATTTTCTTTTTCCTTCTCAAAAACTTCATTATCTAAAATTATTGATCGAAAGGCGGATACAATATCAATATTATCCAATGCATCACCCTTAAACTCAAGGTAGACAAACTGATTATCTTCTGCTCTAGTGAACTTATCAGCATAGGCTTTACATAAGTTATAGAATTCATCACTATGACCTACTTCGGGATCTTTTTCTTCATAAATACTAACCAATTGATATTTCCAATCTGGCGTACTCATCCATGTCATACCACCATTTATATTCGTAGAATTTGAGTAACTAACACCCTTGCTTGGAGAATAGTTAGTGACAGTTAAACGTCCATAATGAGGTTCTCCACCCATACGTAGAAATTCATCAATTGTTTCCTTATCGCCCTTACTATCATCTAATTTACGGTCACGATGAAAGAGCTTTTCTAAGTAAATCTGGGGTTCAAATATGATCTCTCCATGACGACTCAACATTATATAGTTATACGTTCTTGTAGTTCTATATTTATCTAAATCTTTACTATACATATGTGTTTCATAGTTTAAACTATTTGCGTCATGTAGAATTTGTGCGAATGTCATCACCTCTTCAGCTGCTTTCTTTTTAGAAGAAGATGATTCTGATTGACAAGCATTTAGACTAAACGCTAATACAACCGTAAGGAATGCTAAACATAGTTTTCTTATATGTTTCATATCTATCCTCCTATACTCTAGTCTTCAATTGCATTTTCAATACCATTTGGGGCTTCTACAGAAATTCCAGAGTTAATATTTGAATAAGTCACTTTACTAACCATAGTATACTTTGCGAGATTTGATGATCTACCTGTACATGTAATCGTGATTGATAACGGTGTATAGTCTTCTTTTGATACAGTTAAATCCATATTTAACTCACCATTTTCATGATCCTTACTAAAAGAAAATCGGTTATTTGCCGGTTTAATTAGTAAATCTGAATTGGCATCTAAAAACTTTAAATCTGAATTTTGAAAATGAATCGTAATTGTTTCTTCATCTTCTGTAATCGTGAATTGATCTTTTATCGTTCTAAAATACGAAACTGCATCACGATGAATTCCTACAGGTATTTCATAATTCTTGATTCCGTATTTATCTTGGTTCCATTGTGTTTGACCTTCGACTTTATAATACATTTCAAAGTTTTCATAATATACATCATATACTACGCCATCATCCCTCGTATATTTTCCTAGAATACGTGATGGTCTTAAATTGAATGAAGCAGTTATCGTTCTTTCATACTCATAAGTAGGTGACTGATCTTCTCTGGGATTTGCACGGGTAGCATCCATTACATTTACAATTTGAATCTCACCATTCTTAATTCTTTCAAAACTTTGAAGAACTTTATCAATCTTTCCTTCATCTGCTTCTTGCTTATTTGCATTCTGATTTTTTGATAGATTACAACCAACAACAGTTGCAATCATCAACAAACTCAAAATACTTATAAGCATTTTCTTAAATTGTTTCACCATGTATTACCTCCTAAAACACAACATATATAATCACTAGTAATTTTATTAGAAATTTACTTTAATGTTAATCCTTCAGGTTTTTCAATTTCTCCAACCTGATTAATATTGCGATAATAGAATTCAAAATGGTCTTCACTGGTTGCACTCCATTTCTCATCTTTATTTTCTAATTCTGTCGTAAGAATAATTTTTGCCTCACTTGGCATCAGTTTATTATCACCATGATCAAACTTTTCCATTACAAGTTTAATCTGAATATGAATGGCAGTAATATTGTCCTTCCCCTCCGTAAACATTTTGCTTTCAAAAATAGAGGAATGGAACGATTGAACTAAATCAATCTTGTCTTTCACATCGCCTTGAAACTCTAAATATACATATTGCTGATCTTCTGTTCTTGTAAACATGCTAGCATATTCTTCATATAGTTTCAGGAATTCTTCATTACGGCCAAGTTTAGGGGCCTCTACTTCCCTAACATAGGACCAATCTTCTGCTTTTCTCCACTCGAATTGTTTCTGCTTATTCACGTGCCCTGTATAGGTTACTCCTTTACTTGGTGAATAGATCCTACTACCATGATCTAGTCTGTATGGTGTCCCAAATGTTATGAGTTCTTCCTCAAAAAGAGCAGGTGCTTGAAAATCATCACGCATTCCTTCAATACTATTGTAAACTTCCAAAAAAACCTGCGGTTCAAATTGAATCATCCCCTGGCGAACCTCCATCTCTTCACGAATTGATCTTTTATCATCGCCTGTATAGAGATATTTACGATACACTTGACTAACATACTCAACATTTTTTGCATCTCTTAATTCCGTTATAAAAGTATTAACATTTCTTTTCGCATTATTAGATGAACTATGGCAAGCAGAAAGATTTAAAACAAGGATAAGTGTAAGGAACGTTAAAATTACTTTTCTAATATTTTTCATTTCATACCCTCCTTTACTGATAAATTGGATTATCTATTCCACTTGGAATATCTACATGTATACCAGAGTTGACTTTTGAATATGTCACTTCACTAACATATTTTTGATTCTTATAGAAATCACTTTCACGCTCTACTGTTATTGTTACCGAGACAGGCATGCCATCATCTTTAGACATCTTTAAGTCGATTTCCAACTTACCACTCTTATCATTACTACTAAAACCAAGGGATCCTAGAGAAGACCATATCAATTGCACATCATTTGCATAAAGAAAATCTATATCATCTGTTTCATAATGTACTGTAATCGTATCACTATCTTCACTCAATGTAAGTTGATCCTTTATTGTTTCAAAATAGAGAATTACATCTTGTTGGATTCCAATCGGTTGATTGTATTCCACTATAGAGTAACTACTTGTTAACCACTGTGTGTCATTCTCGTTTTTCTCATATGAAAACATTCTGTCACAATAGTAGTCTTTAACGTTACCATTAAATGACTCCTTTCCTGATACACGATCTGGTCTTAATTCAAATGTACCTATAAACTCTGCTTCATATTTATAAACGGGATCTGCTCCTTCTTTTGGATCAATAACATCAGCATACATTGAAGCTATAATATGGATTTCTCCATTCTTCATTCGTTCAAAACTCTGAAGAACTTTGCCAATCTTTTCCTCATCTGATAGTTTGCTCCAATTCGTATTTGGCGTATCACAACCCACCATTGTAGTAATCATCAACAAACTTAACACACACATGCATATTCTTTTAACCACTTTAGTCATGCACTACCTCCCAAATCGTAATAACCCCCAAGGTTAATATCATTATAGATTGAGTGTTAATATATCACAAGAAATGCAAAAAGATGCATGATGGTTAGTCATGCATCCAGCACAACGATTCAGGAAACTAATTTGCAAATTTACTTATAAATTTCCTTTTTTCATTTATTCTATTTCTTGGGAACAGCATAAGGTTTCCAAACTGTTCAAAGTTACCCGTGGGTATGTTCTTGCAGCCACACAAATAAAAATGGATAAAACAGACGAAAACCCTTATCCAGTCTATTCTTCACAAACCAAAGATAAAGGTTTGATGGGGTACTATAGTGACTATCTTTATGAAGATGCAATTACTTGGACAACTGATGGTGCTAATGCCGGAACAGTTAATTATAGGACTGGAAAGTTCTATTGTACCAATGTTTGTGGTGTGTTGCTATCTGACGAAGTAAAACCTAATCAGATGATAGCAGAAGCTTTGAACAATGTTGCAAAAGGATATGTATCTTATGTTGGAAATCCAAAATTGATGAATAATGTAATGGCTGACATTGTAATTCAGATTCCAAAACAATTAGAAGAACAGGAAAAGATATCCTCATTTTTTTCTAATCTGGATAGTCATATCACCCTTCATCAGCGTAAGCCATATATTCATAAAAAGGAGGATTTTCAATGCTAAATAATATTAAAGAGACAGATTTATTTTATGAGTATTATTCACAATGGATAAAAGTTTATAAGTCAGGAGCGATTCGAAAAGTTACGATGGATAAATATTTACTAACACAAACTTGGTTAGAACGTCTTGCTCCGGAAATGAGAATGTGTGACCTTAACCGACTATCCTACCAACAATTACTTAATTGCTATGCAGAGGTTCACGAAAGACAAACAACGATGGATTTTCATCATCAGTTGAAAGGTGCCATTCTGGATGCTGTTGATGAAGGATTGATAGAAAGAGATCCTACAAGAAAGGCTATTATTAAAGGCAAAACTCCACGTCCTAAAAAGATAAAATATCTTAATCAATTTGAATTACATAAACTTATATCACACCTTAGTTTAAATGCAGAAATAAGTTGGGATTGGTTTATTCTTTTAGTGGCGAAAACAGGCATGAGATTTTCAGAAGCACTTGCAATCACACCAAAAGATTTTGATTTTCAGCACCAATCGCTTTCCATCAGCAAAACTTGGGATTATAAAAGCTGTACAGGTTTTCTACCTACAAAGAATAGGTCTTCTGTTAGAAAAATTCAAATTGACTGGCAGCTCATTGTCCAGTTTTCTGAATTAATTAAGGGATTACCAGAAGATGAACCAATTTTTATAAAGAGTCGAGTTTTTAATTCAAGTGTAAATGATTCTCTGGAACGTCACTGTAAAGGGGCAAATATACCAATTGTATCTATTCACGGATTGAGACATACTCACGCTTCATTACTATTGTTTGCAGGAGTATCAATTGCAAGTGTAGCTAGAAGACTTGGACATTCAAGCATGACCACTACACAGAAAACATATCTTCATATTATTAATGAACTAGAAAATAAAGATATTGATATAGTAATGCGTTCTCTTTCCAGTCTGAGTTAAAAAGGCTAAAATTGCTTACGCTGATGAAGGGTGATAAGGTTATCTAGTTCTCCAAGAAAAACCCCGATTAGTTCTTGCTCTTCTATTATTGTTGGAATTGAAATTTCAAATTCGCCAAGAATAGTTCTACTTATTCTTTGGCGTGTTCCTCCGGCTAAGAGAGTATTAACTTTTCCAAAGTACTCAGATGAAGATAAATATTGAACTAAAAATTTATTAGAAAATTCTTTTGCTATTCGTGCTATGGTACAATCTACAGCCGTAATCATAATTTCATTAATTTTAGGAACTATGCAGGCTCTCCCTGCAGGCTCTGGTAGACGGGAAATCAAAATATCCCCTGCATAAATTTCTTTACAATTAAGCCTCTTAAATGTTTCATCTGATATCCACTTTTTATTATCTGGTTTGTCTAAAAATTCTGTAATTCCAACATTACCTGTCTGTACTAAACGTATTCCTTTTGAACTCTGATCTTTTGATTCTATCCAGTCACCATCGGAAAAAATTTCACATAATGAATTTAACTTACGCTGTTCCCAATCATAAAAGAGAGTTAGAAATCATCTAACTCCCATTTGTTACTATTCAATATTAAATCCGCCTTCAAAAATAAATCTTCTCAGTAATTTGTCTGCCTCAATTCGAGCTTGTCTTTTTGATAGTTCAATTTTCAGCCGTGTTCTAAAAAAACTTATGGCTTCCTCAATATCAATAGTATTCATAATCTCATCGTAACGCCCATATGCATTTATATTTGACTCATCAACATGCAAATTTATCAACTCCCGTAATTTTGCCTCATCAATTCCAAGACCAGAAGCAAGCCTATGAATTTGGTCATTATGTGCATTACACATATATAAAGTAATATAATCTCTAAATGTTTTGCCAGATTCAACTGCAATTTTACCTGTTTCGATATCATTCAAGAATAATTTTGCTAGTTTTTGTTCTTCTTGTGTCAAAGATGCAAAGGATTTATGTAGATCATGAATCGCCTTTTCTTTAGCTACGGGATCCCCTTTATTTAGATTAATCATAAATAGTTTAAACTTTGAGTTCATATAATCATCATCAATAGAATCAGTTTGAATCTCGATAATATGTGTATCTATATCATATGGTAAACCACCTTCAATCCTACTTCCTTTAAAGAGTTCTTTATATCTTTGAACAAGTATCAAATAGGTTTTTTCATCAAAGAGTATTTTCTTTGAATAAAAGCTTCCGTCAGTATTCTTAAATTCATAAATTGATTTATCCCACGAGAAACCTTGTATCTTTGCAGAATCAAGGTATTTATTTAATTCGGAAAATAATTTTGCAAATTTTTTCTTCCATGAAATATCATCATAATTATGGTCAAAGTCTTGAATACCAACTGATTCAAATAATTCTGCGATTTCTCCAAATTTTAGATTCATTTGTTCAATATTAATATCAAGTTTATCTACAAATATACCAAATGGTCTATCACCTGAATATTCTTTGACTGCATTATCAAGATTTTCTTTCATTGTATGAGGGTATCGGTACCATATTATTGTTCCATGCGGCTTATCACTACCATAAAGTCTATTTGTCCTCGATATTGCTTGTATAAAATTCTTTCCTTCAAGCTTTTTATCCAAATACAAAGTATTAATCCATTTTGAGTCAAATCCAGTTAGTAATTGATCTACAACAATAATAATATTAATCTGCTCCTCTTTCGGAGGATTGAGATACGGTTTCTTATGTGATAATCGTGCACAAACGTCTTTTTTAAAACTTGCGTAATTACCAATCTCATAAGATTTACCAAACATCTCTTTATAATCCAGCAATATATCTGTTATCCCCTGCATTTTCCAAATAGATTCCTGCGTATTATCATCACTCGGATCAAAAATTGCAGTAACTTTTAGGTTATGATTCTTGTTTTTAAATAATTTATAATATTGAATTGCTTCAGAAATAGAGCTTGTTGCAAAAATTGAATGAAATAGCGAACCAACACTCCTAACAGTCCAGTGATTAATTATATCGTCCACCACAGCATTCTGGTGTTTTAGTGTTTCGTATTGTGCTTTTGGAATAAAGCTTTCAATTTCTGTCATCGGGCATTTCTTGTCACCCTTATTCATATAATATGAAAATATTTTTCTTGTCTCTTCTTTAGCCATTGCTTCTTCAACTGTAGAGCAATTACATTGTTTAAGTGCAACCTTTTCTCTTAGGTCATTATCTTCGAAAGTACAAACTTTATATGGGTCAAAGCCAAGAACATTTTTATCTCTAATTCCATGAACAATAGTATAGCGATGTAACTCATCACCAAAAATATCCGATGTAACACCATGATCAGGAGTTCCTGTGAAACCAAAGAAAATTGCATTGGAAAATGTTTTTTTGATATTCTGATGCATATCCCCTTTTTGGTCTCTATGACATTCATCAATTATAAATACTATATGCTTTGACTGTATTTTTTCTAAGTCCTTTTGCTTAACATCACTATCTTCTCTAATTCTACTCATTTTCTGAATTGATGTAACAATTAACACATTATCAGGAGAATCACTTTTTAGTTTTCCAATCAAAACATTCGTATCCTCTGTCGCTTGTACAGATTCAGATGGATCAGCAAAATTTCTATAATTAATTAGTGACTGATCACCAAGTTCCACCCTATCCAGTAAGAAAACAACTTTATCTGCTTCCTTTGAATTTGCAATTAACTGAGCAGCTTTAAATGATGTCATTGTCTTTCCAGAACCAGTAGTATGCCAGATGTAACCACCATGTTGCTCACTTCTTGTCCAATTGGTTCTTAAAACTTTATCAGAAATGGCAGATGCTGCAAAGTATTGGTAACTTCTCATTACCTTTAAAACTCCATCCGAATCATCTGGGATAGTGTAAAATCCTACCATTTCATGTGCCATAGGTATAGATAATAATTTCTTTGTAAAAGCACTCCATTCATTTATTATGTCGTTATTATAATCTTCCCAATGAAAGTAAAAATTTGAATTAAACTTTCCATCACTTCCAGGATTTGCGTAATAAACAGCCTCCTCTGGATTCATAGCAATAAAAATTTGCACTAGTGAAAATAATCCGCTGAAAACACCATTTTCCATATACTTCTCAATTTGGACTTCAGCTTGAGTGATAGGTACTCCTGTTCTCTTTAATTCAATGTGGAAAAGCGGCATTCCATTAATTAAGAGCATTATATCTCCACGACGTGTAGGATAAACTGTATTATTAGTCTTAAACTTTGGCTGCTCTACAATTTGATATCTACTTTTCCCTCCTGCTATCTCTTTCCTATCATAAATTTTAAGGCTTACATTCTTTCCAAAATGTAACTCATCATCTTTGTTATCTCTTGTTATAGATACTGTTTTACCATTGATAAAAGTATTTAAAGCTAATGGTGTTCTCAATAAATTTACTTGAGTAATAATCTGAGCCATCTCTCCATCCGTTAAAGGATAACCATTAAGAACATCTTTTTCTTTATTACTATCAAATAAAATATTTGCCCAGTTTTTTATCAAATCTTCCTCAGTAGGATACTTAATTACATCAGTCTCCCAACCACATTCAGATCGAAGCAAATTAACAACAGCTTCTTCAAATTTCAATTCATCATTAAAAGGCATATTCTTTCCACCTCTCTATATGAACATCTTGTTCAACATGGATTTCTTTATATTTTGTAGCTTTTCTAATTTACGCTGATGAAGGGTGATAAGGTTGTCAAGTTGTTTAAAATATATTCCGATTTTTCTTTGCTCGCTGTGTTTTGGATAATATGCTTCAAATCTCATTACATCAGAAACTGACAAATTTGTCTGTTTTACTCCGTCATCAAATGTTAAGAAATATGGGTGCCTATTCATTAAAATGTAAAGAAAATAAGGGAATGTTTCACCTATTGGAGTTATCCCAGCTATTCGCTGATTCAGTGTGTATTTATCACTTTTTTCTACCAAAAATGTTCTCGCTATAGCGCGACCATTTGGAACATCACTCAGCACAAAGGCAATCTCGTTTTCAAATAACACTTCATTTTTCTTATTAGAAAATTTCTTTGCTTCACCATCAGTGGAAATGAATTTTGAATTTACTACAATATACTTTCCGTTCTCATCAATACAGTTTTCATGAGCTTTTCCATTTCGATATTGAGCCACATCCCCCAACTTACGCTGTTCCCAAGGGTCAGTAAAACCAGAAAAACGAATTTCAGGAACATGTTCGCCATTTTTTGGGAACATCTTATCTAACATCGCTTTTTTAAAAGTTTTTAGTTTTTCTAACTTACGCTGATGAAGGGTGATAATGGTATCTATACTTTCAAAATATTGTCCAATTTTTCCTTGCTCATCATTAGATGGTACAAATAAAGTTTTCTCATCTAATTCATTTTTGTTTAAGTTTCCTATTGCACCATTTCCACCAGCCACAGATAAATTGATAAATTTTTTATACCATGAGGACCCCATGGCAGCATTTAAAAAATATGGATTTTTTGTTGTTGCCAAAAGCATAAAACCTCCAATCACTGCCGAGTTATTATCAATTTGACGTATAATAGCATGTTTGCCTACAAGATGCGAGGAACCATTCGCAGAAGTAATAAGAATGTCTCCATTGCGTACAAAAGGTACATTGACAGCACTTTTCTTAACAAACACATCATCTTTGTCTATCACAAATGTATCCTCATTTATATTTGAAGAACGTAGAACTCTAACTCCATTTTCACAAACATCTGACGGCTTATAAGTTAATCCACGCTGGGTTTCAGCTAGTTTATTAAACTTACGCTGTTCCCAAGGGTCATTAAAACCTAAAAATCGGATTTCAGGAACCATCCTTCTATTCACCATCTTCTTCACCTCTTAGGAGCTTTTTAAATTCTAATATTCCCTTTATATCATAATCATTCCCTGTAAGATTTATTAGCATATCAGATAAAGCTTTTTCTGACTCATCAATCTCTCGAGATATATCATGCATAGTAACTTCATATTTTTTAGTTAAATATTCAAGTTTCTTTAAATACTGGTTTATAACTTCTTTACCGAGTCTAACAAGCGATTCACATAATGGATCAATCCACTTTTTCTCTAGTAATTCTCTGATCTCTTTATCTGAAAGGCTCTCAATTTTTGATATTGTCTCAGACTCAAGGTTCTCTTCCAAGTCTTTGATATCCTTCTTGAGTTTCTTCATTCTATTATTGATATCATCGATTTTTATTATGATGCTTTCATAGGAACCATCCTCGAAAACAGCGCCATTTTTCTGTTCTTTTTTTAATTTTAAGAAAACAGCATTTAGCTTTTTAGACACTATCTCACCATCATCGTCTACAAGTTCTGCTTTATCATTAGGATCAATCGATTCGAATAGTTCATCCTTTTCGTTCTTTTCAGAATCAAGATTTGAAATCAAATTTTCAAGTTCGTTTTTTTCCTCTTTAAAATAAATCGACTGAATCAGTTCAAATGGAAATATTCTTCCAATCCAACCTTCCTGTTTTTCATATAGTTCGTTTGTTTTACTATTTTTCTTAATTACCATCTTTGGATCAACTACTTTAGCAGCCAATATGCCATCTTCTTGAAGAATTTCTAAATCTAAAGATATTGTTGTCCAATTATCATCAAAAATTTGATACGCATTATAATAATCTACCAATGGTATTTTACTTACAATCTTCTTCAGTTCCTCTGCTATTATTGCCTCTTCTCTAGCTATTATCACTTTAGAATAATTATCAATTAACCTATTTGATAGATACGAAGGAAATGTATTAAATGCTGTTTTACATTCATCTAAATAGCTCTTTACCTCTTTATTTTTTAATATAACATTTCTAATATCATCATTAATAATTTGTGAATATGGAATATCACTATCTACAAATAACTCTGATTTCAAAGAAGGAAACGTACTCCACAATTGGTTTAAATCTTCTAATTCATTGTTAGGTATGCCACCAAACATTGTTGCATAAATATCCCACATCTCCTGTTTTTCGCTTGAATCCACATATCGAGGAATATTTAGATTATAATCATTTTCTTCTATCTCTTTTTTCCCAACTAATCTTGAGTAACCTTCTATAGTTTCCCTGCTAATAGCAGTATCAACTATTTTCCGAACATCTTGTGCTCTTAATTTATTCTTATTTCCATCTTTGGCAAATCCCTTTGAAGCATCAATAAATAACACATCATTGGTATTTCTTTGCTTCTTTAGAATAATTATTATCGTAGGAATTCCTGTACCAAAGAACATATTAGCAGGAAGGCCAATTATTGTTTCTATATTACTTTTTTCAATCAGATTCTTTCGTATAATTCCTTCGTCGCCACCTCTAAACAAAACACCATGAGGCATAACTATTGCCATAATACCATCTGACTTTAGATGATATAAATTATGAAGTAGAAAAGCATAGTCTGCTTTCGATTTCGGTGCAATACCATAGTCATTAAATCTTATATCATTATCAGCATCTTCATTCTTCCATGATTGTGAATATGGTGGATTTGAGCAACAACCATCAACAAAAACAGGATAGTATGTACGTTCCTTGTCATTCTCATCAAAAAATGGCCAATCATTAACGAGTGTATCTCCATTTCTAACAATGACATTATCAGGTAATATATCATGCATGATTAGATTCATTCTTGTAAGGTTATAAGTCTCTGGTATTAATTCTTGTGCATAGTATTTTATCCTATTTGGATTATCAACATACTTAGCTACTGATTTACCAATATTAATAAGTAAGGACCCTGAACCAGAAGTTGGGTCATATATACTAATCTCATTTCTATCCTTCAAATGATTAGCTATTATTTCACTCATTATGATAGACGCTTCATATGGTGTATAAAACTCTCCAGCTTTTCCCGCATTAGCCGCGAAATTCTTTAAAAGAAATTCATATACAAAACCTAGTACATCATAATCCTGACTTCCATCAACAGGAATTTGTTGAATTAGATTCAGAAGTTTTCTTATAGCTTTTGTTCTTTCAGAATCACCAGTACCAAAATCATTTAATCCATTATTAAGAGCATCAAAAATCTTAACATAAACTTTCTTATAATTAGATCCAATATGTCTATCAAATGCTGACAATGCAGTTCTAACATCTGCAATTGTAAAATCTGATCCTTGATTAATCCAATATGAGAACAAATTCTTATTTTCAATAAAATAACCTAAATTATCCTCACAGTTTTTTACGGTATCTTCATCCTCTTCTGTTAAATCATTAAAACCTTCATCGAAATATAGTTTTTCTTTTAAGTATCTTTCTTCTTTCTCAGACAAATACTTATAGAAAATTAATCCAAGCATATAGTCCTTGTATGAACTTGCGGAAACTTTTCCTCTTAATTCATTTGCTCCTGCCCATATTTTTGATGCTAATTCTTGCTTGTTCATGACACTTTATCCTCCCTATTATTTTTCACAACTTCCACGATATCTGAAACATCACAATCCAAAGCCTTACAAATCTTGACTAAAATATCAGTAGTTACATTACCGTTCTTTCCAAGCTTAGCTAAAGTTCCCGTACTTAAGCCAGCAGCTTCTAATAAATCCATCTTACTCATATTTTTATCAATTAGAAGTTTCCAAAGCTTTTTGTATGAAATACTCATATTTCACCTCAAAAATAATCTTTCTACTGATGACAGAATAGCACTTTTATTTATGAAATACCAATATATTTTTATTTTCATAAAACTTAACTCTATAAAAATAAAATTATATAAAATGAAAGCCATGATAAAAAGTAAATACGATATATTAAATATTAGTCATTGCAATAAAAATCATATACATGCATGTATAGATAATTAAACCATTCTCTTAACCTTAAAACTATATTTAATCTAAATATTAAAACAGCATAGATTATCTCCCTGCTGTCTTTTCCTATTGAGTTATTTTAACTATTATCTATCTACATTATTTTGCAAGTAGGATACGATCATCTGCTAGATTACTTCCTGTATTTGCATGGAAACGCTCCATTAAATCATATACTGACATATTCGCTCTTTGCTCACCTTTGATGTCTATTACGATATGTCCGTCATTCATCATGATTGTACGATCACCAACTTCTAAAGCTTGTTGCATTTGGTGAG
>ERZ772956.1742-NODE-1742-length-14518-cov-3.703174_pt1 | contig 14518 bp, 13 predicted proteins | sample MGYA00580683_ERZ772956 | MGnify/ENA primary metagenome ERZ772956 (study PRJEB29015, sample SAMEA2738077) | human oral metagenome | biome: human oral; feature: human-associated habitat; material: saliva | place: China | collected 2212 ... | reverse complement strand
AACTTGCTAGTTCGGTCTTTGACCGTCATCCCCTGCCAAGGGATAAGTTGTGATACATACCCTGGTTCACCGGAAAATTTCCTTATGGTTTCTTGTTGAAAATTCACTTTATTTTCATTGGCCTTTGTTTTTAATTCCATGAAAAAAGTTATTTCATGAGTAAAAACCACGACTTGGCGAGACATTGCTTCTTCCAAAAGTCTTTCAACAATACGACTTCTTCTTTTATGATCTAATGAGCATACTGGGTCGTCCAAAACAATTCCTACATTTCTAGAATCCATATGAACTTCTGTAAGAAAATGGGCTATAGCAATCGCTCGTTGTTCCCCTTCGCTCAATACTTTCCCAGGGGCAGTTCCTCTGATTTGTAGTTTTTTTAATGTTTGACCAACACTTCCTCTTGAAACAATTTTTACGTTGAAGTTTGCGTCAAGCCTGTTGCATTCTTCCTCAAAGACTTGTAAATAGTCATCTGTAATGTATTTTCCAAACAGTTCCTTCTGCTTAGTCGTAATTCCTCTTGTTCTAATCTTACTTTTTTCTACTACTGAATTCCATTTTAGGTACTCGACGTAGGAAGCAATAATTGGAATTAGGTCTATAACTTTTGTCTTATCTATATATTCTCTTTCTATCTTTTCGCACTCAAAAATACGCTTATTGACGTTATCTTGATTAAGATTATATTTCATTGTAGTGATTTTTGATATCAGGTCTTGAATATTCGGCAAATTAAACTCAATTGGGTTTATCAAAACATTACTATCTATTGATTCCAATAATCCCTTTATTATTTCAGCAGCTTTCTTAAATGACACTCTTATCTCTTCTGTTTTACTCTCGAAATTTTCTAATAGCCATTGTTCTTGTACAGATGACTCAATCAAAAAAGTCAAATCTATCTTCTCTAAGCCTTCTTTTGTATTTTTTAAAGTATCATTTGCAAATTTAAAGTTCTTTTCAGCATCACTTTCTAAATATCTCCAATACTTGAATATTAAGTCCTTCTCATCAATCTGTTGCCCGCACAAAGGACATTTATCATGTTGAGAAATATTATCATAATACTTTTTTGCGGCAATTATAAACTGCTTCCACTCTGGACTACCAAGGAATTCTATTTCTTCTGATTCCAATACAGACAATCCATCGGTTTTTTGAAGTAAACTGCATCTATGAAAAAAAACAATCTGCTCATTATATTTTTCAATATTTTCAGTTGAAATTGACTGCTTGAACAGATTAATTTTAAAATCTGCTTTGTTTAAAGTATCAAGCACTTGATTGATTATCGAAATCTGTTTATTAATATCTAACGCAATTAAATTAGCGTGCTCCATTTTCACTTCTTTAAATTGCTTCTCTTCATCAGTCGTTACAGCGAACTTTTCTTTCAAACCATCAATGTTGGTTTTAGCAGAAAGAATTTTCATTTGTTCAAGCGCAGGTCCTTCATTGGTAAAGTATTTCAGAGTTGGATTATCAATTTTCTTCGAACTTTTTTCCTCATCAAGTTTTCTTTGTATATCTTCACATGCAGATAGTAATCTATCAAAAAATAACAGTTCACTTGGTACGAAATCTATTGCTGACTCTTTATTCATATCGTCAGAAGCACTTTTTGAGTCAAAATTACGAATGGTTTTAAATGGAAATGCATCTTTCATTTCAGGAAAGTAGTACTTTTTTAGATTTCCATCTACTATAAATGTAAATTCAGCTGCCACTTCCTCTGGATTATCTGAATAAATATTATGAAGTATTTCCTGATCACCTCTTGAAATAAACGCATTATTCAAAAGTCTTGTATATCCCGATTTGCCGCTTCCATTTTCTCCATAAATAACTGTCAATCCATCCGATACATTAAGAGTAGATCCAGTTTTTAATTTATTAACTCCGTGAATATTACCAACTTCACACCACTTTATTTCATGAGATTCTTCGGTTTCGTACGTCCACTCTTGAATATCATAGTTCGACAAATCTCCTTCAAGCAAAGACATCTCAACCTTAAACATTTCAAATATTTTTTCTAATTCTTCCTCAGTTACTTTTTTATTTTCTAAAAGAGTATAGCTCAGTTTTTGCTGCCACTTGGGTAATGTCGATACCCAGTTCAGAATATCTTCAACAATCATATTTAATACCTCCCATTTCACTAATTTTCTTACAGTAACACCATTTTATCGTTCGTGCTTCTCATAACTTTTCAATTTTTCATATATCCATTCCGATCTGTAAATTTATCAACCACAATTACCATATCAGAAAATATGTATAATTCACCCTTTAATAAATAATCAAAGTTAGTTATAGCCACATATTCAAAGACCGAGTCTAATAATTAAATCCATTGTTTCCATAAGAATAATACAAATATCTATAAGTTTCACTGGACATTATATCAACACTATCTTTAAGTACCCATTGCTTTCCGTCATCCTCAAATATAAGAAGTTTTTCTTCGTAAATCGTGCAAATATATGTTTCAAAATTTGGAGCATGACTCTCGCGATAAAGCCTAATTTGACTTAAGTCTTCGTTAAATGCATTCTCTATACTTTTGCAGCCATTTGTGAATGTATGTGGTTCTGAAAAAGACATAATATACGGATAAAATAAAAGTAAATTCTTTTTTGTTCTAACGTTCTTAAGCATCACAGAAATATTCTTCTCAATAATATTTTTGCTATCATCAGAAATAGATTCTAATCCTTCTAATGAATATTCTCGTAATACCGAAACAGTACGTACATATGTGAATTTTTTACCTACCGGCAACCTTCCGATACCGAAAGCAATAGCCCCCTCCCTTATCTTAGTAATACTCCCACTTGTTTCTCTCTTAGCTTGAAGAGAAGAATTGGTTGCAAGCAACTTATAGTCTATTGAATAGAATGTGGTAGTTGCATCACACTCTCCATGATCCTGTTTTTCACTCCAACAAAACTTATCTCCCATTGTTTTATCCATGAAGAAAGTAGAGCAATTGAGTAACTCTGTCATATATCTCTCATAGTTACATTTTGGCTCATCATTTACAAACCCATGAATTATCAAGGGAGCATCTAACATTTTTTCCTGAAGAGTTTTATCTATCAACAATACACCTCATAAATACTGGATAACATAAGTTATTATTTTTCAAGTACACTTAGAGTACTTAGAAAGAAGCATTGAATTCATATAATCCATCATTTTTTAATGCTGGCTTAATTTCCGTTGAACTCTGATTATAGTCGCAGTTATCTTTATACATAGTATACATAGTATTTTGGTCTTTGTCTTTAATACTTAATACTTTTTCTATAAGTTAAGTTTCAACATAAACGCAACACTCTGTTGTGTTAACATGTGACATGTTATCTTTATTCCTGTGTATCCGTTGGACTCCTATTTTAGATACCAGGAGAAAACATTTATATCAGGTAAACATTTCACACTCGAAGACCGTATTAATATCCTTATACATGTCAGACGAAATCATTCCATGCGTATGATAGCTACCGCTTTGAATGCCTCTGCTTCTACTGTTTCCAGAGAACTTGAAAAGCATAGGATCCTTGATGAATACTCTGTCTTTCATCCTCTCGCTCCTACCTGTAGCCGTATCATGAAGGCCTCTTGGGTATGCAATGGCTATTCTCGTTTCTCTGCATGCAAAAAGAGAAAGTATCGCTACATCCCTGCACAGGCACATAGTGCTTATGAATCTACTCTTCATCTATCTAGAGAGAAGATTCGTACTGGGGAAGAAGGTCTGAGATTCCTCGATAGTCTCGTCACACCTTTGATCCGTGACCAAAAGCAAACCGTCGCCCACGTATTCTCCACTCATGGCGAACAGATGGGAATATCCCGTTCTACTTTTTGCCGCTATGTCAATGACAATAAGCTCACCATCCGCAATATAGATCTTCCCAAGTGAGTTCGCTATCCGCTTTTCAAAAAGAATATCAAACGTGGCGATAACACAATGATAGACAATCAATCGTGCCATGTGGGACGTGATTATACTGCCTTTCAGGAATTCATTGCCTAGCATCCGAAAGCCAATATCGCTAAGATGGATTCCGTTATCGGTAAGAAGGGTGTCGGTCAAAAGGTGCTTCTAACTCTACTATTACGTAAGAGTAAATTTATGCTTGCCTTCTTAAGGAATAGAAATACACAAGCTTCTGTAACAGAAGTATTCGACCACATCCAAAGGAAAATCGGCTTTGCAAGGTTCGCTACTATGTTCCATGTGGTGCTTACGGACAACGGTCCTGAATTCAAGGACCCCATTTCCTTGGAACATGGTACACGCAACGTACAGCGCTGTCATATATTTTATTGTGATTCCCGTGCCTCCCAACAAAAGGGACGTATTAAAAAGAATCATGAATATATTCGAAAATATCTGCCCCAAGGAACTTCCTTTAACGACCTTACACAAGAAAAGGTAAATCTAATGATGAGCCATATCAATTCCGTCAAGCGTGACTCATTGGATGGTCGTTCACCATTTGAATGTCTCACTAGAGCAGAACTCAAAACAATAAAAAATATAAATATAAAAATGCAAACCATTTCCCTAATTAAAGAACTAAAAAATACTGTCGAACCCCTAACATCTACTGAACTTAGTAATTGCATAGGTGTTTCTTCCAGAACAATTAAGAACTATATTCAAGAGATTAATACTATTTATCCAAATTCAATTATTTCATCACAAAAAGGATATATTATTGACAAAGATATCGCTCAGGATTTGTTGGGCAATTCACAAGATACTATTCCTCAGACAAGCATCGAAAGAATATCTTTTATAATTAATCAGATTATTCAAAGAGAATCTATAAATATTTTTGATCTATGTGATGAAATGTATATTTCGTATTCAACTCTACGTTCAGAACTCAAAAAAGTAAAGAAGAGACTACAGGAGACTAATCTAGAACTTTCCAGTAATAATAATCAATTACAAATTAAAGGACTAGAGAAAAATAAAAGAAAACTACTTAGCTCGATTATGTATTCTGAGTCAAAAAATGGGTTTATTGGTTATGACAATATGACTAAAACCATGCATTCAGATGATATACAATTTATTAAATCAACAATTATGAATAGTTTTCGACAATTTCGTTATTTTATTAATGATTATTCTCTTGAAAATCTTATTTTACATATTGTTATTACAATCGATCGCATAAAAAACGGATATATCAATAATAATCAGGAGTATAGTCGGAATATCCCATTACACGAATATGAATTATCAAAGCAGATTATTGAGTTACTAGAGAGACACTTCAATATTGAATTCAACAAAAATGAATTAACAGAATTTACTCTATTAATTCTTTCACGTGCTTCCAATTTAAACTATTTAGAAATTAATGATGATAATATCATAGATTATATAGGTACCGATATATATAATCTAACAAAGGATATTATTGAGGAATTTGAATTATATTTTTATATCAATTTATCTGAAACACAATTCTTTGTACGTTTTGCATTACATATCAAAAATGTCATGATTCGTGCAAATAGTGGTTATTTCTCAAAAAACCCACTAACAGAATCCATCAAGCAAAATTGCCCATTAATATACGATGCAGCAGTAAATGCTGCAAGACTCATCTATAGAAAAAAACAAATTTATTTAAATGATGATGAAATTGCATATATAGCATTTCACATAGGTGGAGCTGTTGAGTTGCAGAATTCAATCACTACAAAAATAACCATTTGTGCTTATTGCCCAAATTATTACGATTTAAATACTAGTTTTATTGAAAAAATTAATTCAAGATTTCACGACCAAGTCATACTAACCGATGTAGTTACAGAGGAAAAACAATTATCATCTGTTCAAACAGATATAATTTTATGTACTTTAGAAACACACATAAAAACACATTCTCTAATCTTAAGAGTTAGTCCATTTTTAAATGAGATAGACTGTACAAATATCGAGCAAACCATCGTTGAAATAAAAAAGCGTAAGAAGAGAGAGTTATTTAAGAACAATTTAAAATTATTGGTCAAACCTGAATTATTTAAAGTACAGGAATATGCCCAAGATAAAAGAACAATAATACACGAGATGACTTCTACTTTAGAGTCTTTAGGATACGTAGATGGTAATTTTGAAAATGAGGTTATTGAAAGGGATTATATTTCAAGTACTGCTTTTGAGTTTTTTGCAATTCCACATGCATTACAAATGAGTGCATTAAAAACAGGAATGAATATTATGATATTACAAAATCCTGTCGAATGGGATAATTCGCATGTCCAACTTATAATCATGCTTGCATTCAACAAAAATGATCGTTATATTTTCAATGAAATATTCGAGCCACTCACCATGATACTAACAAACCGCGAAAACCTGAATAGGCTGTTAAGATCATCTACGTATATAGAGTTCATTAATGTTTTAGCATCATGTATTGATTGACAGTTTAAACTAAGAGAAATTCACATATTTCTTGGAACATATTTCCCCCTTCTTCTATATCTTGGTTTGAAGGTAATATAGTACCTTGTGTACCTGTGAATTATACTTGTTGATTATACACGGTGACCTTCCCTTTCTTTAGACTGTAGTTCGGACTCTATAAGTAGGAATCTGTTCGTTTCATAGGGGGGGACACCTCTATCTCTCCACCCACATAGCAGATGGTTTTTTCATACTTTATGCTCAACAGTGCTATGCACTTATAATCAGGAAGGCACGTACCAAGCAGTTTGGGGTATGGAGTGTAGAAAGAAATTCATCTACTGCTTTTTATGTGCCTTATACGCCATCTATAGGCCTATCTTCTTAATAAAAGTTGTGGATAACTTTTTTACAGTATCATCTTTCATTCTACTTTTTGAATTGTCTTCCTCTGTGTGATTGCCATACCTTCAAGCAGCCAATGATACTGTTCGATACTAATGTTCTCTATGTCTTCTGTCTTTCTGGGCCATTGGAATCTTCCTTCCTCCAATCGTTTATACAATAGTAGGAATCCATCCGCCTCCCAAAGCAGTCCCTTCATACGATTTGTCTTTCTTCCACAAAACAAGAATAGGATTCCTTCATCAAAAGGGTCTAGGGAAAAAGAGTTCTGGATGATCGAAGCCAAGCCATCTATTCCATTTCTTAGATCTGTATATCCACATGCGATATAGATTCTCTTAAAGCTACAATACTCTTTAAGCATGGGATACCGCCTGAATGATCTTTAGTAATAGCTCATCTGAAATATCTTCGTCGATCTCTATCTGATGATTGCCCAATTGAATGTGTGCAGAACCATGTCAAATAGGTTTCTTCAATTCTTGAAATGTGACATCTGATGCTGGTAGTGTCGCAGGCAAGATGTCCATATGATCACCGACTTCTTGTGCCAAGTGGTTGCGCAGCTTTCGGTGATAATACCAATACTGTTTTTCATTGATTCCATGTTCACTACACCATTGTGGAACAGATTGATCACTTGTTTTGCATTCCATAATAATTGATACCCATCGCTGTGCCTTTAGCTCTGCCGCTGTCATTATCATAAAATAATCACCCCCAAACCCTCACGATTCTTAAGGGTTCTAGGGTGATTATGACATGGTTTAAGATTGATATACAGGTACTACCTATTTAGCGTTTACTTCCCACTCGATAATTACCACAACATATTTGTTTCTATATTTGTATATTAGTATCTTTTTGTTTCTATTTTGAGTGGTTTTTATATCTATTTTTTCTACTTTAAGGTTTTCTTAGTATCAAAACAGTATCAAGAGTGATACTAGTAAAAATAGATTTTTTATTATTGATACTCTTTTTATAAAGTATGTCCCGAAGACTATAAATCTCAAACCGCACTACACGAAACTCTCATTTCAAAGGTTAAAAAACCTTATTCCTAACTGCCAAATTCAAAGAACATTTTAACTAAGCCTGATAAATTGTAAGAAAATAGAATACTCTAATGCAAAACAAAATCGGCTATGGACGAACTTATACGATACTAATAACCACAGAATTTATGCGGACAAGGAGATGTAGAAAGAACCATATTTTTTCAATTATTTTCTATTATAATTTCATCAACACTTTTTATTTCAGTGTATCCTCTATATAAAATAGGGATATCTCTATTTTTAAAAGTAGGTGAAATATAAACATAAATTTTTTTATCCAAAGCGTCTGCATATCCTAGTTCCCATGGACACCACTGCGATTTAAAAGTTGCTTCTGTTAAAAAAATAATAAAAATCTTACTTTGATATATTCTTAGTTTAATAATTTCTGCTGTTGAAGCATTACACCATTCTCGTTTCAAATCATATTTATCATTAACCCAATCTATATAAGCCACATATCCTTTTGTATTTAGGTTTTTATATAATTCAACTATTTGATTCATATCACTAGAGTTATGAGATATAAAAACATCAAATCTTTTCACCTTTTCTAAATCATCTACGTACAGTCTCTGTTTTAAAACTTCAGGACCTGAATTGTTTTTTACAATTTCGTTATCAATATGATTTTTCTTACCTTTTTTCTTACGTCTTAACATAAATGATAATCCAATAGATTGAATATAGTTTTGGGCTTCTATTTTTAAAGAAAAATTTCTCGTACATGAATTAACCTTGTAAAAAAACTCCGTAATATTTGATGATTTATATTTTGAAAGCTCTCTCATTATCTCTAATTTTTGATGCGAGTCGTAAGTATTAAAATATCTATCTATAAAAAATGATGTATATGATGGTTCTATTTCTTGAATAAATCTTAATGTGCCGTCGACTTTTTGTTTTCTTTTATCAAATTTGGATTTTGATAGCTGCTTTATTTCATTCTTTAAATTTCCCACCTCATCTTTTCCCAAAATAATTCTGTTCTTATCTTTTCTAAGTTTATTTACACTATGAAAAGCACAATCTAAAATAAAATTATATCTGCTCTTTTTCACATACTTGATCAGAACCATATTTTTGTTATGCCAAAAATTATACTGTTTATTCAAATCATCCCACATATGTGGATATAACTCTTTAAATGTATTAACAATATCATCGTCTGAAAAAGTATATGGCATTAACATCAAAACTTGTTGAATTGACTTTTTAAATTCTTTTTATAATCAATATAAATTTTATTAAATTGCCTTGCTGTTTTTCCCATAACCAATTACTCTTTTAGCCAACTTGAAAGTGGAATTATAGATTTTTTATCTTTAGATTTTGTCATAACATAATATCCTGCCTTCACTTTTTCCCCTGAATCATATTCCTCTCGCCCATCGAAATATGTTATATATGAATATATTTCCATATACTCATTTCCTTTATAGTTACTCCCCTTCTCTTTCATAGGAAAAAGTACAGCTTTTTTTCCTTTAATCGCATCAGCAAATCCCAACTCCCAATTACACCATTTTGATTCGACTGCTCCATCAGTGGCTAATAAAATAAACCTTTTGCATTTTTTTATTCTATCTTTAATTTTTTCAGCAGTCTCTCCAGATGTTATTTTAGGCATAGATAAATCTCTACTATCAATATATGCAATAACATTAAATTTTTTTTCAAGAAATCCTATAATACCCTTTAAATCATCTAAATCATCATGTTTATGTGATATAAAGACAGGAACTTTTTCCTCAAAAAAAGCAAAAGACTCGTTAATAACACCCCTAGATTTTTGTAAGTTATTAATCCTATATTCACTAAATTCTCCTTGCTCAAAAATCTCTTTCATAACCCATCACCTCGCTATTTTTATCAACTTACTACAGTTATTTTCCTTTTTTTCGTGCTGCTTTTTCGATCCAGCTTCCCAAATTATAATATCCATTGTCTTGCGAATAGTCATACAAACCATCACAAATAGAGTCAAAATACGCAGGTGTATCATCATTATAGTATCCAATAACAGTATGTGAATTGCCCTTTACTGATGTTCTTTGAGTTCTCATATCTCTAATGTTATGTATATAAATCCCAATTATTGCATTTCCTCTTTCAATGCTTTTTCGTATTTCATATTGGACAAATGGACGTTTTAATGTTTCTTTGCCAATTAGGACTACAGTAACTGAAGTTCCTTCTAGTTGCTTATCTATCCATTTGTAAACAGCATTTTCACCATTACTTTTAACCTTTTCAAATTCCGCCTTATCAATAAAACCTGCAACTTCTTTGCCTTGAGTAACCCAACTATTTCTCACTGTCATTGATCTATTAATATCCTCATCATAATGAAAGCTAAAAAATACTCTTCTTGCCATATTAGTATTCCTCCTTACTATTAAGTCTATTTATAATTTTAATAATTTCATTGACATTAGTATCTATATCATAAAAATTAGCAATATACTCAATTTCATCATTATTTAAAATATTTTCAACCATATCACCATTTTCAGAGTATAATTCCTGAGCCATAGACCCAGTAAATGCTAATGGTATATTCACTAATTGATATGATTCAGCAATATTAAATTCTCTTTTTACGCCATCAGCTTTAATAATTTCTCCATCCTTTTGTTTATTACCAAACATATATATTGCTATACCACATTGGGAAATCATTTCTTCTCTATATTTTTCCCAAGTTGTCCGAAGTCGCTCACTATTTATTGCACTTAATGGGAATGGCATTAGTTTTAAACTATCTTCAATTTTAATATTCCTGTGGTCATAGCAATATTCAGTGATTCCATTTATTACATAAGTCCCTACACCTAATCCATATCCATTAACAACTTTATATCCGTTCTTAACAAGTTCAAAAGATAGTTTCCTGATAAAATCCTTAGCTATTTGTGTATCTAATGGAGCATAAGTTTCTGCACTTCCTGAAAGGAACACAGTTTTTTTTTATACCTATTTAATATAATTTTTAATATCTCCGTGATTTCTTCATAACTATCAATCAAGCATAATTTTATTCCATATCTGTCTAAATCTGCAATCTGCAGGCTTTGTTTAATTAAATCATATTCGTATTCGTCTAATGCTTTTTTATATTCTTTTTCGTCTCCAAACTTGTCCCTATTAGGTTCAGCAATTTTTTTTAATATATAATAATGCGGTCTATTATCATCTCCCAACAAAACTCTCATTTTGCTAAGTACAAAATTAAAATTAGGATCACTAAAACTGAATCCTAAAAATAAAAAAGTCTTTGTCAACAATGTTCCCTCTAAAACATCTCTGAATAATTTTCTACTATTAATTCCATATTCTTCGTAATCATCTCTAGTTATTACTGCCTCAGATGGACTTTGAATATCTCCATGCATTTTATATACAACTGCATCATAATTTTTATATGAAAGCTGTAAATCCTTATCATCCTTTCTGACTGAAACATTTTTATTATTTTCTTTCAACGCATCTTCAATTAATGTATCAAAATTTGTTGTCCAATATGTAGAAATTGGAAGCTGTGATAATATCTTATGGTTTTCCGTTGGTTTTTTATTAGATGGAAATGAATCTGATAAAAGTTCATTAATAGCACTTCTTTTATTTTTATTACAATAAAACTGAGCCAAAGAAATCAAATCATGCTTTTCTTTGGATATATCTAATTTCAACTTCTCTGCAGGTTTTTCTAATAGCTTTTCCCAATTACAGTATCCAGCATCTATAGAGAGTCCTGCACCAGCAAAAACTGCTAATTCATCACTATATAATGCCTGTTCAATAATTTCAATCAATTCTTTTTTATTGACAATGTTGTTCATTTCTTCTCCTCCACAATCGAAATTATTTCACCAAAATTAGTTCCTAAAGAAATACATATTCTGTATAAAATCTCCATGCTAACAAATTCACCTTTGCTCATTTTCGCTATAGTAGCTGGCGCTAAAGATACTTTTTCTGCCAGATCTTTTTTATTCATATTCTTATCAATTAGTATTTTCCACAGCCCATTGTAGTTAACCTTCATATTTCTATCCTCTCTAATTCGTGTTTATGAAGTTTCATTTTATAAATTTTATCACAGTTTTTGGATTTATTCCAGATAAACCTTATTTTGCAGAAGTGTGCTACTAAATCCCCATTTTAATGAGGATTCTTCATATAGTAGCCTCTAAAAGCCATTGTTTTATGGTAATTTAGTGCAAACTTTAATAGAATCTCAACCTTCTCTAGCTTGTTATGTGGTGGATTCATCATAAAATAGAAGAAATTCAGATATCCTTGTAATTCTTCTCTGTTGAATCCTGAATGGGCATTTAGAAACTTCTTTAATAAATCACAATAATGATTGATCTTATCTAAGGGATTATCTTTATCGTCAAGTTCAGATAGATATGTCGATTTATATGATTCACTTTTAAAATGTACTGCATGCACAAAGGGTATGATGTAATTTTTCATCGTCATGAATCAAATGTGAATATGGTCTGATGTGTTCCTTAAATGTCTGTAACGTTTTCATATCTGATGTCTTAGCTTTTCCCTCTAATTTACAATACAGGTATTGGTCATCACAACCAATCCCGATACAATATTTATTTTTTGAAAGGCCTCTTAGTTTCTTCTTATCTTTTGTGATGATATCACTTTTGATAACGCTATAATATGTTTCATCTATCATGATGCAGTCACTCAAAATGATATCCTCTTGATAATCACTCAATAACATGAAGATTTTTGCAAGCCAATATTTAGAAGTGGTTTCTGAGCTCTTATTCATCTTGGAATTCAGATTGATCGAACTATATCCAAATAGGTTTAATAAGTATTCGATCCATTCGGATATTGAAAGCTTATGGTCTTGAAATATAGTGCCTGTTGTAATCGTAAAATTTCTCTTACAATCACTGCATTTATATTTCTGCAGACCATATGTAGTATGACCATTTCTCTTATATTGCGTACCATGGCAATATGGGCGCGATTGAGGAATGAACTTGTTTAGCAGTTCGCTATCCCCTGTTTCGCTTAAAGGATGGTGATGATAGAGATAATGTCTTCTATATTCATCACGAACAAAAGAAGCTATATCACTAACTTCTTCTTCCTCATCCCAAGGTGTTTTTCTCCTGGAATGAGAATGATATTTATTATTTTTCATTTGGCGACCTCTGTTACTTAAGCGGATAACAGTGCAGAAGTCGCCAAACTAGATGACACTGTTACCCGCTTAAGTAATCATTCATATGTTATCTTTATAAATAATATATTTCGGTAAATAAATATTTACCATAGGAGGGTTATGAAAAAGTTAGTATCATTGAGTATGGCGGCAGCTTTAGGGGCAAGCATACTGCAGGGATGCGGATCAAAAACTGGATCTGCAGAAGAATTTACTGCCAGCTCCAAGGGATTTGGCGGTGACGTGACTATCACAGCGAAAGTAGAAAACGGAAAGATTCTGTCTGCTGCAGCTGAAGGAAAGGCTGAAACAGAAGGAAAAGGAAGCCTTTCCATTGATTCATTCAATAACGGTGAGCTCGGTGTAAAGAGCGGAAATGATATTTCATCCAGCAGTGTTGATTCTGTATCAGGAGCTACGGTAACCAGCTCTACACTGCAGACAGCCTGGAAGAGCATCATCAGACAGGCAGCCGGCAATACAGATTCAAAAAAAACTACGATGAAGGAAGGCACATATACAGAAACTGTCTACGGAAACAACTATTCCAGACCGTTTGAAGTAGCTGTTACTCTAGATGAAGATTCAATTGAAGACATCCAGGTGACAGATATCGTCGGGGAAACACAGGAAATCATTCAGACAGTGATCGACAATCTGATTCCAAGGATCAAGAGCAACCAGAGCCTGGCAGTTGACTCTATTTACCGGTGCAACTGCATCTTCAGGCGGTGTGAAGACTGCCGTAAAGAATGCAATTGATGAAGCCGGAGGAGACAGCAGTGAATGGTATGATGAAATTCAGTATAAATCTGACACTGTAGAACTGGATGATTATGATACGGTCGTCGTTGAACTTGGAGGAACAGGTGTTTCTGCCTTCCTAAGTGCATCAGATACTGGAGCAAGCGTTATCGGTGTTGAAGCTGCAGCAAAGGTCGGCGGTACTTCAGCAACGGTTGGTGGCCCAATGGCAATCAACCCTGAAGATTCAAGCGTTCAGCCGGAGTCTGGCACAGAAGGATATCCAATCGATACAGATGCATTTGAAAAGCAGTGGATCAAGGATACAAATGGAAAAGCCAAGGAAGAATGTATCGATATCATGATGAATGATTCCGGAAGCACTTTAGACTGGCTGATTGAAGACCATGGATTCAGCTTCACTCCGCTATCCAATTTTATGATGTATCCATACATCCTGTATTCTGAATATAACATCCAGAATACGATCACACAGCAGTATATTAATGCGCTGGACGAAGCATGCAAGAAAAATGAAAAAAATCAGTATCTGACAGAAGTGAAAGCAGAAAAGATCCTTTCTGAAAATGGAAAGATCACAGGAATCGAGGCTAAAGGCGCAGACGGAACTATCTACAAGATTCATGCGAAATCTGTAAT